>Ga0326511_10003828_pt1 | contig 12077 bp, 11 predicted proteins | sample 0_2496_0518_D_FD_203701 | JGI IMG/M metagenome (GOLD analysis project Ga0326511, IMG submission 203701) | Bovine rumen microbial communities from UC Davis, California, United States - 0_2496_0518 | ecosystem: Host-associated > Mammals > Digestive system > Stomach > Rumen | place: USA...
TCCAGAAAAGGATATCCATCGGAGGCCAGCACGATTTCCCATGGCTGGAAGTCGAGCGTGAGAATGCGCACATGTTGCTCTGGGATGGGAAAGCCGTCGATCACGGCATAGGTCTTGTTCTGATTCTGCATTGTTTCGAGCATGCGAGGGATGATGGCTGTCCGTGCAGTGTCGTTGGTCAGGAATTGGTCGTGGGGCAGGGACGACTGACGGATGATGGCAGCTCGCTGTTCGGCCAGTTCCTGCTCGTAGGGCTTGGGGTTGTCGTAGTATTGGTTGCCCACAAGGCACTGGCAGTCGCCCACCATCCATATCTCGCGGCGCAGTCGGCTGAAGACGATGCACGAGGCAGTGAGGCGTTCTTCGGGATGGGCCGTCAGCTGTGGAAGCTGCGACTTGCGGTAGTGACTGGCAATGGCCTTGGTGGCCATGAGGCAGAACTGGTGGCAGGACGTGTCCTTGGGCATCCTGCGCAGCAGCTGACTGATGATGTGCATGGCGTAGCAGCCATTGGAGCGAAAGAGACTGTAGCGCTTGTTGGTCTTGCTGGTGGAGCCATCGATCACGGCGATAAAGTCAGCGGTGACGACGATTCCGTCCTCGCTTTTCTTCGCGGGGTTCTTGGGGATGAGGCTTTGCTCGATGATTTGCATTCTGTGGTTGCGTGTTGCGAGGCTCACGAGGCTGCTTGAATGACTCGTGTGGCCTGTTGTGGTCGTATAGCTGGGAAATGAGGTCTGCCCGTCCGATGCGACGCAGCGACTGTTCGATGTTGCGCCGTTCTTCGGGCTTGTACCAGAAGAAGTATTGCCGCTGGGCCAACTTTTCGCGAGGAGTCTTTGCAGAGAAGACTGGTTCCAGCGTATAGGGGTCGTAGCCGGTGTACCACGTCTCGGTGGCCACTGTCATGGGGGTGGGGGTGAAGTCTTGCACCTGTTCCAGCTGGAAGTCGAGTTTCTTGGTAATGACGGCCAGTTCGGCCATGTCCTCCTCATGGCATCCCGGGTGGCTGCTGATGAAATAGGGAATGATTTGCTGGCGCAGTCCTTCCTGCTGGTTGATGCGGTCGAAGATTCTCTTGAACTCATTGAACAGGCTGAACGAGGGCTTGCGCATGAGGCGCAGCACCTGGTCGCTGGTGTGTTCGGGGGCCACCTTCAGCCGTCCGCTCACGTGGCGCATGATCAGTTCGCGTGTGTACTCCTGTGCCGCCTTGTTGGCCGCCTCGTCCTTTCCACGGTGCAGCAGGAGGTCGTAGCGCACGCCGCTGCCAATGAAACTCTTCTTGATGCCAGGAAGGGCATCGACCGTGCGGTAGATGTCGAGCAGCTTGCTGTGGTCGGTGTTCAGGTTGGGACACACCTGGGGGTGTATGCAGCTGGGACGCTTGCATTTCTCGCAGATGTTCTGGTTGCGGCCCTGCATGCCATACATGTTGGCCGAAGGGCCACCCAGGTCGCTCAGGTAGCCCTTGAAGTCGGGCATCTGTATGACTTGCTTCACCTCTCTGAGAATGCTTTCCTTTGACCGGCATGAGATGAACTTGCCCTGATGGGCCGAGATGGTGCAGAAGGCACAACCGCCGAAGCAGCCCCGATGCAGGTTGACCGAATGCTTGATCATGTCGAAAGCCGGAATGCGCTTGCCTTTGTATTTGGGGTGTGGCTGGCGTGTGTAGGGCAAATCGAACGAAGCATCGAGTTCCTGAGTGGTCATTGGGGGGTAGGGTGGGTTGACCACGACGAAACGTCCGTCGACACCTTGCAACAGCCGGTGGGCATGCATCATGTTCGACTGTTCCTCGATGTGGCGGAAGTTCTCGGCCTGTGCTTTTTTGTCTCTGAGACACTCTTCATGGGCGTGCAGTACGATGTCGTCGGGGGTGATGCCTTGGGGAATGTCGCCTTTGCTGCAAAGGAATACGGTTTGCGGGATGTCACGGATGTCGCAGATGGGCTGTCCTTCGGCAATGCGACGGGCCAACTCGAGAATGGGCTTCTCGCCCATGCCATAGATAATCAGGTCGGCATGGGCATCGCACAGGATGCACTTGCGCAGTGAGTCCTGCCAGTAGTCGTAGTGGGTGAGCCGGCGCAGAGAAGCCTCGATGCCGCCCAGGATGATGGGGACGTCGGGGAAGAGCTGTCGCAGGATGTTGGAGTAGACAATGGTGGGATATTCGGGACGCATGTCGTGACGTCCGTCGGGCGAATAGGCATCCTCAGCGCGCAGACGCCGTGCTGCGGTGTATTTGTTGACCATGGAATCCATGCATCCAGGGGCGATGCCAAAGAACAGCCGTGGGCGTCCCAGCTTCTTGAAGTCGCGGAAATCGCCATGCCAGTCGGGTTGAGGCACAATGGCCACGCGATAGCCTGCAGCCTCGAGCGTGCGTCCAATGACAGCCGCGCCGAACGAAGGATGGTCTACATAGGCATCGCCCGAAAACAGAATGACGTCGACGCCGTCGTCCCATCCTCGCAGTTCCAGTTCTTTCTTGGTGGTTGGAAGAAAGTCTGTCAGTCTGTAGTTCTCAATACTCAAAATTCCTGTAATCAGTTAAAGGGTGTTCCCTGGAAGGCGCGTGAGGTCATGCCCAGGTTGTCGTTGCCTTTGTTTTTCCAGTTGATGAAGAGCAGTACCAGTTGTTGCAAGCCATAGGCTTTCATGTTCTGGTGGTAGACCACGTCCAGGCAGAGGTCGAGCAGGTTCTTGTCTTTTCCTGCTTCGGACTCGAGCAGGGAGCGCACGTTCAGCTTCAGCTTGTCGAGTACCTGTTCGTCGACGTAGCCGTTTGAATCGATGAGATCGCGGAAGAGCTGATACTTCTCAATGGTCTCAAGATGAGATTCGGTGATTTCAATAGTTCTGGTTCCGGAAGGATTGGCTTGAATTTTAGTCATAATAGTAAAAGGTATTTATTTTAGTAAGTAATTTAAGATTCCTTGCATGATTGATGCGCGTGTATTTGCTTGCTGAATGCACTCAAAGGGGAAGCCCATGGCAAACACGCCGAAGTCGGTTCCCCGATAGGCTGTGGCGGCAGGATTGCCGTCGGCATAGGCCATGGCACTGAAGGCACCTTCCATGGGTGCCAGCACATCGGTGCGTGTGGCTGCATAATGTTGTTCGTTCAGATGTCGATAGAATTGGAATGAGGTGCCCAGTCCTGTCACTGTGCCTGTAGGCTCTTTGGTGGTTCCGGCGGGAAGGCACTTGAGCACCTGGCTCAGGAACCGTTGTTCGTCGGGCTGAACCATGTCGGAGGCAATGTAGGCTCCGCTCACCAGCAGTCGACCGCCTTGAGCTGTGTATTGGCTAAGGGCACCCTGCATCTTGTCGGTGAAGGTCTTGCAGGTGTTCAGGCTGTAGCCGTCGTTGCGCTCCAAGCCCAGGATCAGGTCTACAAGGTCGTATCGGTAGAGCGGCATGAGCTCAATGGCCTCAGAAGAGCAGCTGATGATGTTGTGGGCATGGCCGGCATAGATGGCATCGGCATGTGTGCGCACGTGGTTCTGCTCGTTGCCTGCAATGAATTGTCCTGCCAGTTCGCTGGTGGTGAAGCCCAGTCCGGTAGAGTCAACTACACCAATCTTGTTGAGGTCGAAGCAGCGCTGCCGTCCCAAGATGCCGCAAGTGCGTCCCAGGCTTACACCAGGATCTTCGTCGATGTCGAATCCCTGTTGGGTGACTGCTGGCGAAGCAAGGCGGTGGAAGCCGTCGACAATCAAGATGGTGGGAGCCTTTTTGTCCTGAAAGCAGGCCGAGAGTGTGAGCGAAGGGAAACTCTGTCCGCCCTTGTTAAGAGCTGCCACCCGGAAGTGGTAGAGCTTGCCAGGCTGCAGGCGCAGCGTGGCCGATGTGCCTCTCATGAAGGTTCCATTGTCGAAGTCGCCATAGTTTTCGGCCGTGTAGAGCAGGTAGCCAGTGGCATTGGCCGAAGGCTCATGGGCATCGGTCGTGGGAGTCCAACTTAGGAGAACTTCGCCTTTCCCGTTTTCGGTAAACTCGATGCGGAAGTCGTGGGGCGTCAGTGGCGAAACAACATAGTCGGTATTGTGTTTCAGGTTGATGTAGCGCAGCAGGGTCTTGTAGATGGAACGGGCCAGCGTGAAGCGGAAGTTGGGGTCGAGGCCGAACCGCATGTCGGTGAAGCTCTGATGCGAAAGCGTCTCCAGAATGGCCGATGGCACAATGGGCATGCGTGTTTCGGCATAGTTGCGGTCGTAGATGTCGCGTTGCATCCAGGTGCCATAAGCGTTGCGCAGATCTTTGTTTACGTTGCTGACCAGTTGCTGGGCCAGTTCCTTCGACATTTGTCGCGAGTGGCCAGCAGCCAGAAACGAGTCGCCGTGGCCCGTGGTGCAGATGCCCAGCGTGCCATAGATGCCTTCGCCAAACGGCTTGTTATAGCCGGCGTCGCTGTGAATGGCCAAGGAAAGCTCGATGGGAACGCCACGGCCTGCAGAGTCGGGCGCAAAGACAGATCTGCCACACAGTTCGTTGAGCATGCGCGAGCGACTTTGAATGTCGTCGGAATAGTCGTTGTCGCCATTGCGAGGCGAATAGACAGAGTAGGGCATTCCGGCCCATTGAGCAGCATAGCGGGCCCCTTCCAGGCAGCGAGGCAGCCCGCTGGTAATGCCTCCGCGCTCAATATTGCCCATGCCGCCACCAAAGCGCACAGCGTCGGTGGTGACGATGCCACCGCTTTGCTGGCTCTGGTTGGTGAGCGTCACGCAGTTGTAGGGGTTGCAACCCTTGTCGAAGTCGAAGGTGCCCAGATAGACCCAAGTGCTGCCGCCCATTTGCTGATTCACCTTGAACTCGGTCTTTTGGCCTTTGTGATAAACCGTATAGTGGGCATCGTCGATGCTGCCAGTCAGCGTCTGATAGCTCACGTAAACGGCATAGCGGCCTTCTTCGGGAATGTCGGGCTGGTAGATGGCCATGCTCTGTTTGGTCTTGCTCTTGGTGCTTTTCACCATGCGTGCAGTACCAGCCGTGAAGGGGTTCTCGCCATCATGATAGCTTCCTGCATGAAAGGCAAATCCCAGCCGTGGCGCATTTGTCCATCCGTGCCGATAGTTGTGCTCGCGATAACTGACGAGCGAGGTGGTTTGGTCGTTGTCTACGATGACCTCATGGCGCTGCCAGTCGCGTTCGCGTGGTGTGAAGACGATGGCTCCGGCATTTTCGAGCATGGGAATGAGATAGGGCACCACGATGGTCTGTGTGAAGAGGTCTTCGCAGGTGGTATAGAGAGCGGGCCGTTGCCACTGCCACTGCATGGTGTTGTGGTCGTAGTAGTAGCCATGACTGGCCCACAAGGCCAAATGACGGCCCTGCAAGCCCATGCTGATGTCGTAAGGACGTGAAATGTTGTCAACCCATGGTCGGCCTTGATGTTCTGTGTGGCCCCAGGCAGTGGGCTGGGCAAACGCTGTTGTGGCCATGAACAGCAGCCACGTCAAGAGTTGTAACCTGCTGGCTCTCATACGTTGCCTATCGTGAATAGTTCGGGCCGCTTGCCCCGATAGTCCTTGAAGTACAGTTTGATTTGCCGCATGTCGGCTTCTACATCGCCCGATGGGATGATGGTCTTGGTGCACTGTATGAGTTTGCGTTCATAGTCCAGGCCATAGAGCAGGATGGGAATACCTGCTCCTTGTGCAATGTAGTAGAAGCCTTTTTTCCACTCTTCGGTTCTGGAACGGGTTCCTTCAGGCGTGATGCACAGATGAAACTTTTCGGCCTGGAGGGCGGCTTGAGCCATGGCATCGGTCATTCTGGTCTTCTTCTGACGGTAAACAGGTATGCCTCCCATCCTGCGAAAGATGGGGCCCAGCGGCCAGAAGAACCATTCCTTCTTCATGAGGAAATTGGAATGCAGACTCTCGGCGCCATTATATAGCTGGCCTATCAAAAAGTCCCAGTTGCTGGTGTGGGGAGCCAAACAGATGATGTATTTGTCGGGATGCGCCTCTGTTACGTCAGTGGTCCATCCCATGCGTTTGTATAGCAGCCAATTGCAAAATTTCTTCCACATGGTGGTGTTGCTTTTTACAGGTTGTTGATTTGGTCGGCAATCTCGCCCACTTCACTGGCAAACTTTTCGCGCAAGTCTTTGTAGTAGAGCTTGGCAGGCATGCCAGGCTCAGGGTGCGACACACGGCAGCTGTAGTTTTTTTGCATCTTCACAATAGCCAGCAGCAGTGCGTCGGCATTGTCTTTGTTGGTGTCGTTGCCATAGAGAGATGCAGCCACACACTCAGTGAAAAGCTCTTCGCATACGAGGTTAATTGCGTGTTTCAGTGATTTCTTGTTAGCCATGTTTGATTAATTTTTTGTTTGCATTGCCAAAGATAAGTAAAATAATCGAGATGGCAAATATCTGAATCAAAAAAAATCTTAAATAGGACATTTTTTGCTTGTTTTCCTCTTTTGCACTGTTTTTCTGTTGCGGGCAGTTTGTTACACAAATAAATGCAAAAAAGTGCAAAACATGCATTTGTTTCGATAGAAATGAGTAATTTTGCGTGCTGAAAGCGATTATTCATTTTTAATACACAAAAATAAAGTAACAACCGATTATGGAAAAAAGTGCATTGCAGAAGGCAAGGGCTGCCTATCAGCCCAAGTTGCCCCTTGGCTTGCAGGGTGCTGTGAAGGTGCAGGAAGGCGAACCTACGCAGAGTGTTGACAATCAGGATGAGATCAAGGCCCTCTTCCCCAATACCTATGGTATGCCCCTCGTGGAGTTTGTGCCTGGTCAGGCGCAGAAGCATGAGCCCATGAATGTGGGTATTATTCTTTCCGGCGGTCAGGCTCCTGGCGGCCACAATGTGATTACCGGTTTGTTCGACACGGTGAAGAAACTGAATCCCGAAAATCGTCTCTATGGCTTCATCCTGGGCCCTGGTGGTCTGGTGGATCACAACTACATGGAACTGACGAAGGAGATTGTTGACGAGTATCGCAACACGGGTGGCTTCGATATGATTGGCTCAGGCCGCACAAAGCTGGAGAAGGTGGAGCAGTTTGAGAAGGGCCTGGAGATTATTCGTGAGCTGAACATCAAGGCCATTGTGATCATTGGTGGTGACGACTCGAACACCAATGCCTGCGTGCTGGCTGAATACTATGCTGCCAAGAACTATGGCGTGCAGGTGATTGGCTGCCCCAAGACCATCGATGGCGACCTGAAGAACTCTCAGATTGAGACTTCTTTCGGCTTCGATACCGCTTGCAAGACCTATTCTGAGCTGATTGGTAACATTGAGCGCGACTGCAACTCGGCCCGTAAGTACTGGCACTTCATCAAGGTCATGGGACGTTCGGCTTCTCACATTGCTTTGGAGTGCGCCTTGCAGACGCAGCCCAATATCTGCCTGATTTCAGAGGAAGTTGAGAAGAATGAACTGACGCTCGACGATGTGGTGACCTACATTGCCAATGTGGTGGCACGTCGTGCCGAGGAAGGCTGCAACTTTGGTACGGTAATCATTCCCGAGGGTCTGATCGAGTTCATCCCTGCCATCAAGAAGCTGATTGCTGAACTGAACGACGTACTGGCCAGTCCCGATGCCAAGAACCTGAGCCGCAACGAGCAGATTGACTTTGTGAAGCAGCAGATTTCGGACGAGAACCTGGCTGTGTTCAACTCGTTGCCCACGAGCGTTGCTCATCAGTTGGCTCTTGACCGCGATCCTCATGGCAACGTGCAGGTGAGCATGATTGAGACCGAGAAACTGCTGTCGTCGATGGTTGCCACCAAGTTGGAGCGTTGGCGCAAGACGGGCATGTTCAAGGGTAAGTTTGCCACACAGCACCACTTCTTCGGTTATGAAGGACGTTGCGCAGCTCCCTCAAACTTCGATGCCGACTACTGCTATGCGCTGGGTGCAAGTGCAGCTCAGCTCATTGCTGCAGGCAAGACAGGCTACATGGCCATCGTGAAGAACACCACGGCTCCTGCTGCTGAGTGGAAAGCCGGTGGTGTGCCCATCACCATGATGATGAACATGGAGCGTCGCAATGGCGAGATGAAGCCCGTGATTCGCAAGGCATTGGTGGAGCTCGATGGTGCGCCCTTCAAGGAGTTTGAGAAGAACCGTGAGCGTTGGGCTCGCGAAACTGCATACGTTTATCCTGGCCCAATCCAGTATTGGGGACCCACCGAGGTGTGCGATCAGCCCACCAAGACGCTGGCTCTGGAGCAGGCATAATCTTTATGCAGCGAAGAACCGCAAGATACAAGACACGAAGAACAAGCCCCGTCCGCCACAAGCGGCCGGGCTTGTTTGTACGTGTGCTTCGCAAAATGCCGCGTTGGGCGTTCTGGATTGGTGCGCTGCTGGTGGCAGGTGCCTATGTGTGGTTCTTCTACTATTTCTTTGTTTCGCCCTACGGCTTTCGCTGGCGAGCTCTTTATGGAGACCTGTCGAATCCTGAGGGCTATGAGATTCATGGCATAGACATTTCGCACTACCAAGGCGAAATAGACTGGGAGGTGCTGCGCAATCAGGGCATGATAGACAAGTGTCCGGTGCGGTTCGTCATGATCAAGGCCACAGAGGGGACCGATCGCGTGGATCCAAACTTTCAGGAGAATTTCAGTCAGGCCCTGGAATATGGTTTCACTCGTGGGGCCTACCATTTCTATAGCGTTCATTCTTCGGCCAAAGACCAGGCCAGTTTTTTCATTAACACCGTAGGCTTGCAGCGAGGCGACTTGCCGCCGGTGCTCGATGTGGAGCACAAGCCCAGGCATCAGACCGACGAGCAGTTCCGCGAGAGTGTGCTCTTGTGGCTCGAAATGGTTGAGCAGCACTACGGTGTGAAGCCCATTATCTACACCTATTATAAATTCAAGATGCGCTATCTTTCAGACGAGGTGTTCGATCAATACCCGTACTGGATAGCCCATTACTATGTGGACAGTGTGGAATATAAGGGCGAATGGAAATTCTGGCAGCACACCGATGTGGGGCGGCTGCCAGGAATCAAGGGGTATGTAGACCTGAACATCTACAATGGTTCTTATTATGATTTGCGCCAACTCACCATTGGCAGTCAGGAGCCGATAGGCGTGAAAGCCTATCGCGAAGAGGATGAAGAAGACCAGTAGGGTCAGAACACCACTTTGATGTGCTTCTTGGCGTAGTATTGTTCGGTGGGAGTTCCAATCACCTCGACTCTTTTTTCGGGATCTTCTTCTTCGCTGCCATTGTCGCAAGCCCAGCTTTTCGCACAACTGGCTTCGAAATAGCCACCGTTCAGTATGATGGCCTTGTCGCTCTTCACGGCCTTGGGCTTGCCCTGAACGTTGCTGCCGGTGGTGGTGGCCATGAGAGTTCCGCCCTGCACAAGTATGGTGTCGGAACAGTTGATGCCCTTTCCGCCGTCGCCCGAGCTGGTAATGGTGAGCGAGCCGCCTGTCATGACAAAGAGACTGTCGCCCTTGATGCCGGCACATGAAGTGGTGTCGATGGTCATGACGTCGTCAGTGTAAGTGGTGTCTATGACGCAGTTGCCCTTGGTGTTGATGGTGGTCTGTCCGCCACTGATGGTGGTGCGGGCATCGTTCTTGATGCCACGGGCACCATTGGCCGTGACTTCAATTGTCAGTGTGCCGCCAGTGATGGTCATGCCGTCGTTCACCTTGATGCCGTTGCTGCCCGTCTGAGCCACCTGCACCCGAATGGTTCCGCTTTCCACGTTGATGTAGTCGTCGCTGGCAATGCCGTTCTTGGCATGGGCATCGACGATGAGTGTGCCGTTGCCACGGAAGTATATCTGTCCTTCGCTGAAGAGCGTGGCCTTTTGGTCGATAGCTAATCCCTGGTTGTCCAGTGGTGCTTCGGCGTATTGTGTGCCGTCGGAAAGAGTGTTGGTTGTGCCTTCGGCAGTGGTCACGATGAGCGATTTGCTACATTGGTTGTTGATGGCAGGCCCGTCGGGGTTGGTCATGTTCACCCCATTGAGCACCACGCCCACTTTTTTCCAACTGTAGACGAGCAGCGAACCGTCGGTGGTGTTGCCGCTGAGCCACAGCTGCAAGAATTTGTTGGTGTTGGAACGCACGGTCACGTCGGCACCGGTGGCAGTCACGTAGCCTTCGCCGTCGCCGCTGATGATGGCACTGTTGCCGCTGAAGGCTATGAAAATGTTCAGGGTGTCGGTGGCTGTCTTGTCCGAGAAGTCGTCCCAGCTGTATTCGTCGTCGTTGCTGCAAGCCGTCAGTGCCAAGGCAATGCCGAGGCCGGCCAATAGTTTTTTCATATTGCTTTTATTTGAATTTGAATTTATAGCTCAGACCAATCAGGTGGCTGTTCACGTCCTGGTCGTCATCGTCGTTGTTCACGTTTTGATAGCGGTAGGTCAGGGCAAACACATGCTGCTTCTTGTATTTGTAGTCGATGCCCACCTGATAGCGCATTTTCTGAATGCCCCCATCGTCGTTGAACATTTCGGCATTGACAAAGGGGTCGAATTTCCAGTGCGGAATGTCGTAGCTCAGTTGCAGTCGGCTGCGCAGCACGTTCTTGCCCTTGCCCTTCACGTCTTTCCACGTGTCGTAGTCGAAGTCATATTTCTTCCCTTCGGCAGCGGGGCGATAGGTGTACTGCCAGCGTTCGCGCAGCGACACATTCAGTCGTCCCCAGTCCACGTTGCCGCTCAGGCTCACGTTGAAGCGGTGCCGTGCTCCCCAGTAGCTGGGTGTCCATTTGTTGGGCGTCAGTTCGTCTTTCTTCAGGTCCAGTTCCTCTTGCCTGTTATTATATAAAAAGGTGTAGCCGGCCGAGGCTTTCAGTCCGCGAATGATTTTATATTCGCCATTCAGTCCCAGACTCCATCGATCCAGTGTGCGGGTGTTGTTGCGTGTGCGCAGCTCGGCCTCGGCCCCCACGCTCCATCTTTGCGACAGTTTTTTCTCTGCTCCCAGCTCATACCACATTCCGAAGTCAGACTGTGCTCTCGCCGGGCAGAATGAAAGGTGGCAAGCTATGGCAGCCAGGCCCATCAGCAGCCCTGTTTTTCTTACATTTCTCTCCATTGCGATTTTCTTACCTTAAATTGTCCGTCAACGTCACTGCTTCCCTCACCTTCGAAAGTGATGCGCAGCACAACCGCATCCTTCAGGAAGTCGATGCCGCCCACCTCTATCTTCAGAATCTTCAGTCCGGTGCGTGCCTCAAGGTCGCCGACGAGCTCTTCGCGCCGTTCGGGTTTGGTCAGTTCGGGCCGGTCATATTGTATGAGTTTGGTTCTTTGCACCTTCACCTTGAGTTCGCACACCAAGATGGCTGCAACCGAGATGAGGTCGACCGTCAGCAGTTCTGCATATTCGAAAGCCATGGCGTGAATCACCGACAGACACACGATGACAAAAAGGTAGGTCATTTCGCGCACCGGCATGGCATCGGTGCGATAGCGCATGATGCTGAAGATGCCAAACAGGCCCAGTCCCACGCCCATGGTGGCCTTGCCTCGCTCCATGCCCATCATGAAATAGACCAGGAAGAAGATGGCCACGGTCATGATCATGAACGTGAAGTAGAAGTCGCGTCTGTGGCTTTTCCTGTAGTAAAGCAGGTCGATGATGCCCCAGTTCACGCAGAGGCAGATGAAAAACCTGATCAGGGTGCTGATAAATTCGTCAGAAAATAGTTGTTCCATAATCGTTTATGTTTTTTTGTTTGTTGTCAGTTGTCGTGTCATTGTCCCAGATGGCATAGAATTCTTTCCACGTCGCACAGCTTGGGCTTGAAGAGGTTCACGGGCAGCCTTTCGTTGGTCATGGCTGCTCCCATGCAGTACTTGCTGAAGCCGTGGGGGTGAATGTGCAGCTGTCGCAGCATTTCGAGCACAGGCGAGAACACCAGTCCGTCGCGTTTCAGTTCCACGATGACCAGTGGCCCCATGTCGCGGTCTTTGCCAGTCACGATGTTGTGGAAGTGCAGTGCCGTGTCTATCGTGAGGCGTTCGGTCTTGGCCCTGTTCACCAGTGTGATGCGGTAGAAGTGGTTGTGCATGTGTGGCATAAGCTCGTCTGCCGGGAAGTGCAGTCGGCT
>Ga0326511_10003830_pt1 | contig 12075 bp, 9 predicted proteins | sample 0_2496_0518_D_FD_203701 | JGI IMG/M metagenome (GOLD analysis project Ga0326511, IMG submission 203701) | Bovine rumen microbial communities from UC Davis, California, United States - 0_2496_0518 | ecosystem: Host-associated > Mammals > Digestive system > Stomach > Rumen | place: USA: California...
TTTTGGGAAACGAATTTGAATAATGTGAATAATCTTGTTCACGAATATGAATAATAATATTTTTCTTGGAAACGAATTGTCCTAATTGATCTTAATTTTGACCACGAATTTTTCTAATAATATTTTTCTTGGAAACGAATTGGCATAATATCCATAATTTATCCATAATTATATAATTATAATTACGGGTCAATTATGATAATTACGGAAATTCTTTGCAAGCAAAGCGGCATAGCCGAGCGCGTTTCAGAAAACATCGAGAAATAGATTTTATTATTCATATTCGTGGATAAAATTCGTTTTAATTATTCAAATTCGTTTCTAAGAAAAAATAACCATCTTGTTTCTTAAAAGGAACAATTGGTTGAAGGAAAATTGGTGTACGTGACGCGGCCGGCTGAAAAGATGACCTTTACGATTCTAAAGGTGACCTTTACGATTCTAAAGGTGACCTTTAGCGATGAGAGGATGACCTTTACGATTCTAAAGGTGACCTTTAGCGGGCTAAAGGTGGTCTTTTCGTGTATAGATATACGGATAATTATGCATTTCTGTATGAAAAGAAAAGTTAAGTTTTCTTTTGCATTTTGCTCAACTTTTCGTATCTCTGTGCTCATTCGAGCACGAAGATACTCCGTCTCGGCAAAAAAAAGAATAAATTCTTTTGTTTTGCTCTCGACTTTTCGTATCTTTGCCAGCAGAAACCTTGGAGCTATGAGACGCATCTGGCTACTGACCTTTGGACTCTGGTGGACGGCGGTGATCACTACAGCACAGTCGACACTTCCCCAAGCACAGACGACATCGCCTGGGACGGAGACTTCGGCACAGACGACACCGACTGCTGCTGAGACTACGGCTGCCACGGCGCCATCGGACGTGCCGTGGCAGCAGGTGCTGATGAACGTCATGAACGCTGAGGACGAGACGGACGGCGACTGGGAGGAGCTGCTGCTGGAGATGGAGGAGCTGGCGGCGGCGCCGCGCGACCTGAACGGAATGACGCGCGACGAGTGGGAGTCGCTGCCGTTCCTGACGCCGCTACAGGTGGAGCAGCTCGTGGAGTACCGCGAGCGTTACGGCGCGATGAAGTCGATGAACGAACTGCGGATGCTGACGGCCTTGGACGAGCCGCGGCGCCAGCTCATCAGGCGTCTTTTTTACATCGGCGAGGAGCCGACGCCGGGGTTCCCGTCGTTGGAGCAGATAGCCCGCTACGGTCGCCACGAGCTGATGGCCTACGGTCGCATACCGACCTACGAGCGGCGCGGCGACCGCAACGGCTATGCGGGCTACCGCTACAAGCACTGGCTGCGCTACCAGTTCAGCTACAACGACTACGTGAAAGCGGGCATCGTCGGTGCCCAGGATGCCGGCGAGCCGTTCTTCGCCGACCGCAACGGCATGGGCTACGACTACTATTCTGTTTACTGTCAGGTGAATCACTTGGGGCGCATTGAGACGGCCGTCGTGGGGCGCTACAAGGTGGCGACGGGTCTGGGGCTGGTGCTGAACAACGGTTTTTCGCTGGGCAAGCAGGCCATGCTGAGTCAGCTGGGACGCAGCGTGAAGACGCTCCGTGCCCACTCCTCGCGCTCGACGGACTACCTGCAAGGGGCGGCGGCGACGCTGCGCCTGACAGACAAGCTGACGGCGACGGCGTTCGTGTCGTACCGGGCGCTGGATGCCACGCTGAACGACGACGGCACGGTGCGCACACTGGTCAGCGACGGCTACCACCGCACGCCGACGGAGCTGGCGAAGAAGAACAACACCCACGCCACGGAGGCGGGGGCAAACATCCGTTGGAGCCACCAGCGCCTGCACGTTGGCGCCACGGCCGTCTACAGCCATACGGACCGCCGTCTGGAGCCGCCGAAGACAGCGCTCTACCGTCGTTACGACCCCAAGGGGCAGGACTTCGCCAACGCCAGCGTGGACTACAGCTACCGCAGCCGGCGGCTGTCGCTGAGCGGCGAGACGGCCATGAACCAAAACGGTGCCGTGGCGACGCTGAACAGCCTCAGCACGCAGTGGGAAGGGCTGAGCCTGATGGCCCTGCAGCGCTTCTACAGCTATCGCTACACGGCGCTCCACGCCCGTTCGGTGAGCAATAACGGCAGCGTGAAGAACGAGAGCGGCGTGATGGTAGGACTGACGTGGACGCCGACGCCGCGCTGGCGCCTGACGGTCTACAGCGACTACAGCCATGCGCCGTGGGCCCGCTACCGCGTGTCGCGGCCGTCGGACGAGTGGGACCACCTGTGTCAGCTGCAGTACAACAAGGGACGCTGGACGGTGGGCACACGCTACCGGCTGCGCCAGCGGCAGCGCGACAAGACGGGCACGAAGACGCTGGAGGACTACACCGAGCAGCGCGCCCGTCTATGGGTGGACTGGCAGGACAACAGGACATGGAACACGCGCACACAGATGGACGCTACCTTCAAGGGCGGCCACGGCTACATGGTGAGCCAGACGGTGGGCTACAGCCACGGGGCGGTGCGACTGAACGGCGGTGCGGGCTACTTCGACACCGACGACTACGACAACCGCGTCTACCTCTACGAGCAGGGGCCGCTCCACACCTTTGGCGTCGGCCAGTTCTCGGGCCGCGGCCTGCGCTGCTGGCTGATGGCCCGCTGGCAGGTAGGCCGTCAGCTGATGCTTACGGCGAAGGCGGGGACCACGCACTACTACGACCGCTCGGTCATAGGCAGCGGACTGCAACAGGTGGATGCGTCGTCGATGACGGACATCGACCTGCAAGTAAGGTGGAAATTCTGATAACTGTCAACTATCAATTGTCAACTACCGTAAAGTCCAGCTGCCGTTTCTCCAGATTGGCACGCGCCACCTTGATGCGGATGGGGTCGCCGAGCTGGTACTTCGTGTGGTTGCGGCGGCCGATGAGACAGTAGTGGGCCTCGTCGAACTCATAGTAGTCGCCACGCAGGTCGCGCATGGGCACCATGCCCTCGCAGTGGTTCTCGTCGATCTCGACGTAGATGCCATAGGACTGGATGCCGGAGATGTGGCCGTCGAACTCCTCGCCGAGCTTGTCGGCCATGAACTCGACCATCTTGTACTTGATGCTGTCGCGCTCGGCGTTCTGTGCCGTCTGCTCCATCTCGCTGGAGTGTTCGCACTGCTCCTCGTAGTACTTCTGGTTGGCCGAACGGCCGCCCTCCTGATAGCGCGTCAGCAGACGGTGGACCATCGTGTCGGGATAGCGGCGGATGGGCGAGGTGAAGTGGGTGTAGTAGTCGAAGGCCAGACCGTAGTGGCCGATGTTATGGGTAGAGTACTTCGCCTTCATCATGGCACGCAGGGCCACGGTCTCGATGAGCTTCTGCTCGCGCTGGCCGGTGGCCTCGTCCATGAGGGCGTTCAGCGAGCGCGAGATGGCGCCCTTCGTGCCGGCGGTCTTCAGCTTGTAGCCGAAGGGCGCAACGACCTGGCGCAGGTTCTCCAGCTTCTGCGGATCGGGCTGGTCGTGGACGCGGTAGACGAAAGTCTTGGCAGATTTACTATTTGACGATTTACTATTTACTGTTTTCTTGACCTTCCCGATGCTCTCGGCGACGGTGCGGTTGGCCAGGAGCATGAACTCCTCGATGAGCTGTGTGGCGTCGTTGGACTTCTTGAAATAGGCACGCGTGGGATGGCCGTCGGCATCAATGTCGAAGTGCAGCTCCTCGCGGTCGAACTTCACGGCACCGTTCTTGAAACGGCGCTCGCGCAGCTGTTTGGCCAGTTTGTCGAGCAACAAGAGTTCCTCTGCGTAGTCACTATTCTCTCTCCTCTCTCCTCTCTCCTCTCTCGTCTTTTTGCTCCTCTCTCCTCTCTCCTCTCTCCTCTTTTTGCTCCTCTCCAATATCTCCTGCACCTCCTCATAGGCGAAACGGCGGTCGCTGCGGATGACGGTATGGGCGATGTGGAAGTCCTTGACGTTGGCCTCGGCGTCCATCGTGAAGATGACGCTGTAGCAGAGTTTCTCCTCGTTGGGGCGCAGCGAGCAGATGAAGTTACACAGGTGCTCGGGCAGCATGGGGATGGTGCGGTCGACGAGGTAGACGCTCGTGGCCCGCTTCTGAGCCTCCTTGTCGATGATGCTGCCCTCCTTGACGTAGTGGCTGACGTCGGCAATGTGAACACCGACCTCAAATAATTTACTATTTGACGATTTACTATTTACGATTTCACGGAGGCTGAGGGCATCGTCGAAGTCCTTGGCATCCTTCGGGTCGATGGTGCAGGTGAAGACGTCGCGGAAGTCCTCGCGGCGGCTGATCTCCTCCTCGGTGATGCCCGGCTCAATCTTCTTCGCAGCGTCCTCAACGTTCTTCGGGTACTTATAGGGCAGACCGTATTGCGCGAGGATGGCGTGCATCTCGACGGTGTTGTCGCCCTCCTTACCCAGCACGTCGATGACCTCGCCGACAATATTCTTCGACTCCTTCGACGGCCACTGGGTGATGCGCACGACGGCCTTCTCGCCGTCCTTGCCGCCCTTCAGCTTCTTCTTCGGAATCAGGATATCGTGAACGAAGATGTTGCCCTCGGTGATGAGGAAGGCGAAGTCGCGCTCCACCTTCAGCTTGCCCACGGCCTGGTCGACCTTGTGCGACAGGATCTCCGTCACCATGGCCTCCTTGATGTGGTTCTGACGGCGGGCCATCAGTGCCACGCGCACACGGTCGCCGTTCAGGGCGAACATCGAGTTGCGCTCGCTGACGAAGATGGGCGTGCCGCCATCGTCGGGCAGGAAAGTGTTCTTGCCGTTGGCCTTACGCAGGAACGTGCCCTCCTGGACCTGTCCCTTCTGGTTCAGGCGATACTCGTTGTCGCTGACCTTCGAGAGGTAGTCGTCCCAGCACATCTCGTCGATGACGTCGATGGCCAGCATCTTCGCCGGATGGGTGTCCAGTTTCAGCGTACGGAATATCTGTTTCAGCGAGAATGTCTCGTTAGGACTCGCCGTGAAAAGACCCTGCAGTGCATCGGCCACGGCACGTTTCGACAATCGTCGGCCACCTTTTTTCTTTCCCATAGTCATTCAGTTTTTAGGTTTCTGTTGGCAAAGTTACGAAAAAATTTGTAACTTTGCACGCAAAACGGAAAAAAAATGAAAATTCTCATCACTGGAGCCAGCGGCTTCATCGGTTCGTTCATCGTCGAAGAGGCCCTGAAACGGGGTTTCGAGACATGGGCGGCAGTACGCAAGAGCAGCTCGAAAGCTTACCTGACGGACGAGCGTACGCACTTCATAGAGCTGAACCTCTCGTCGAAGGAGCAGCTCGTCGAACAGCTGCGGCCGCACCAGTTCGACTACGTGGTACACGCCGCCGGTGTGACGAAGTGTACGGACAAGCGCGACTTCTACCGCATCAACACCGAGGGCACGAAGAACCTGGTGACGGCACTGATGGAGCTGCAGATGCCGCTGAAGCGCTTTGTCTTCGTCAGCTCGCTCAGCGTCTTCGGCGCCATCCGTGAGCAGCAGCCCTACGAGGAGATCCGCGAGACGGACACGCCACGCCCGAACACGGAGTACGGACGGAGCAAGCTGGAGGCGGAGCGGTTCCTAGAGAGTTTAGAGTGTAGAGTGAAGAGTGAAGAATTTGCTGCCGCCCAGCCATTCCCATACGTTGTTTTACGTCCTACGGGCGTCTACGGTCCGAGGGAGAAGGACTACTTCCTCATGGCACAGAGCATCAAGCAGCACACGGACTTCGCCGTGGGCTACAAGCAGCAGGACATCACCTTCGTCTATGTCAGCGACGTCGTCCAGGCCGTCTTCCTGGCTCTGGAGAAAGGACAGACGGGCCGGAAGTACTTCCTCTCGGACGGCGAGGTGTACCAGTCGACGACGTTCAGCGACCTCATCCACGAGGAGCTGGGACGCCCCTGGTGGATACGCATCACCGCCCCCGTCTGGGTGCTCCGCGTGGTGACGTTCTTCGGCGAGTACATCGGCCGCATGACCGGCAAGGTGACGGCACTGAACAACGACAAGTTCAACATCCTACGCCAGCGCAACTGGCGCTGCGACATTGAGCCTGCCCGTCGCGAACTGGGCTACGAACCACAGGTGCAGCTGAAGGAGGGCGTCCACCGCGCCATCAAGTGGTACAAGGAGAACAAATGGCTATAAACTGTCCGCTCGACGCGAAGCGGCGCTTCGCTTGCGAAGAACTGTCAACTAATGAACTCGTGAATATCATAAAGTATCTGTTCGAACTGAAGAAAAAGCCCGTCAAGGGTCTGCTGGCGGTGGAGTGGGTAGTGCTCGGCTACACTGTGCTGACACTCCTGCTGATGCTGTTCACCTATACCAAGGTCTACAACCCCGTGTCGATGCTCATAGGACGCTTTCAGGCCGTGGCCATCATCCTCGCGCTGTGGGGTGTCTACCGCATGGTGCCCTGTCGGCTGACGCATTTCGCACGTATCGGCGCGCAGCTGGCGCTGTTGTCGTGGTGGTACCCCGATACCTACGAGTTCAACCGTATGTTCGCGAACCTCGACCACATCTTCGCCGGCTACGAGCAGGCCGTCTTCGGCTGTCAGCCAGCACTGACCTTCGCCCAAACGTGGAGCCACCCCGTGTGGAGCGAGCTGATGCACCTGGGCTATGCCAGCTATTTCCCACTCATCGCGCTGGTGACGCTGTTCTACTTCTTCCGCCGCTACGACCAGTTCAACCGCATGGCCTTCATCCTGCTGACGGCGTTCTTCATCTTCTACGTCATCTTCATCTTCCTGCCTGTTGCCGGACCGCAGTTCTACTACCCTGCAGTGGGCTTCGACAAGATTGCCGCCGGCGTCTTTCCTGACGTAGGCCACTACTTTGCCGACCATCAGGAGATGGTGGAGCTGCCAGGATGGAACGGCGGATTCTTCTACGACCTGGTCATCATCGCCCACGAAGCCGGCGAACGCCCCACGGCCGCCTTCCCCAGCAGTCATGTGGGCATCACCACCGTACTGCTGTTGCTGGCCTGGGCGTCGCGCAACAGGAAACTGTTCTTCGTTGTGCTGCCGCTATTCCTGCTGATGTGCCTGGCCACGTTCTACATCCAGGCCCATTACGTCATCGACGTGCTGGCAGGACTGGTCAGTGGCGTCGTGCTGTACTACGCCCTACAGGCTATTTACAACAAGATGAAGCTGACCTAAGAAAAGGTGAAGCTGACCCACAATAATAAGGTGAAGTTGACCTAAGGGCACAAAAAAAGGATCTCCGCTGAGATCCAACCTTTGTTAACCTTAAATCTAATACTATGAAAAACACGATGCAAAGGTACACACTCTTTTGGGTTCCTGCAAGAAAAATCAAGAAAAAAAGTGTAAACTATACACTTTCTTGACATAAATCAAGATTGTGCGCGTACAAAAACGTGGAAAAGTGATGATTCTTGGTGGTGAGCGCCATTTTTTCGCGTTTTAATTTGCACAATCCAAAATTAATACTTACCTTTGCCACGGATTAAGAAATCAGGCTAATAAACGAGGATTCCGACAAGCGTGAAGTCGGGATTCTTTCTTTTTTAGTCTGCCGAATATAATCATAAATAGTAAAATAGTACATAAATAGTAAATTGTATATAGTAAAATAGTAAATCATGGCATATATGTCACAAGAAGGCTACGACAAACTGATAGCCGAACTACAGTACCTGGAGGGTGTGGAACGCCCGAAGGCATCGGCCGCCATCGCGGAAGCACGCGACAAGGGCGACCTCAGTGAGAACAGTGAGTACGACGCCGCCAAGGAGGCCCAGGGCCATCTGGAGGCGAAGATCAACCAGCTGAAGCTGGCCATCTCGGAGGCGAAGATCGTGGACACGTCACGTCTGAGCAACGACTCCGTGCAGATCCTGTCGAAGGTGGAGATGACCAATATGGCCAACAAGGCCAAGATGACCTACACCATCGTCAGCGAGAGCGAGGCCAACCTGCGCGAGGGTAAGATTAGCATCACCACGCCCATCGCCCAGGGTCTACTGAACCACAAGGTGGGCGACGAGGTGGAGATCAAGATTCCCCGTGGCACCGTGAAGCTGCGCATCGACAAGATCAGTGTTGCATAAACTTAGAACTGAGAGTTGAGAACTGAGAGGTATGATTAGTTTTGCCATTGGCATTTCCTGACGACTTGTATCCCTAAAGGTAATCATACCTCTCAGTTCTCAACTCTCAGTTCTCAAAATAATAAAACTATGGATATTTTCTCAAAGATTGCTGCTGGTGACATTCCCAGCTATAAGTGTGCCGAGAACGAGCAGTTCTATGCGTTTCTCGACATTAACCCCGTCGGCAAGGGCCATACGCTGGTCATTCCTCGTCGCGAGGTAGACTACATCTTCGACATGGACGACGAGGAGATTGCCGCGTTCCAGGTGTTCGCCAAGCGCGTCGCCAAGGCCATCAAGAGCGCCTTCCCCTGCAAGAAGGTGGCAGAGGTCGTACTGGGACTGGAGGTGCCACACGCACACATCCACCTCATCCCCATGAATAGCGAGGCCGACGTAGACTTCCGTCGCGAGAAGCTGCAGCTCACGGAAGACGAGTTCAAGGACATCGCTTCCAAGATTTACACAGAGTTTCAGAAACAATAAAAGGGGCACACGCCCCTTTTATTGTTTTCCACCCCTATTCCTTATTTATATATAGTCCTCGCCGTACTTGATGCCCACCTCGTTGGCATACTTCCTGACGAGCGCTGAGGAGTCGCCCTTCTTACAGATCATCAGCACATTGCCCTCGTCGGCAACGATGAAGCCGTCGAGTCCGTTGAAGACGCCCACCTTGCCCTTGGGCAGCTTGATGACGTTGTTGCTGCAGTTGTCAAGTAACGCCTCCGAGTCGATGATGACGTTGTCCTCCTGGCCTTTCTGCATACACTCATAGATGCTGTGCCACGTGCCAAGGTCGGCCCATCCGAAGTCGCACTTCATGACATAGACATTCTCAGAACGCTCCAGCACACCGTAGTCGAGCGACATATTGGGGTACGAAGGATAGTACTTATCGACAAAAGCCAGCTCGCTCTCCAAGGTCTCGTCGTCGCGGATATGGTCAAGTCGGTGGTTTAGCTCAGGGAAGAGACTCAGGAACACCTCACGCATATGGCGCACGTTAGCCAGATAGATACCCGTGTTCCAGTAGAACTCGCCGCTCTCCATGAAGATACGTGCAAAGTCGCGCTCGGGCTTCTCCGTGAACGACTGCACCCTGTAGACGTCCGTCTGCTCCGTAGGCTCACCCAACTGGATGTAGCCATAGCCTGGCTCGGGACGCGTGGGGATGACGCCCAGCGTCAGCAGGATGTCGTGTGTCGACACGAACTGCAGGCCTTCGATGATATTCCTGCGGAACATCTCCTCATTGAGCACCAGCTGGTCGGAAGGTGTGACGACGATATTCGCGTCAGCACCATGCTCGCGACGGATGCGCCGACCGGCCCACGCCACACTGGGTGCCGTGTTGCGGTTGATGGGTTCTACGAGGAAGTTCTCCTGCCGCAGCTCTGGCAACTGCTCCTGCGCCATTGACAGATACTCCTTACAGGTACATACATAAATATTCTCTTTGGGTATGAACTTGACGAAACGATCGTAGGTAGTCTGTAGCTGCGTCCGTCCTGTTCCGAAAAAATCCAGGAACTGTTTGGGTTTCTCCACTCTGCTCGAAGGCCACAGGCGCTTTCCCTTTCCGCCAGCCAGGATGATGCAGAAATTATTTGGACGTTTTTCCATTCGATTAGTTTTACTCAATGTTTTTCGGGCACTAAGATACGGAATATTACTGATATGCGCAAGGAATTTACAGTTTTTTTACGTATTTCTTTGTTATTTCCAAAAAACTTAGTACCTTTGCAACGCTTTTCGAGCCCAGATGGCGGAATCGGTAGACGCGCTGGTCTCAAACACCAGTGGGGCAACCCGTGCCGGTTCGACCCCGGCTCTGGGTACAAAGGCTGAGAAGCAGAAGGGTTGTAAGTTCATTACTTGCAGCCCTTTTTTTATAGAAGAACAAAATATTACAACGAATATGAAAAAGGGGATTATCATCGCAGCCCTGATGACGGCAGCACTGTCAGCCGGGGCACAACAAATGAAGTATACCATCAATGGTATCAGTAAGGACAACGGTAACAAGGTCTATCTCTTTGACCGTATGGACAATCGCTACGTGGACAGCACAGTGGTGAAGAATGGGAAGTTCCTGCTTAGCGGCAATGCCGAGAAGAATGCGTTCCTGGCCGTGAAACAGGACAACATTGACTGGCTGACCATACTCTTCAACGATGGCACACCCGTCACCGTCAACCTGAACGACAGCACACTGAAGGGCTCGCCCGTCAACGAGCGCCTGGTGGGCTACGACCTTGCGTTAGGACTGCCTTACAGCGCCTTTGCGCAGCGGTTACAGAAGATGTCCGAAGAGGAGCGTAACAGCAAGATGGACGCGCTGAGGGCAGAGATGAACAAGATTATCGAAGACATGAGGACGCTGCTGACGAAGATCTTCCGCGACGAGCGTGAGACGATGATTCCCGTGGCGTTTGTCAACGAGTATGTGGATATTTTCGGAACCGAGAAGCTGGACAGCGCGCTGAACAGCAAGCCCGCCTACGCCAATCATCCCATGCTCAAGAAACTCCAGGCCATGATGAATGCGCAGAAGACCGAGGAGGCCAAGAAAACTGCCTTCATCGGCAAGCTGTTCACCGACCTTGAGGAGGCCGATCCTGACGGCAAGCAGCATAAGCTGAGCGAATATGTAGGCAAGGGCAAGTGGGTGCTCGTCGACTTCTGGGCCTCGTGGTGCGGTCCCTGCCGTGCTGAGATGCCTAACGTGGTGGCTGCCTACGAGAAGTACCATGCCAAGGGATTTGACATCGTAGGCCTGTCGTTCGACAACAAGAAAGAAGCGTGGGTGAAGGCCATCGCCGACCTGAAGATGCCGTGGCCGCACCTCTCCGACCTGAAGGGCTGGAAGACGGTCGCCTCGGAGACCTACGGTGTGAACTCCATTCCCGACAACCTGCTCATCGACCCGCAGGGAAAGATTGTTGCCCGCGGACTGAGGGCCCAGGGTCTCCACCAGAAGCTTCAGGAGATCTTCGGCGAGTAAGGCGGAAACCAAATAATGAGGGGTGCACCAATTGGCGCACCCCTCATCGTTTTATATGGAGAGTAGTTGTTTTTACTCTGCTGCCAGCGTGAAGCGGCGGAAAGCCACAATCTTCAACTCCTTGTCCTGCTGGGCGAGCCACTGAGAAACAGTAGCCTTGTCGCCGTCGCCAAACTGGAACTCCTGGTCGACGAGGCAGTTCTCCTTCAGGAACTTCTGCACACGACCCTTGGCGATGTTCTCGATCATAGGCATCTTCAGCTGAGCCTCACCCTCGACCTTTGCGTCAGCAATGATCTTACGGGCCTCGTCAGCCTGAGCCTGTGTGAGCCAGCCCTTGGCCATGTTCGACTCGATGTGGTCCTCAGAGTCAACGAGGTTGGGGTTGATGCCAGCCTTCTTGATCTTCATCTCCACGAACTTCTCAACCTGCTCGAGCTTCGTCTTCTCAACGGCGGTCTTGTACTCCTCGTCGAGAATCTTCTGGTCGACGCTGTCCTTGTCAAGGGCAACGGGCTTCATGGCTGCCACCTGCATGGCGAGCTTGTGACCCACCTCAACGTTCTCCTTGTTCAGCTGAACGAGGGTAGCCAGGGTGTGCTTGCCCATGTGGTCGTAAGCCTCCACGTTGTCGCCTTCGAGAGTCAGGTAGCCGTCGAGCTCCATCTTCTCACCGGTGATACCGGAACGCTGTGTGATGGCGTCCTGAACCTTCTGACCGTCGGCCAGTGTCAGCTCCTTCACCTCGTCAAGGGTCTTGGCCTTAGCGGCGATGGCAGCGTCGAGGACGCTCTGTGTCAGGGCGATGAAGTCAGCACCGTTAGCCACGAAGTCGGTCTCGCACTTCAAGGCGATGGTAGCAGCGAAGCCAGCCACCTTCTTCACGAGTACACAACCATTGGATGTCTCACGGTCGCTGCGCTTAGCAGC
>Ga0326511_10003831_pt1 | contig 12072 bp, 15 predicted proteins | sample 0_2496_0518_D_FD_203701 | JGI IMG/M metagenome (GOLD analysis project Ga0326511, IMG submission 203701) | Bovine rumen microbial communities from UC Davis, California, United States - 0_2496_0518 | ecosystem: Host-associated > Mammals > Digestive system > Stomach > Rumen | place: USA...
CCTACAACGACTGAGCGAGAAGAGGGTGAGTCATACATCCATGCAACAGTCTGAACACACGCTATAATCCTATTTATAAAGAAACGTGTGAGGAACGGTCAGAGGTATCCAGACCACTTAAAGAAGTACCGTTCCCACCTATTTAATATAGGTCATAAAAGTAACAGAATTTGCAACAATGAGGGTGCATTAGTATTCTCATATAACCTAGAAGATATTGACCATATACAAGGTGGCGCGAATGTATTTAATGGTCAAGATTCTGTAATGTGGAATAATCTCCGTGATGCATTTGGTGATGAATTGCGGAACATGTATCAAACATTGCGGTCACAAGGCAAGCTGTCATATTCAAACGTCGAACAGGCATTTGAAGAACACCAATCAAAATGGCCTGAAGCATTATTCAATGAGGATTCATGGTTCAAATATCTTCAGCCACTTGTTGAAGATGGTGACGGTTCATATTTGGATATGTTACAAGGCAGTAAAGCTGAACAGCGGAAATGGTGGCTTTACAATCGTTTTCGCTATATAGATAGTAAATATAACGCAGGTGATGCATTATCTGATTATATCGTGTTGAGAGGATATGCAAAGTCAAACATTAGCATTACGCCTTATGCAGACATTTATCCAACTGTTAAGTTTGGTTCAGCCACAGTGAAAGAAAGAGGTGCAAGATTAACAACAACTACACTGATATGCCCATTAGATACACTGAATGATACTGAAATCATGATTTATTCATCTTCACAGCTTGCAAGTGTAGGTGATTTATCAGGTTTAAAAGTTGGTTTTGCTAATTTTGCTATGGCTACTCGTTTACAGTCCATTAAAATTGGTGACAGCGATTCTAGTTATGAAAATATTAACTTATCGTCATTAACGCTTGGTAACAATGTTCTTTTAAAAACTCTTGACGTTCGTAACTGCTCAGGACTTGGAGATACAACGATTGAAGGACATACACAAACAAGCGTTGACCTGTCAAATTGTTCAATTATTGAGAACATTTATTTTGACGGAACAAAGATACAGGGCATTACGCTTCCAAATGGTGGTAATGTTAAAGTCCTTCACCTTCCTAATACAATCACAAATCTTACAATTCTCAATCAGAAAAATATTACAGATTTGACGATTGCAGGTTATAGCAATATTTCAACTTTCCGCATTGAAAACAGTGTGGTTGACACAAAATCAATGATTAAACTAATTCCTGCAAATGCCCGTGTTCGTCTTATCGGATTCACATGGGAAATGGAAGATGATGACGAAATAGAAGAATATCTTGATATATTCGATACTATGCGCGGATTGGATGAATCAGGCAACAATATGGTAAATGCTCAGATTTCCGGTACAATGCATACAACTGCGTTAACTGGTTCACAGATTGCATCTTATCAGGAACGTTATCCATATCTGACTGTATTAGCTGATTACACAACAAGTTATCTCACCTATAAGTCCTATGATGGTTCTACAACTCTTAAAACAGTTGAATGTTACAATGGCGAACCGCAGGATACAGCACCGACAATTCCGTTTAAAACTGATTCCAGTGACGGACATTATTCCTACACAGGTATTGGTTGGAATACTGAAATGGATTCTGAAGTCGCTGATCCTAGCGCAATCACAAATGTCATTGCTGACAGGACTGTATATGCTGCATATAGTAAGACAGTCAAGACTTACACAGTTACATGGAAGAATGGTAGCACAGTTGTTGAAACAGATACTAATGTTCCGTGGGGTACTGTTCCGACATTCAACGGTACAACGCCGAAAGATTCATACGGAAACAATTCGACTGGTTGGGAACCGACAGTTGCAGCGATTACGGGCGATACAGTTTACACAGCATCGTTCAAACCGACTTACACAGCTACATTCGTTAGAAATCAGGCAGATGGTGGCGGCACTCTTTATACGCAGTCAGGTGTGCTTGAAGGTAATACACCTGTTTACAGTGGCTCTACACCTACAACTACTAAGGGCAGTACAGATGACTTTGAATTCATTGGTTGGAGTCCTGCTCTTGCACCGATTTCTGCAAATACTACATACACAGCACAGTTCAGAGACAAGCGTTCGATTGTTGTTCAATATCTGATGAGGACAACTACAAGTTATGAATCCACAACGAATACAGTTAAATTCGGTGAATATGGATTCTATAATGCTACGTCACTTGAAACTGCTACAGCACCAGTTGCACTTGTAGAACAGTACGCATTCCAGAACTGCTCAAATCTTACAACTGTTGACCTGTCTGCTACATCGGGTGCGGTTACTATCAATACGAATGCATTCTATAACAATGCAAAACTCGAAGCAGTTATTATTAGGAGTTCAACAATGGCTACGCTTGCTAATACAAGTGCATTCACCGGAACAAAGATTGCTTCTAAGAATGGTGCTATATATGTACCTGCGAATATGGTCGCTACATATAAGGCTAACTCAAACTGGGCGAACTACTTTATCGCATCCATCGACCAGTATCCGATTACAGATTTCTCAACAATTTCTGATAGTTGGGCTGAAATCATTGCAAATAACAATTATGCAACTGATTATAAAATTGGCGATACAAAGATGGTTGACCTTGGTTCTATGGGTAAACAGTATATGGAACTTGTTGCGTTTGATACAGATGATAAGGCAGACGGTTCAGGCAAAGCTAGAATGACTTGGATTTCAAGAGACTTAATAACAACTCATGCTATGAATTCTACCCAGAAGACCGTAGACGGAATTATTGGATATGCCGCAGGTGGATGGGAGAATTCTGATATGAGGGCATGGCTAAAATCTGATATCAAACCTCTTTTACCTGAAGTAGTTCGTAATGCCATCGTACCTGTAACGAAGGTATCTAGCACATATACAACTGCACTTGTTAAAGATGGACAGACCACAACGGACGATGTATGGATTCCGGGTCATAGGGAAATGTTCAACAATACGAGTTACGAGACAACAGGCGCGGTATATAGTACAAGATTTACTTCATCTTCTAACCGTATTAAATACAACAGTGCGGGTTCCGCTGACAGCTGGTGGTTGCGTTCGGCGAGCAGCGCGAACGGCTTCAGGTACGTGTACAACTACGGCGGCGAGAGCAACTACAGCGCGAACTACCAGTATGGGGTTGCGCTCGGCTTCTGTATATAATCTTTTCAATCCTTTTAATCCCCACCACTTTAGGTGGGGATGTTTTAAATAAATATGAGGTGATAAATGGATGCCTTATCATAAAGAACGTAATGAGGAAAACAAATTTGAAGTTGTAAATACTGCTAATAAAATATATAAATACACAATTAAATTATGTGTAAAATTACCAAAAAGATATACATTTCTAGTATCTCAGAAAATAGCAAATACTGCATATGAAGTAATGGAAAATGCAAGATCGGCTAATTCTATATTTCCATCGAACATACATGAATCACAGATGCGAAAAGATTACTGGTCAATCGCAAGAGCAAAATTGCAAGTATTATCAACTAGCATCAACTATTTTGCAGATGAACCAGATATACTAACATATAAGGATGAAGTATCTGGAAAAGTAAAAAGAGTAACAAAAAATGAATTAAACCAACTGGCAGATGTAATAGCAGAAGAACAAACTTTACTAACTAATATTATGAAGTCAGACAAAGAAAGATTTGCAAACCTAACGTAAGTTAGATATAATATATTTAGGTTATTTGTTGAGGTGCGGGTTCCGCTAACAACTGGTGGTTGCGTTCGGCGAACAGCGCGAACAACTTCAGGTACGTGAACAACAACGGCAACGAGAACAACAACAACGCGAACAACCAGAATGGGGTTGCGCTCGGATTTTGCATCGTTAGGCAAAGTAGGAAACGAAATCACAAAGATGCAGAAGGAACAAATAACCTTCCGATAAATGCGGTAAATAAATGTGGAACTGCGGTATTATAACCGTCAAAGAACCTTAAACTTGGTATAGACAACCGGACGCTTCTTGCATGGATTATAAGGTGGATATTCCTATAGTTTACATGATTGTCTATTACGCAGTTAGAATCAATATCCAATACAATAATACTGTACAAGTCATGCAACACTTTTATATAGGAACGGCATTCACAAAAATGACTAGCAAAGAAAGGCATGAATTACGTTATCAAAGGCGTAAATACAAAAGAGATCAAAAAGTAAAAGAACGTTCTGAACAATATTCTGATTTTGAAAGTGTGTTTGGTACTATTGCTTTAGTCAAAGGATATAAGAAGACTTCTAAAGCGTCCAAATATAGACCAAGAACGCAGATATGGATGAATAGCGTAATCGTTAATTCAAGACGAGAATCAAATAAAATATATGATGGAACGTGGAAAAGTAAAGGGTTTAATTCATTCAATATATTTGAACGTGGTAAATCACGCGATATATTAAGTGTCGATATATCAGAAAAAGGAATTCAAAACAGCTTTTGTAACAACTGCGTCATTCCGATAATTAGACCACATCTAATATATGATAATGGTGCAAGTATGAAAGGTAAAGGCACTGATTTTGCACTAGACAGACTTGAAAAACACTTGCGCGATCATTACAAAAAATATGGTCGTAACGGCGGCATATTCTTCTTTGACTTCTCTTCATATTTTGCAAACATACAATCCATTCCGTTGACAGACAGTGTACATAAGAAATTGTTAGATGTAAGAATGTTTAAAATGTATAAACTGTTTATTGATGCATTTAACGGCAATGGCCTTGGATTAGGCAGTCAGGTTTCACAAATCAGTGCTGTGTTTTATCCAAACAGGCTTGACCATATGTTGAAAGATGATTTATCAATTCACGGATATGGCAGATATATGGACGATGGATATATTATTTATCACGACATAGATGAGTTGAAGAAGATTACTGAATTGTTCTATTCTAAATGCGAAGAATTAGGCATCATAATCAACAAGAAGAAATGTCAAATTATTAAACTGAATAAACAGTTCATATTTCTTAAAACGAGGTTCTTTATAACGGAAAAAGGTAAAGTTATCCGCAGATTAAACAGGCAGGTTTCACGTAAAGAAAGAAATAGATTGAAAGCATTTAAGAGATATGTAGACAATGGAACTATGACTTATAGAGAAGCGTTTTTAAACTTTCATTCTTGGTTGCTATCTCTAAATCGTGGCAAGTCATATCATACTAAGCTAAACATGATTATTTATTTCAACAACCTATTTAAAGATTACGGATATTATTGGCCTATCAAAATAAAGAACAGAAAACATAAACTGTTGTTGCATCTTGCAAAAACGGCATTATTGTCCGCTAGAACACAATACAAATAATATAAACAAAGTCTATCGCACAGACTGCGGTGGGCTTATTTTTTATGCATAAACGAGGTATAAAAATGGACTTCAGCGAAATTGCGAATGAAATTAACAAAATCATTGAGACATGCATCGAATATGGGCGTGATGAAACACCTGTAGATTTTGTATATGACGCTATGGAAGATTTACTTTACAAAATGAACGCAGATTATGAATTCAGAGTAGACCAATTCGGTGGGTATATTCCACAGTTCACAATTAACGAAGATTGAGGTGACTTATGGCAAATACAAGAGAAACATTAGGCGAACAAGCTACATTGGATGGGCTTGTTAACCATACACTTACAAGTTTTGAAGAAGACGGAGTAACTACATTAGGTAACTATGCGCTGTATAGAAACTCTGCACTTACTTCTGTGAAATTTCCAAATCTGACAAATACAGGGCAGTATTCGTTTCAGTATTGTACAGGACTTCAGCATATAACTGCTGACCAGTTCCCAAATTTGACCACGATCGGTTCATATGCATTTGCGAATTGTACAAATCTGGTTGACGCAGAATTTTCTGCTGTGACTTCAATTCAGAGTAATGCATTTAGTTCGTGTTCAAATCTTGAAAAAGTAGACCTAAAAGGAACATCACCTGTAAACATCCAGTCTGCATTTTCGAGTTGTTCAAAGATGGATGCATTGTTTGTACGCAGCACAACAAAATCAACGATTACATCAGGTGTGTTGAGTGGTACAAAGATAGGAACGACAAATGGTGCAGTATATGTGCCGACTGATTTAATAGATACTTACAAGGCAGATAGTAACTGGAAAGTTTATTTTATCGCAGATATAAATGATTATCCTGTAACAGAATTCTCAACTATCAGAGATTCGTGGGAAACAATTCTGACGAACGAAGCGAATGGAACATACAGCACGAAGTACAGTATTGGCGATACGAAACAGATAGACTTAGGCACATATGGCAAGCATTACTTTGAAATTATCGCATTTGATACGGATGATAAAGCTGACGGGTCGGGCAAGGCTAAGATTACGTGGTTATCGAAGACTTTAATAACAACCCATGTTATGAATTCAAACCAGAAGACCGTAGACGGAATTATTGGATATGCCACAGGTGGATGGGAGAATTCTGATATGAGGGCATGGCTGAAATCTGATGTGAAACCTCTTTTACCTGAAGTAGTTCGTAATGCCATCGTACCTGTAACGAAGGTATCTAGTACATATACGACTACACTTGTTAAAGATGGTCAGACCACAACGGACGATGTATGGATTCCGGGTCATAGGGAAATGTTCAACGCTACAAATTATGAGACTACAGGAGCGGTATATAATACAAGATTTACTTCATCTTCTAACCGTATTAAGTACAACAGTGCGGGTTCCGCTGGCGACTGGTGGTTGCGTTCGGCGATCAGCGCGGACGACTTCAGGTGCGTGGGCAACAGCGGCTACGGGAGCAACGACAGCGCGCACTACCAGGGTGGGGTTGCGCTCGGCTTCTGCATCTAATCTTTTCAATCCTTTTAATCCCCACCACTTTAGGTGGGGATTTCTTTTGCGCTAATAAACTAAAAATATAATTTAGAGGTAAAAACAATGTATAAAACATCCAATAATACAAAGTTTACAGATAACAGCAAATACGCCTACGACACATCTAAGCGCAAGAAACACCCGATATATTTTAACGCACCTAAATCTAAAGTTAATCAAACAATCAACGAATGGATTATAAATACAAGAGATAAAGAAGTATCAGAATTACGATTTCTTGAACACAGAACATTTGAAGATATTGCGGATTTACTATATATCTCGCCAAGCACAGTTAAAAGAATTGCATACAGATGCGGTGAGATAATTCAGTCTCACGTTAACGATTAGATGGACTATTATGAACTTTCACGCAATTCTGAAAAGTAGTATAATTCACGTTAGATTAAGGGGCAGGGCATATGTATATTTTTTATAATCCAAACCCAAAAGGTTCAAATATAGGCGATTGCGTTATTCGCGCATTAACAAAAGCCTGTGATATGACTTGGGATGATGTGTATTTAGACCTCATGCTTCTAGGTTTCGCAATGAAAGATATGCCATCAGCTAACCATGTATGGGGAACATATCTGATGCAAAATGGATTTCAGAGATTTGCGTTACCAAATACATGTCCAGATTGTTATTCCGTTTCTGATTTTTGTAATGATCATCCTAAAGGCACATATGTGCTAGCCACAGGGTCACATGTAGTCACTTCGATAGACGGAAGTTACTTTGATTCATGGGATTCTGGTAGAGAAGTAATTTCATATCTATTTGCGAAAGGCGATAAATGATGAATTGCAATTATTACCCAACCGGATATCAACCAGTATATCCAGTACAGCAAATTCAACAGCCAGTTCAACAAACTATTCCACAAATGCAAATTCAACAACCGCAAACACAGCAGGTAAACGCCAATCCATTTAATTGGGTTGACGGTGAAAGTTCTGCTAGAAGTTATGGCGTTGCTCCCGGTCAGAGTGTAATGCTTATGGATAGCAATGCAAATGTGTTCTACATTAAGTCGGCAGATGCAAGTGGTATGCCGTTGCCGTTAAGAATATTTGATTATACGGAACGTACACAGCAAGCGCATACAGAACCGCAGATTCAGACTCAACAACAACCTGAATATGTCACACGGGAAGAGTTTGAAAAACGTATTGCTGAAATTTTAGAACCGAAGAAACTCGATGACAGTCAGCAAAGACGTAAAGGAAATTAAAAACTATGAATACATTGTTTAATATCTTTAATAGAAATTCATTTCAAAATACCTCTAATATATTAAATCAGATGAACCAAATCAAACAGCAACTAAATGGGAATAGCCCACAACAGTTCGCTCAAAATCTTCTTAATTCTGGAAAAGTTTCACAAGATTATTACAACCAAAAATATCAGCAAGCATTGCAGATGTGGCAAATGCTAGGAAAATGACTACGAATATAATTCCTTTATGGATTTATATATAGTAACTCATTAACTCCGACTACTCGATTAGGATGAGTAGCCGCTTGACCGCAAAAAAGTTATGCGGTAGAAAGGTTGGTGCTATATGGCATTGACAGATTCTAATGTTGACACCACTATGCTTGTTCAACCATCAGGATATGGTTATGGTAATGGTGGTGGTCTTGGTAATGCTTTCGGAAACGAAGGTTTTTGGCTTCTTTTCATTCTTCTGCTCCTTGGAAACAACGGATGGAATAATGGATACGGTGGCGGTAACGGAACGACATTTGTAGCAAATGACGTTCAGAGAGGATTTGATCAGGCTACATTGACAGGTGGTATCAATGGTATCCAGACAGGGCTTTGCAATGGATTTGCAGGTGTTCAGCAGTCTCTTTGCAACGGATTCGCAACTGTGAATGGCGCGATTGCAAACGGATTTGCACAGTCTGAGATTTCCGCAAATGCAAGACAGATTGCAGACATGAGCCAGAATTTCGCCACTCAGACAGCTATTTATCAGGGTGTAAATGGTATTCAGGCACAGCTTGCACAGAATGGCTATAATAGTGGTTCAGGTATTCAGGATTTGAAATACACCGTAGCGACTGAAGCATGTGCAGACCGTCAGGCTGTAACATCAGCACTTCAGGATGTAACTGCACAGGGCGTTGCTAATACAACAGCAATCATGAATGTTGTCAATAGCGGTATTCAGTCTATTAAAGATCAACTTTGCCAAGACAAGATTGATGCAAAGAATACAGAAATTGCTAATCTTCGTACACAGCTTAATATGCAGAACCTTGCAGCTTCTCAGAATCAGCAGACAGCACAGATTCTTGCAGATAATGCAGCACAGACTGCAATGCTTATGCCGAAAGCACCTATTCCTGCATATGTTGTTCAGAATCCTAACGGATGTGGATGTGGAACAGTATATAACGGTTGCGGATGTAACGTAGCTTGATAGGGGGTGCGTACCTTGGCTGAGTACATATACAATGAAGTACAGCAAGTTGGGCTTAATAGTCCTATAAACTTCTATGATTCTATTCCTTGTAATCGTGGCTATGTGATTCATGAAAACGGTTCAGGAATTGCTATTCTGAGAGGTATCGTAAACAATCAGTGTGCTAAATATGCTACATATCGTGTCACATACAACGGCAATATTTCCATTCCTACAGGTGGAGCCGTTACGCCTATAGCGGTTGCAATTACTGTAAATGGTGAACAAAGACAGACAAGTAGAGCGATTAGTTCTCCTACAGCAGTAGATACATACGACAATGTGACAAGTACAGCTATTATACGTGTTCCGAGAGGTTGTTGCTTTAGTTTATCCGTAGAATATGTAAATGGTTCAACAGACCCAACAGTTACACCTACTCCTGTGATAAACGTAATCAATTCAAACCTAGTAATTACACGGATTTCGTGAAAGAGAGGAACACAAAATGGCAGATAGGATTAGAATATATACCGACACATTAGAAATGGTCGAGAAGGAAATAAAGGCTGTAAACCGCAAAGGTGAACTTGATGACAAATGTTTAGATTATCTTGATAAGTTGGTAGACATTGCAAAAGATATTGAAACAGTTCTTGCAATGCATGATTATCAAGATGAAGAGAATGGCGGTTATTCAAACCGAATGTATTATCCGCATTATTACGATAATGAAATGATGAACGGAAACAGTTATCGTAATGGTTACGGTGTAAATAGAATGAGATATAGTAGGGATAACGATTACCATATGAATGATAATATGCATAATGGCAATGGTTATAGTAGAACAGAAAATCTCAGAATGCGACTCGAAAACATGATGAATAGTGAAGATAGAACGGAAACTGAGCGAGAAGCACTGAGAAATGCAATAAACAGACTTTGAGAACAAAAATCCATCGGTTATCCGGTGGATTTTTTATATAAATTAAAACATACAGAAATGAGGTATAAAGAAATGGATCAACAACTTTTAATGACAATCATAGGTGGATTGTTAGGCGGTGGAATTATCGGTTTTATAGAGTTTATTATAAGACGGAATGATGAAAGAAAAGACAAAAACAAAGAAGTCATTCAAGCGATAGAAAAACTCGACAAAAAGGTAGATGACAGGTTCAACACACTTGACCAGAAAATTGAACTGGTAGATAAAAAAGGTGATGAACGAAACGCAATTACATCACGAGTAAGAATATTAAAATTTGCGGATGAAATGCTAGAAAATCGTGGACACAGTAAAGACGCATGGTCACAAGTTTTGATTGACTGCGACACATATGAGGATTATTGTAAAGATAACGAAGACTTTCGTAACAACATCACATCCGCAACGATTTCATATCTTAAATCGAATTATGCGGAAAGACTAGAGAAACATGACTTTCTTTAATGAGGTGATATTATGGGTGAAAAATTTGACACGATGAAAGTAGCAATAGACCATGAACATGAAATGAAAATGGAAGACATTGCACTACAAAATCTAAAAGACGAGTATAAAGAAGTAGAGCAAAAAGCCCGGTATAAGAAGCAGAAAAAGTTTACTACTTCTAAAATACTCATGGCAGCTTTAGTATTCATTGCATTTGAGATTATTATATTCGCAGAATACATGATGTTCAAAACGAATGACTTAAATGCACTGTATGCACTTATCGGTATTAGTGCAACGCTTACGGCAGGTTTTTGGGCATATGAGCATAAAAGTAAAGCTGAAAACCTGTTGAAGATACAACAATCAAATATGGACACTGAAGAAGAACAGTCCGAAGGTTAAAAGAAAGAGGTATGAATTATGAATGACATTACATTTGAAATCGTTAAAATTGTAGCTATGGTGTGTGCAGTTCTTATTACACGTTATCTTGTTCCGTTGTTCAGAAATGCTATCGGTGATGATAAAATTGCTGAAGCTGCTAAATGGATTAAGAGTGCCGTATACTTTGCACAGCAAACAATGTCTGCTCAGACAGGCGAAGAACGCAAAGCATTTGTCATGCAGTATGCGAAAGATATACGGGATGAACTGAAAATCCCGATTACAGATGAACAGATTGACATTTTGATTGAGAGTTTCGTTAAAGAACTGAGAATTGAAGAAGCTAAAGGCAATGTAAAGATGTTGGGGGCGTAACTGCTCCCACCTTTTTTGTATAAGAGAGGTGCTACTATGAATAAATATAAACTGACAGATTCACAGATAAAACAGATAGCTAATCTTGCGGTACAGGAAAACGGAGAAGCATGTGTTGCTTATGAGGTATCGCTTATGGCTAATCTGTTTGAACTGCAAACAAAGTACGATGATATTTATAAGTTTATCAGGTACGGTGGTTGGTTCTCTAAATCTGAACATTGGATGGATTACGGAGAATCCAGTAAGAAAGCCTGTGAGATTACGAAAGATGTTCTTGTAAAAGCAAAAAGAGTTTTCCCGGCATACATCAATGAGCATGACGCATTGTCAGATGTAAAATCCGCAACAAATAACGGTGTACTGTTTAATAAGAATGACAGGACGCAATACATCCAGAATGTGACTGTGCTGAAAAATCGTTACGGAAGTACATATACATTCTATATGTTCCCTACGCCTAACAGCGATCCGTTCGGATATACTGCCAATGCGTATAAAAAGATTAACGCGACTACACCTAATAATGAGACAGTTAAACCGAAAA
>Ga0326511_10003832_pt1 | contig 12072 bp, 11 predicted proteins | sample 0_2496_0518_D_FD_203701 | JGI IMG/M metagenome (GOLD analysis project Ga0326511, IMG submission 203701) | Bovine rumen microbial communities from UC Davis, California, United States - 0_2496_0518 | ecosystem: Host-associated > Mammals > Digestive system > Stomach > Rumen | place: USA...
TAGCGTCAATCATATCCATACCACCATCCACCAATTTGTTCCTTTCAGAAATCATATCATCATACAATCTTGGAAACAAACCATCACATTCAAATTGTTTACCAAGTTCCTCGCCAACCCTAAATCTTTCAATAACACTCAACAATTTATTTTTATCATCATCGCTGCCTTTGATATAACAAGCTTTACCAAGTTTAATTAGTCTGGTATAGAGTTTAATCAAAGCACCGTTGGTTCGTGATAAAACCAAATCATCATCTTTAATTTCGGCAAGTCTACTATCATGTTTAATGATACCTAACCCAGCGTCGTCACGTGGTATAATATCTTTAACAAATCTGTTAGCTTCTTTGATAATTTCCTGGTCACATCGATACGACATAGGCAAATCAAACACTTGGGTATTTGGCATACTAACCATTGTATTGAAAGCTTGTTCAGATGCTCCAGCAAACTGGTTGATTGATTGGAATTCATCGCCACAGGAAACGAATCTGGTTCCTCTCTTGAAACACCTCATAAATAGTTTAACATACGCCACTGAATAATCCTGGGCTTCATCATTGAAAATCCAGTCATATTTGTTTTGCTTCGGTGGTATGTCAAGTTCATATGGCAACCAAACCAAGTCAGTAAAATCAACACTATCCAAGTGTTTTTTACCCCATTTCATTAACTTAATTACTACGTTAACTTCATCGTTTTCGTGTGGAATGGAATACTCGTTAGCAATATTTTCAATCTCACGGTTAGATTGAGCTAGGTTCATTCTGGAAAATTCAAGTAATTGGATAATGTTATCACAATACTCAGTAATTTTCTTTTTATCTTTAATTTTAGCAGTGCTTAATTCATTCAGATTATGCCTTAAAAATGAATTATATTTAAATTCATCCACATTTGGTTTGTCTTTGATATAACTAGAAATCATTGAATAACCAAGACCGTGTAGGGTTTTTACTGTACAGTTATCATAACCAGCAAGTTTTTTCTCAATCTCCTCCTTAACCGATTTATTAAAGGCTAGGAAAATACATTTTTTATTGGTAGGTACAAGTTTCATGGCGCCGATTAGCGATGCTGTTTTTCCGCTACCTGCTCTGGCTCTAATAACACCATTACCACAGCCGTGAACAACGAAATCAAATATCGCTGTCTGATATTTTGATGGTTCGTAGCCACCAAGCGCATTTTTGTATAATTCTAAGTCTGTCATATTACGAAAAACCCTCTGATTAAGAGGGTTATTTTTTAAAGAATTTTGTTCAAGAAATTTACAAAGTTAGGAAATAGTTTATCAAAACTTCCAGTAAACTCAAACTCCTCAGGTTTGTCCATTTTATTGCTGTCGTAATATGACCCCTTTACTTTTGCATCATCACACTCTTTATTCTTGCAATTTTGAAAATTACCGTTCTCATCAACGTATTTTGTGTTGTTATTCTGATTCCATTCTTTTTTGATACAATAACAATTTGAAGGTTTTATATCTTTCTTTTCATTGTCTTTATGAGTCTTGTCATACTCATTAATAGCACCTCTAACCTCTTTAACAGCATTATAAAGATGCTCTAAATCCTCTTCGTTTTTAACACCAAAAAGATTAAGGATTGCAAGAATCTTATCATTAATTTCATTTTTTTCTAATTCAGGATATCTCTCGTCATGGAAATCCTTCATAACACGGTTAACTTTATTGTATAGTTCACCACTTGGCGCATCGGACAAAACAGTTAGTCTTCCGTTTGAAAGAAGGGTCAGTAGTGAAATAGTCCTCAAATCAAGTTCAAGCGCTGCTGTACTACTATTAAATACTTTATCCAAATATGTTTTATCAACATCTAATAGTTCAGCCAAATCACTATCTGAAATTTGGTAAAACTCTTTAATTTTATTGACTGCCATTTTCAACTCATTAACAATATCGGTATCAAATTGTGCAGCCAACAAATCCAATTCTTTCATGTAATCTCTTTTTTTCTCGTTCATTTTATAAAATTCATTAAGTTTTATTATTATCTGTTTTTGGGGTAAGGATATGTTTTGTTCAATTCCTCAAATTTTTTCTTCAAAGCTCTTGTTTCGCGCTTATCCCTACCAAGTACATAAGCGTATTTATGTTTTGACGGAAAGTCAATTTTCTTTGCATTTTGATACATGAATTTCGAATAATCCCTTAATTTCTGTTCAATATCATCTGGTATATTCTCCCACAACATTTTCTGGTCGTTATTCCAGTTAGGTTGCCATTCAATACCCAAATCTTTTGCATATTTTTTATAAAAACTTCTTGCCCTGAATGCTCTGTCAGATACAAGTTTCTCTGGATTATATGGGTTGATGCATCTAGTGTTTGTACCACTTCCTTGACCGAGATAATAGAAGTTCAACCCCTGGTATATTGAACCAAGCTCTTTTGCTTGTGGGTCACTATAGCAAGTGAATAAACGATATTCAGTATTATCAACCATCCATCTGATAGCCCACATAAGGAATTTGCTACCAAGATTCATTGGTGTCCATGAAGCTGAAGCTCCACGTGCGATAAGGCGTTCTTTTTTCTCAGTACCCTCTCCAAGTAGCTTTGAAAAAGCGTTAGGCATACCCATAATCACAACACCACCAATAATACCTCTGTATTTAGCAACAAACCAATGGGTTGGAAAAGAACCCACAGTACCAAGCCACTCATATCTTTTAATAAATTCAGTGGCTTCCTTCTTATCTTCTTTTGAATCGATATATGAAAATTCAAATTCATCAAGATTGATGTTTTTAATGAAATCATCATCCCAGCCCAGATTCTTTTTATCCTCTTCAAGGGTATCAATCCTGCGCTGATATTGGTAACAGTGGTCTTCTGTATAGTCGTTTATCTTGTTTAATAGTTCTAAGCTACTCATTATTGTATAATTGAAGCGTTCTCAAATTGTTCGTTAGTTTGATTGTGTTCCTCGGTCTCTGACATAGTGTATTCAAGTTTCATTGACTTAAACAAGTTAATGATAGAAACCTGACCCTCAATACCTTCATATATTAAGTTGTCATTAAGTTTAAGTTTGAATTCACCAGTCTCGTTATTGTAATCAATATGGAGTCTGTATTCAGTGAGGTTATCAGATTTCATAAACACCTGTTTCATTTTCTCCAGTTCATCCAATGACGTATCATCTTGACGTACACACTCGTATTTCTTAATATATTGGTTAAATGCTACACCATTTGATTCTGCATCACGGAAAAGAACATAGTCTTGTGGCATAACATCTTTATACAGATATGTTCTACCAGCTTTAAAGACAATCTTTAATGACTTTTTATCACCATCGAAAAGCACACTGTAGATGATATTGCTACTGTCATACCAAGTGTGGTCTTCATTCTTTATGTACTTATTGTAAACTTTACTCATTGTTTAATTGTTTAATATAGTTTTTTATTATTGTTCATATTACAAATATACAACATTTTTTGGTAATACACAAAAAAATAATTATATTAATAAGAAATAATAAAAAATTTAATTATGGCAGAGCCGATTCTATCATACGAACTAAAATCACTTATAAATAAAATAAAACAACAATATATTGTCGAATTCCCAATACAGGTAATTACACCTAATTATTTGTTATTGGCTATATTGGAAGAGAAATCATGCGATGGTTATAGTGTTGTAACCAAATTAATGATGGACAGTACCATTGATGAATTTAAACAATACATAATTGACCGAATTATGATTGATGCATCATCTAGTATTGTACAAAATGGCAATCCAACCTTTTCTGATGTATATGACACACTTGCAGAAGAAATTGCCAATAGCGGGGTTAGTTTGGTCACCAGTTCATTAATGTTTAATGAAATAGTTAAGCATGATAACGAACTAATAAAAAAACTTACAAGTTTTGGTGTAACCCCAGACCAGATAAACGACACTGTTATTGCATACAACACAACCGCTAACATCGGAAACAAGGAAATAAAGGCTAATAAATGGAATAAGAAAAAGCCAAAAGAAACAAAAAGTGATGTTAGTTTGATTACATCTGAAAAATTGGAACAGCTGCTACAGCAAGTGGAACAAGGAAAAGATGTAAAAATAAGCAGACCGATACCAAACGAAAACAACGTTGTTGAAGCCAACTGTAAAAACTTAGTTAGAATTGCATCAACTGGTGCTTATGACAGTCTTATTGGATATGAAGACGTTATAACCAAAATTTTTGATGTATTTGGGAAATATGAAAGAAACGCAGTTGCAATAGTGGGTGGTAGTGGCGTTGGAAAAACTTCTATTGTTCAATTATTAGCTAGGTACTTGTATGAACAGAAATGCCCTAAACAATTTAAAGACAAATATTTAATGCAATTTGGTGATACAATTACTTCGGTCATTTTAAAAGAAATGGCTAGAAGTGGTAAATATGTTGCGTTTATTGATAAAATGGAAAACATGTTTGCTAATAAAGAAAATGAAGCGAACAACTATATGTTTCTTACTGAATTGTTTAATGCACAAAATATATATACCATTATAACAATGAATGATTCTGCATATGCAAAATATGTGAAATCAAAACCAGAGTTTGATAGATTTATCACTAAAATAGATATACAGGAGCCAGATGATAAATTGTTGTTTAACATAGTGAAGTCTAAAAGTGCAATTTATGAAGAATATAATAAAGTTAACTTTAATGATGACTGTATAAATGAGGGTATTAGATTAGCTAAAAGATTTATCAGTAACGAACATTGCCCTTCATCTGCACTGAATATATTGGATACCGTTGGCTCATATGTTAAAATGCGTGAACCAGAAAATGTTGAGGTTACAAAACTTAAACAAAGATTAAACGAAATTGAGATTGAGAAAAATTCAATTCAAAATAGCTCAAGTGCTGAGGAATTTGATAAAAAAGACGCTTTAATTCGAGAAGCTATGGAGATTGATAAAAAAATCAATAGTATAGAATCAAAGAATGAAAAAAGTAAAAAGAAACTTGATATTAAAATATCGGATATGAGAAGTGCTGTGGCTGAAATGCTTAATTTACCGATTAGTGAAATGGATGATAATGAGAAAGTGAAACTTAAAAAATTATCAGACAATCTTAGTTCTGTTGTAATTGGACAAGATGAAGCTATCAGTGATATTACCCGTGCTGTAAAACGGCAAAGAGTTGGGTTGGCTAACCCGAACAAACCAATTGTCATGTTATTTGTTGGAACCACGGGTTGCGGTAAAAGTTTCCTGGCTAAGAGACTGGCGTATGAAATGTTTGGTGATGAAAAAAATATGGTTCGTTTGGATATGTCTGAATATTCGGATAAGACAAGCGCAGCTAAATTGTATGGTACCAGCCCTGGATATGTTGGATATGATGATGGTGGTGTATTGACCGAGGCAATTAAAAAGAACGGTCATTGTGTATTATTGCTTGATGAAATAGAGAAAGCCGATGATGAGGTATTCAATGTATTTTTACAGGTATTTGATGAAGGTCGTTTGAGTGACAATAAGGGTACTGTAGTTGATTTCAAAAATGTTATTATAATCATGACATCAAATGTTGGTGCAAAAGATGTGTCCGAGAAAAGAAATCAAATTGGTTTTGGCAGTCATGATGAAGAAAGTCGTGATAGGGAGATTATTAAAAATTCAATTAAACACACATTTAAACCTGAGTTCATTAACCGTATTGACAATATCTGTTACTTTAATAAATTGACAGATGACAATTTAAGACAAATTATCATTAATGAAGTCAAAAAGGTAAAAAAGAAAATTAATGATATTGGGTATGATATGGATGATGAAATGTGTAATGGTAAGTTGATTGATTCTATATTTGAAAAAGTAAAAACAGAGAGTGAATATGGTGCCAGACCAATTCTTAGGGAAATTCAATTCCAACTGGAGGATAAATTAACTGATTATATTATAGATAACGAAATAAAACCTGGATTTGTTTTTAAATATAATGATATTTATAGAGAAGAAAAAGAAGAAAATGAGTAAAGTAGTATACATAACAGAGGAACAGGAACAAGAAATTGTAAACAAATATCTTAAAGAATCATTAATTGTCAATTCAGACCAGGTTAGTGATATTGTTAATTATTTAAATAACTTCTATCAGGCTGCAGTTGATTATGCTGGTGATGTCGGTGTTGACGGCTTGCCTTGCCAGACGCTTGGTATTAATTACGTTGTTAATGGTCAACCATTGCAGAAATTAAAAAGAGAAGAATTGCTTGATGTAATTAATGATAAGTTCAGACGTTTCATTAAAGACGATGCTTCAAGATTGGCTTATTATAACCAGATTATTGACGACTGGTTGAATAAAAGAGTAAAATTGACTGGTCAGTTGAGTGTTAATGCAATCAGTGATGATATGATTGAAAAATTCAAAAATCATAAAAAATCCAAAAAACAGGACACAAACGATAATAAAGATGATAATAAGAAAGAAAAAAAGGACTCAAATTAACGAGTCCTTTTTCTTTTGGTCTTCTTCATAAGCATTTCACCATATTGTTTAGGTGTCATTCCACCTTTTGGTTTTTGCTCTGTTATTGTGTATGATGATGAATATGTTGTAACTGCGTTATCATATAGACTATCATCATATTCTTCACAGTTTTCTGGGTCATCCATGTTTAATTGTAGATTACACCACCAATACCCTTGGTTAACCAAACATCCGTAGTGTTTACACTTGAAACAGTGTTTTTTACCATCTTTGTTCAATTTGAACTCAATATTTGGGGCATCATATATATTATTGTATATTGTATCAGTCTGCTCCATTACAACCAAACTTTAATATTTTCAATTATAAATGGATTCCATAAAATTATAGGATTAATCTCACATGTACTTTTTGGTTTACCGTATAACATCTGTTGGTAGAAATCCATTACTGTTTTATTTTCTGGGTGTAATACAATACAGCCGTTATGGGCTATCATATTACCAACCAGGTCGTGTTTTACAAAATTGTATTCAGTAACACTTAATAGATTACCATCATTACAAGTTCTTTTGCTTCCACAATACCCAAGTTTTTCATTACATTTGTTGATATCTGTGTAGTATTGTTTAAAAATTGGAATAGTTGATAATAAAAAGAATTGGGTGTGTAGGGCATCATCAAATTGTTCAAACATGAACTCTTTTGAAAATGTGTTGACAATAATTCTATTATCTTCAAACTCTGGCCATGTTAATGATATTTCACTTTCATGGTTTGAAACATCAACAGTCAAATCGGGGCGAACAATGAAGAATACCGTACCACCAAGTTTTTCAACTGCAGCTCTCTCATTTGGGAACCTAATGTCATCAACACAAACAATGTCAGTTGGAGCATTATTAATAGCTTCAACCATTTTGTCAACGTGCCAAGTTGGTTTATATTTCCTGATAATATCAGTTCCAACAAACTGGAGTAGTTCCCTTACATTATATGTGTAAATTTCACTTAATAATTCGAGAACTTTATTGTAGTGGTTTTCGGTATATTCACCGAATACTTGTTCGCAAATAATTTTAGCCCATACAGGGGCTTTATTTGGATTGAAACTATAAGACGTTCCGTTGTCTTTATAATAGTTTAATTCTTCAATATCTTTAAACCCACATAAGTCACAGCACAGATGTTTAAGGGCATCTGCGACTGTGACTATGGTTCCGTTATATTTTTCTGTAAGGTATTTTGATAAACAGGTTTTACCTGCACGTTTTCTTCCTGCAAAACCAATTATTGTTTTACTCATACTTCTGGTTCAATCGGCATTTCGACATTATTAAGGTCATTTTCTAATGAGCTGAAATTGAAACTATCATCTTCTTTAATATTGTTATGCTCATCACAAATTTCATCAAGAATCTCTTCAATTGATTTTTTGTCTTTTTTCAATTTCTTGTTATCTGACTTAGGTTTATCATGGTCAACAAAAACGTTGCTGAATGTTCGGTCACGAACAAGCTTTTTAATACCAGCCTCAGCCAACACATCATCAGAGAAACTATAACCATACTTCTTAATCAATTTGAAAATGATTTTCTTGTCATCTTCAAAAGCCTCTCTGACGGTTTTCGGGTTGTTTTTAAATTTACCTTCAGTTAATTCAGTGTCAAAATCGTAAATTTTCATAATTTTATGGTTTATTGCATTAATATATTACAAATATACAACTTTTTTTTAAATTTTATCAAAATAATCTATCATTTCTCGTACTTTTTCACAACCAATCCTTGTTATTCCTCAGCCATATTTTCATTAAGTCGGTAAATTGTAAGTGGATGTGGATTTTTTATACTTTCTTCATAGGGATAACAACTGTTTGCAACAATTTTCTTTGCAAGTTGTTCATTAGTGCACTCGTGTTTTTGCGCAATTTTTGATAGTTCATCATAAATACGTTTTTCTTCGCTCATAATACAAATTATTTGTCACTTTTTAAAACAAAGTAGTATTTAATATAATAGCGGTGCTTTCCAATGCGTGGTAGAGTCGAGATTGTGACCCCCCTTTGAGTTAGACCGCTTTTTTGTATGTATTAGAGAAGTCAATCATTTGTTTCAATGATTTTTCACAATAGTTTTTATCAACCACGATTTCTGTTTTATCATTATCAGAAATATCAAACATGAAATCGTTAAGTACGGTTTCTAAAATTGACCTGATACCACGGGCACCCGTTTCTGTAGCAATAGCTGTTTCCGCAATGGTGTCGATAGCGCCATCAGTAAACTTAAGTTTTTTGCCATCAATATAAGCAAGTTTCTGATATTGCTTCATGATTGAGTTCTTAGGCTCTTTTATGATACGAATTAAGTCTTCCTTTTTCAGTGGATTGGTGTGTGTAATGACAGGGAAACGACCAATAAGTTCAGGAATAAGACCGAATTTTTTCAAATCGACGGCATTTACATAATCAAGGATTTGTTCATCATCAACTTTAGGTGTATTAATGTTGTGATTATTAAACCCAATGCTACTGGCTTGTGTAGTACGTTTTTTAATAATATCTTCTATACCAACAAATGCACCCATACCAATAAACAGGATATTGGTTGTATCAATAGGGACAAGGGGCTGTTCTGGGTGTTTACGGCCACCTTGTGGCATGACACCAACAACCGACCCTTCAACTATTTTAAGTAAACTTTGTTGAACGCCTTCTCCAGACACATCCCTTACAATGGACATATTTTCACCGCGTTTAGCTAATTTGTCAATTTCATCAAGACAAACAATACCTACCTGGGCCCTCTCAACATCATAATCACAAGCCATAAGAAGACCAGTAAGAATGTTCTCAACATCCTCACCAACATAACCAGCCTCGGTAAGTTTGGTGCAGTCATGAATATGGCATGGTACACCAAGCATCTTGGCAATATTCTGAATTAGAAAAGTCTTGCCTGTACCAGTAGGTCCAAGCATAATAATATTGGATTTGTCAATTTCAATGCCCTTAAATTCACCATCATTACCAAGCCCGCATACATTTGAGAATACGCGTTTATAGTGATTATGCACAGCAATGGACAAACGTTTCTTGGCTTCTTGCTGACCAATTACACGTTCATCTAAATATGCCATAATTTCCTTTGGTGTCGGAATCTTGCCACCATTTATTAATTGGGACATTTTTTTGGCGGTAATTTCTGCTGAATTAGAAGTTTCTGTGTTTGGAGTTTTGTTACTACTATTTAGTCTCATTTATAAGTTAATTTGTTTCATTATACACCTATAACCAAAAATACAACATTTTTTCCACAAAATGTTAAAATTTTCTTAATAACTATAACTACCAATTTTTCCCCTTAATAGGTAAATTTGTCTATATAACCAAAAAATAGACATTTTTTCCACAAAATTAGTGTTTTATTTTATTAAAATGGATTATATTTATATATAAGATATTATGTCATATGAAAAACATTAATGAAGTAGAAGCAAATGAGATTGATATAAAACCATTTAAAGTTAAAGACAAATTAAATCCAGATTTCTTTAATGATGAAGGTCAATTGAACTCACAAATCAGATTGAGACTTTTGGATATTGCCGATGATTTTATAAAATCTTTGGAAGTTAAGTGGGTTAAACCGTCTGATATTGTTTTGACTGGTTCAATAGCCAATTATAACTGGTCAAAGTATTCAGATGTTGATATTCATATTATTTATAATTTCAAAGATGTATATACCAAAACAGATTTTGTAAAAGACTATTTCAATTCAAAAAGAGATATTTGGAACAATACACATGAAGGGTTGACAATTAAAGACCTTCCTGTGGAGATAAGTGTTGAAGACAGTTCAAACCCAGCCAAGTCAACAGGTGTTTATTCACTTGAAAAAAACAAATGGGTTAAAGAACCTGAGGATATGAATGATTCTGAACTTAATAAAGAATACATTAAGGATTTCTGTGCCAAACAAATGACTAAATTTGATGAGTTGTTTGATGAAATTGACAATGAAACCGACAGGAAAAAACTGGAAATATTGTCAGATAAAGTTGAAGCCTTGTATGAAAAATTAAAAAATATGAGAGGTGAGGCTTTAAAAAGCAAAGAAAAGGAAATGGCAACAGGAAATATTATATGGAAAGTTATTAAACACCAGGGTTATATCGAACAGGCTTGGGAGTATATTAATAAAGTATATGACCGTAGAAATACCATTGATGAAAAAGTAAATGGGAAGGTTATAAGGCTGACAGAAAATCAAGCAAAATTAATTAATGAATTAATGGATAGGAACATGTTTCCAAAATTTGGTCCTGTCAAAAAATTTTTTAGATTGTTAAACAATTATTTACCTTTAATTGGAGAAAACGAACTATTTGAAAACGACCCGAAAGATAAACAAGTTGTATGTGCTTGCTTGGCTGTCTGTAAAGTACCTAAAATTGAAAGACAGATTAGAGAAAGGGGTTGTGTGTATAGGGACGATTTGATTGATTATCTTGGCAATTATCAGAGTAGAAATTGGTTGAGGAGCGCTATAATTAATTCAAAAAACAAAGTACTTAGAAAAAAAGAGTATGAAAACGAGCCATTGTCTGATTATACACCAGAAGCTTCAGTTATGGATAAATTCATTAATCATGCAGACATATCGGAATTAAATGAAGCTGCATTTTATAGAAGACGTTAATTTTTTTGAAAATACAACTATTTATATTATATTTTAGTAAATAACAGAATAATAAGTATACTTAATAAAAAACATTATGAGTAAAGATTATACAAAAGAACTCGAAAAAATGCAACACCTTATGAACTATGGTATCAATGAATCAAAAAATACTGTTAGTTCAAATGGTATTATTGAATACAGCCAGGTTGGCGCTGATGGCAAAACCTATGGTATCCTTAAAGAAGGAACTAAATACTATGTAAAGGTTGCCCCTAAAAAAGACACCCAAGTTTTGGCTGAGGATTATGATTACATTGGTGGTTATTTGAACCGTAAAGGTTATGATTCATACACTAAGGCTTCAAACGCCCTTAATTTGGAACTTATCCACGTTAACGAAGCTAACGGTAGTAAAGAGCCTGTTAAATCACAGTTCAATATCAATGAATCAGCAGAATGGGAAAATAAAGAAAATCAAGAGGCTAAAGCTGAATTGAACCGTTTCTATCAATTGGTTGAAAATGTTGATAACATCCTCAGTGAGAATGTTCATTACATTAAAGAAGATAAAAATTCTCCATTTGACAACAAACCTTCAACTAAAGACGGTGGTGGTACAACTGGTCCACAGGGTAAACAGCAACCTCTTGGTATTAAAGATAAAAGCTATGTTGATGATGGCAAACAGGTAAATCCTGAAACTGTTTACAACAAGAATGGCGTTAACGGTAAGAGCCCAAGTGGTGAGTATAAAGCTGCTTGTGGTGATAATAACATCGACAAGGAAGGTGGCAACGCTTACCAGGAGAAAGCTAAGACTTCAAAAGAACAGGGTAAGAGTGTTACTAACGAAGGTAAGGCTAAACATGTTATCAAACTTTCAGAAGACCAGAAGAAAC
>Ga0326511_10003833_pt1 | contig 12065 bp, 14 predicted proteins | sample 0_2496_0518_D_FD_203701 | JGI IMG/M metagenome (GOLD analysis project Ga0326511, IMG submission 203701) | Bovine rumen microbial communities from UC Davis, California, United States - 0_2496_0518 | ecosystem: Host-associated > Mammals > Digestive system > Stomach > Rumen | place: USA...
TTCTATTTAAGGAAGAAAGAACAACTGCATCTTCGAGTAAGTTCAATGTTTGTGTCGGTTGAACAGCATCTTCCATCAATGGGGTTGCAAATTTAATGTCATAGTCAAGTGAATTATTATCACTGTCAACCATTCCGAGTTTATAATCACCAAGCATACCACCGAGAGCAAAATGGATTACAGAAGTTTCCGGGAATAAGGATGTAGTAGAAACTGACATAGAAGAATCGTCACTCGGATCTACAACAAAGCCCATAGGTTCTCCGTGGTAATACAAATGAAGAATCATTTCAGGCGGTATTTTTGTAGATGGAATCAAATCAAATTCCTTATTAGAAATAAAGTTATTATCCAACGACACGCCGTGTTGAATGACATCACTTGCTTCTGTGTGATAAATATCAGTTGTGGGAATATAAAGATTTCCATAGGTAGCAAGTTCTAAGATATGATCACGAGCATAATTGTTTATTTTCCATCTAGTGAATAGAGCATTTACTATCTCAGCAGCTTCCTGACTTGATTTATCACCTTCAATAGAGGTTGCCCAGATAATCTGACCTGCTGAATTCATCAATGTTGCATCCGTAGCAAAATATGATAATGCGGTAGCAATTTGTGAATCAGTTGCAAGTGATCTCATGGTATTGATTCTATTCTGTATTGTAGTAAAACTAACCGCCTGTCTAGGGTTTGCAATTCCAGACAAAGTGTTCGGAATTGCACGTACCCAAGACATTGGTCTTTTATCAGTATTTAAAAGTAATTTTGCAACCCAGTTTCTAATCGATCCCACGTTATTATTTCCTTTCTTATTATTAAAAAATATTAAGAAACAATAATATTTATTGTTCTCCGCATGTCTCATATCCTTATACACACCATGCGTTTACTACAACTGGATGTAACGCTACACCCTCTATCCCATCGCTGTAAGCGTTTGGGAATACTTTTTTAAGAATCTGAAAACTACCATTTACATCAGCGTTGATGAGTTTTCCTGCATTACTCCGAAATAACCCTCTGTGAATTCGTCTTTCTTTTCTGTAATTACATTTTGTAGGTTCTTCATCATCTAAGAAACTTGTTCCGCTTGTATAACTTTCCTAAGTAAGCACTACAGATATACCATATTCTTCAGCTTTGTATTGTATCATTTCTATCAATATGTTATATGGTATCTGCATGAAAGATTGGTTAACTACTTTGCTCATTTCTGATTTCTGTTTCCAACCCTTATTGTTGCCTATAACTATTACAGAAACGCTATCACTATGTGCCTTATCAACTATGTATCTACTTGCCTGATGTAAATAGTTATCAACAATCTGATTTCTTTTCTCTGCTATACTCCGTATTCTTTTTGTCGAATGCCTATTATTCATTCTCATAGAAATTGACTTGTAGTGAGCTAACAATTTATTATAGTATTTGTTCGCAGACTTCAGACCTTTACCGTTTATTATAAATGGCTGTTCACCAAAGTTATTTGTTACAGTTGCTAAGTTATCTAAGCCTATGTCAATACTGTAATATCTGTTGTTATCACCTAGTGTTTCTGGAATTTCTACATTATAAATTACCTCCAATTCAATATGATTTGCTCTAGGTATGAACCTTACTTGTTGAAATGACACATAATTTTCTTTGCTTATAAATAATGGTTTGATTATAAAACCATTAAATACTTTTGGAAACCATAGGATACCATTTTTCAACTTTACGTCTTGGTTTGTAAGCGTTAAAACACATCTTCCATTCTTAGCCTTATACTTTGGGAGTTTTGGTTTTCCTAAATATTTTTCTTTATGATTCTTCCAATCTTTGATAGATGCGAAGAATGATTTCCAATTCTTGTCAAGTAATCTTAATAACTGTTGTGCTGATTGTGCTGTCGGCATATTCTTATAGTCTGGATATTTCATATCATCTTTTAATGATTTGTCCAAGTCTGCATATCTTAACCATTTGTCATTGCTTACAAATTCTTGTCTGATTAAATAGTTGGCGTGGTTATACAAATTTTTTGCATTAAAGCAAAAACTATCTATAAGATGATAATAAATATTCGATTGTTTAATTTTGTGTGTTTCTACTCTTTGAACTACCATAGCCATTATTATCCTTTAATAATAGTGAATATTATTTAATGTTATTCGTTACTATAGAAAATACCGAGCCTTTCATTTAATTTTCTATTATCATAAAAGGTCAGACACCGGCTCTCAACAAATCTTCATCAATTTCATAATGTGTGAAAAATGAGTATTCATCAATAATTGTGATTCCTTTCAATCGTGCATACTGAATTGCACCACCATCAATATTTGTCTGAGAACCTCCGATTACAACTACATTGGAATCCTTTACATCATCAACCACAGTACCGGAATAACTTGAAAAGATATTCTTAATATCAAGATTGGAACCATGGTTAAAATCTCCGGTAATAAAGATCTTTAAGTTATGGAAAATCGGATCACCTTTGAATTTCTTGGTATTATTTCCAATTGTAATATTAGGATTATCTACAACTTTCTGAATATCAGAAAGATTTCTAGGATCTCTTAACCAAGAAATCAATCTTGAAATTTCAGGTAAGTCAATATCATTTTGCAAAACTCCAATATTGGACAATTTGTAAAGTACATTATCAATACTGTTATGGCAGCGGTTGCAGAATAATACAAGTGACTGATAATCCGCAACAACATTTCTCGGAATGATTCCATATAATAATGTAGGAAGACTTACTGTAATATCATAGTTATATTCTGGTCTATCAAGAATATTTGCAATGGAATAGTTGTTTCCAACTGATTCAGTGGTTTCCTTATATGCATCATATGTAACATTCGGAAGATTATATGCTGTCAGCATCTGATTTGTCTGAATGAACAATCTGGAATTACAGTGTGTATCACTGCATTTTGTCTGAGAACCTATTGCAACATGGAAAATATTACCACAAGTCGGACACTTAATTGGTTCAGTTCGTTCTACAACTGTTGACAATCCACCTTTATAGGAATCAAGAAGCATTCCATCAGAATCAATTAAAAGCGTGACACCTTTTTTAATGTCAAACTTATTGATTGCTTCATTATAATCAACTAAAAATCCGTCATTGACATTCATATAGATATTTCCATGAACATCTACAGTCTGGGTAGTTTTCTTTACAACCTCTGTCCTAAGATTAAATGGATAATAGGTAGGCTGGCCATTGTTATATACACAGTACCCGGAAATTAAAGGAAAATCAAAATAGTCTTGATCCCCCAAATAGTTTTTCAATCTATCTGCAAAAGTATCTTCATTTAACGATGCACTGGAAACTGGCATACCTGGAAGTACATTAAATCCAACTGCGACTAACCACTGTCTTGTAGCAAGTGAGCCACGTAAAACTACACATAAACTCTTTGCAGAATGTGCAGCAAATACAAATTTAGATGGATTCTTTACAAAATCTTTCTTTAATTTTTCATATATGGATTCCGGTAGTGTTCCATTATCAGTTAAATACGGTGCAACCTTAGTATAAAGAACTCCATAGATCCAAGTTCTTCCACCCTTTGCAACTAACAATCTCGGAACAACTCCATTATCTTGAATAGATTTTAAAAATTCATCGCTTACATCAGGATCACCTTCAGTGGCACCATGGATAATCCTCTCCAATCTACCATTGGGATCATACTGTAATGTGATTAAAATACCCACTGGAACTACTGAAACATACTCTGCGTTTGAAAGAAAGTTTCTTACGAACATTTTTTAATCCTCCGAAAAAAAATTATTTATATCTTTTAATGCCTGGAAACAACATATTACCAACATCATTTCTAGACAATCCAGACCTTGGTCCATTCACACTTGCAATTGCATTAGCAACAGATTTTGGTTTAACAGGAATTGCCGGGTTTTTCAGAATTGCATTCCATATACTTCCTGCAAATGAATCCGATACATCCTTTGACCCTCCTATTGTATGATCTACTTTTCCACTTACAGAATCCCTTTGAAGGTGAATCAATTCATCTTGTAGGAATTTACAATCCAACATATCAATACGTTGCTCAATCAATACAGTTCGAAGTGCCATATATCCATCAGGTGTTCGGTCAAGTGAAATTTTTGGTGAATCAAATCCTTGTGCTTCAAGTAATTCACCCAAATATTCACTTTGGAATTGGTCACGACTAATACTCTGTATGTTAAATCCCTGTTTCCTGAGCCATTTCAAGAATATCAATATTTTATTATAAGGGATCTTATCACCCCTTGGTGCTTCAAGTGATACTGAAAACAGATGTGTAAAGGAAATTTGTGAAATCGTATTTCCATCCAAATCCTTCATATCCTTTGCACCTGTAACCGCAACAGCAGAAATACCGGTTTTGTCAGTGTTTAATGATAAGTCCAAATGGATATATACAGGACATGTAAAATCTCGTCTATCCGTATATTCCATATGGAAAAATTCCTCAATAGAAAGTGTATCCTTTGTACCTATTTGAAGAATATCATTGATAAACGGATTCTTACGTTTTCCAATACAATTATCTAGTATATCCTGAGTAATAAATGATAATGAACCCGGAACTGTAATACCTGCAATATCTCTTAGGGCTATATCGAAATCTGCAATGAAGTCAGACCGCATATCAATAGGTGGATGCAGAAGCCTATATCCTTGACTTTCAAGTTCCTTCAAACTTTCTTCATTATCTTGATTCTCAGGAACTACAAATCCCTTTTTATATCTATCACCGATTGCGATTGTAAATGTTTCTTTATGAAACATTTCTTTTGGAAGAACTTCCCATTGTGGTGCATCAGAAATATACATATGTTCTCCAGCACCAGCTTCAAGTTGTTGTTGCACATAAAGTTCCATGAAATCAGAATCACTTCTCTTGGAACTCACGGCAAAAATCTTACCATGTACTTCACCTTCAACACGGAATGTACCCTTAACACGAGTTGACACTGTATTATACAAATCAGCCATGTGCTTCTTTGCTTTAGTTACATCCTTCACTCCTGCTTTGCTGAAGTTACATTCGTCCATGAAACCACAGAACACCTGTTTGCCCAACCCGTGTGCTGCATCACTACCAAAATCAATTACAACTTTATCACCTTCTGGGATATAATAGAAATCTTGTTCACTCTTACTAAATTTTCCATGTTGATTAAACCAGTCAACTTCTTTAAGAGTGTCGTTATATTCCCTGAAGGCCACGCCACGAGCCAGGTCTTTAGTGATATTAAAGAACAATATGCTAAATTTGGATACATCCTTTTTACCATAATACTGTTGTGGATTTCTAAGGCACATCAGTTTGTAAAGCATATATGCTGTTCCGGTAATTGCTGTAGATGACTTTCCGATTCTTGTTGCACCTGTAAAGAAACATTCTTCATATTTATTACCTGCTTGGAATATCTCCCTCAGTGTCTTTCTCCAAAATGGATAAACAGACTTTCCATTTCGGTTAGTCTTACCTAAATACAAGTCAGATTCGATAAATGTATCAATGTCAACAGGTATTTCTTTATAATCCGCAAGCCAAATATCTTCATAGGTCTTTGAGTATCCTTCATCGGCAAGTTCCTGCAAGATACATCTCAGATAATATTTTTCTTTTTCATTACAAGAATCATAAATACCTGCGATTCTTGCAGGCAAGGATAAATCCATTTATCCCTCACTCGCTTTCTGTTCTTTTTGGATATCACTCAACACTGCCTGTGCTGCAATTCTGATCTTATCCCTACTACTCTTTGGAAGTATATGTAATTCTGTATTATCATCATTTTGTACTTCCACAGATGGTAACATTTCTGCAATATCTAAATATGGCTGCAAAAGTTTTTGACTCTCAATCATGGACTGTTGAAGGTTCGCTTGCATCTTCATTAACAACATGGCAGAAGTTAAATCGGTGGTATCCAATGTAGAAATCTGGAACTCCATGGATTCATAAAGTTTATCTTCCAATTTATCCATCAGTTCCGTATACCGGATTATCCTGGAAATTTGATGATAAATCCGAAGAGTTGTAATATTATTCAAAGCATTCCTTGCAACTGCTAGATCACCGGTTTCAGAACAAGCAATAAGGGAAGTCCTCATCTTAGATGTGACTTCCCTTTGTTTCGCTCTTAATGGATCGCTTGTAACTACACTATCAGAATCATCTGAATCTATAGGTGTTACTTTAGCAACGCTTGCAAGCAGAATATCTTCAAAGGTTTTGTCGTCATTCTGTTTCTTCTTTCGCATAATTTCCACCACTATTAAATTGTAAATTTTTTTTACTTCAAGTCTAACAAAATTACACTAAGATTTGCGATTGCATCTTTAGCACTTTGATCCCCTTGAATTGCGGAAGCTCCTAAAGTATCAATTGCGGATTTAATATACTTACATGCTTCTGTCTTGTTATCTGTAGAAGACTTGATTACAGATCTGAGCGGAACACCTGTGGTCGGTTTCTTTTCTACAGAAGAAACAACCTTTGTTTCCGGTTTTGTATTACTGTTCACTTTCTTCGAAATTTTCATCTTCCAAATCCTCCGCATCTTCATCAAAATCTTCATCAATGAGACCATCTTCAAATTCATCTTCCTGAATAACTTCCTGAACCGAAGGAAGATCTACATAATATTCATTATTGGAACTTTCGAGTAAGTCTTCAAATTCATCAAATACTGCTAACATTTCTTCATCATCATGAAGTGTGTTGATAATATCTGATTTTAATTTCCAAAGACTTTCTTGAATCTTTGGTATATCCGGGCAAGTTTCATGGCACCGAACTTCCAAATCTGCAAGTTTACAAACCGTACTGTAGTCCCAAATATAATTTCTAAACAATGTATATAAATCAACATATTCATTTTGAATATCTACATTTCTAATCAAATCAACGTCAGCTCCCTTCCAGTATCCGAAATCATATCAGATAGAATATCATAGGATATAAAATTGTTATTCAAAAAGAATGACATTTCCGTATCAATATTACTATCTTGTACTTCCATAACATAATGTTGAAAGTATTCTTCAAAAGATATATAAGGTAAATTTGAAATCTCAGTTTTTATTGTCTTCAATCTCTCCACTGTAAACCTCATAAATCTGATTTACTGATTTCACCAACGGTCTTGGTAGTTCTGATAGTTGTTTTTTCTTTAGTATGTAAATATCATAAAACCATTGTAGAGCTTCAATAGAGTTTGAAAGCTGTTCTATGGTAGGTATTTTTATTGTTTCACCACCGGCATATTTACATAATAACAATAATTTTTCATGTCCTATAATGGAAAATAATTCTGGTAAACATTCAAAATCAGGTTCATCATGTAATGGTGGCATCAATTCCAAAAGGTAGTGAAAATCTATTTCTTCAGTTATAGGTAATTTTGTATTCTTAGATTTTCGTCTTCCCATAATAATACCAATTTTGTGCAACTTGTATAGTTACGGTTATGTTTCACTAGGGGTAAAAATGACACCAGATATACAAATTGCACAAATAAATTTAAACACTAAATACTACTGCGTTATATGTTCTTGCAAGTCGGCTAAATTCCACATTCGGACAACATGTATTTACAGAAGAAATTACATTCTCCATTACATGATTCAGATTTACACTGTCATCATAATAAATCCAAAGTTCCGAATCAATGCTACTGTTAATTCTTCTTACACCTTTTGTTGCATCAGATGCATTTAAGATTGCCATTAAATCTGGTGTAATCGTAGAAGATTTGATCTTTTTGGATTCTTCTACGGTATCATCAGAAGGTTCAGTTTCATCAGCATCTGAACTTGATTCAGTTTCCATCATCGGATCATTAGCATCAGGAACACCTTTGTCAGAAAGCGAATCAAAATCTTCTGTCATAGAATGGCTCGGTGATGATGGTCTGCTAGGTTTACTCGGTTCTCCGTAAGAAGGTGCATTTTCGGTAAAATCATCAAAGGATTCTTCATTTTCAGTAGGTACATCATCCAATTCATTCAATGACTTTGCGAATTCTTCCTGATCTTTAAGTTCCTCTGATTCTTTCAAAAAATCATCATCAAGATAAGAACGGAGCTGTTGAACAAGTTCTCCGTTCATCGGATCTTTCAATGCAGATTGAATCTTTGATTTATTTTTACTTGCTAAAAACATTTTACTGGAATAAATTGCTTCCAACATTATCAGTCACCTTCTTCATCTTCAGAATCAGATTTTGCTTCTTCCTGAGCTTCTCGTATCGGATCCATATAATCATAGGGTTTTTCCGGGTTATCATCTTGTATATTATAAGCAAAATAAAGAGTACATCCGATACTTGTAATATTGTCTGCAAACACAATCTTATAAATATGATACCCTGCGGTAAGATTCAGTTTTTCAGATGGTATATCCAACCAATGTCTTCCTTTTGAAGTTACACAATATTCTGAAATATCTGATTCTTTGATACCGCTGCCTATTTCTGCCACGGTCTTTATTGTAACATCTGTAAATAATTTTGGCAAGGACACAATTAACAAGTCCTGTATTGAAGCTGTGTTAAACATGGTTGCAAAATAACACACTTCATTCTTCGGACTAGCGTTTACAACAAAACTTGTTAGATTGTTAGTATTCCTGATATTATCCATTGAACACCACCGATGATCTAAATTTAATTTTTTTGTAACTTCAAATCTATATCTATAAAAGGTTATTTTTGAACAGTTACAATTTCACCGTTTGATTTCTGCAATATCAACTCAGTAGGTGTTTCTGCCACAAGTCTAAGGTCTGTTGTACTGATCTTCTTTTTCTGCAAAAATTCTCTCTGTGTTCTTGTTAGTTTTTTAGTCTGTTTCATTTAAAATCCTCAACAGCGTATTTAATCTCAAATGCAAATTTTGCCAATACAACATGGCTTGCAATATTTGTTTTCTGTAAATCATTTAAACAGTCTAAACAAATATCTTTTACAAATTTATTCTTGGAACCTTCCATAATCATACGAACTTTATATTCCGGTGGTAATTGAGAGTTATCCTGGAAATGATTCAATCTCCACATAGAATTTGATATTGGTAACTTCTTCAACCATTCAATTGATGTGTTCTCTATATAGTTAAGGTTTTCATTATTCAAAGAATAAATATAGTCAACATCTGAAAATGATTTTAGTATTTTCCATAATTTCATATTATGTAAATCATCAAATCTTGCAGTATCTTTTGACTTTGCATAAGTATTTATATCATCATCTGTTGGTGGAATTATGGAAACGGTTGAACATCTGCTGATAATTGTATCCGGGACATACTGAATGTTTCTGCAAGTCACTATGATATACACATGGTCAACCGGTTCCTCAAGAAATTTCAGCATAGTAGAAAATACAGAAGAAACACCTAGATCCGCATTCTCCACAATGAACAGTATTTTGTTTGTTAATGTAAAACTTGATTCAATACATTCACGAATATCATTTACATTCGAACTTATTACATGTACATCTGCGATACCTAAAAATTCTGCATACTTTGTTGCGATATAAGTTTTACCAGATCCCGCTACACCATCAATTAAAATTGAATGTGTATTGTGATCAGATAATAATTTCAATTGTATCAGTGCATTAGATTGATTTTTAAAGTCCATTTAATTCATTGACCCCCGGAATTTCACTGAATTGCATAAGGCTTACCAAAAACATAATCCGTTCCTTCGGACTTACGGAAGTGGTGCGTATCTCATTCAAAATTTGATAAGTCCACTGAAACATATTGTATATATCCGGAATCTTCCATCTCTTTATATAAGGAAGAAGTTCTGAATCAGATTTAACACAATTTAATTTTTCCAATTCAACCAAGGTTGACAATATATCATATAAGAAATTATCTAATGTGGTATGATAAGATTCTAATGCTTGGACAATCACACTGTAGTTTCTTGATGCAATACATTTCTTCACTTTGTTAGAATAAGTTCCGTCATCTGGTATAAATACAGATGACTTAATATCAGATTCTTTCAAAGCAAGTAAATCTATTTTAGGAATCCAATTCAGTTCATTACATATATTAACTGCATTACTATAATCGGTGCATATGGATGTGACAATCTTTATGCAGTTATCCGGAATATCGGGAAAATCATCTTTCAGATACTTTTCAATATATTTATCACTTACCTTACCGATAGATACCGTATTATCAGGAAACTGTTTATCTAGTTTTTGTAGCTGCTTATCATTATCATAGATACATATTATAGTTCCTATAATATTTGTATTTTTCAAAACATTAGCCGTACCATCATCTAGAGCTGAAACAAACTGATCATCATATCTAACCACATACAATGTCGGAACAAGTGGGATAAAATGTTTTGTACGCATAAAATGTATTAGATCCATTACGGAGTCATAACATTCAAAATTATCATTATAATGTTTCTTCAAAATCGAAACATACTTCATTTTTATGCCGTACTCGTTCCCACCAAATATATAAAAATTACGGGGATTTCCATTTAAGATTTCAGTTCCTACTTCTTGTATTGTAATCATATGTATTTACCAAAAAGGCTTGCAGATATTCCACCGCAAGCCTATCTAAAATTATTCTTCAGTAGAAGTTGTTGTATCAAGACCTTCTAATGCTACACTGTTTGGATTTCCCTCAATGTCATTGATAATAAAGGTCTTTAATTTGTTGTAGTAATCTTTGTTATTTTGAACAAATTCAAGTACCTTTGCAAATCCATTTATCTTTAACGGCTTACCAGTGCTAGAATCTTCCAAAATTTCACCCGTCATAGGATCACAGATTGTGAACCAAGCACCACCCTTTTTAATGATTCCATATTTGTTCACGGCAAGTTGACAGAAATCCATATCTACACGAATACCGGATTTTACCATTAAATAGTATGAACCATTTCTTCTGTCCATTGGAGCAGATTTCTGTTTCGTAATCTTTGCATTTACAATATAACCAGCGGGATTGTCAGATTTTTGAGGTAGTTCATTTCCTACAAAATCAACAGGATTACCAATTTGGAACAACATACGCAAAGAACAATAAAACTTTAACGCTTGACCACCAGGAGTTTTCACAACATATGGATTATCAAGGTTATCACGAACCTGATTGATGATCAACAAAGTTGTTTCATATCTTGTAAGCAGCGGAATAATCTTACGAAGCCATACGGTTAAAAGGCCTGCGAGTGATGCTACGGTTCTCTCACCCATTTTCTTCTCTAATTCTGATCTTGGAACAAGTGATGGAATACTATCAAGAACAATCAAACCAAGTTCACCTGTTTCTACGGCATTTAATACAAACTGTAAAATATCCTCTGCAACAACATCAGGTGGTTGCATTATATCTATTTCAGAATGTGCAATTCCCAATGTTTCAGCCCATGCGGAATCAAAAGAATGTTCAAGATCAATGTACAAAACTTTTTTCGGACCATGTTCTTCTAATTCTTCAATCTCAACCAATGCGGATTTATTTCCGTTATTTGCTAATTCCCTAAGTTCTGTAATACGATCATCATATTCTTTTACAAAAATATCATGGGAATTCTTACAAATATCAACGGCTGATGTCGACTTCCCTGAGCCTGGATTTCCATAAAACTCAGTGATAGCATTCCTAGGAATACCACCATAGGTAGAATAATTCAACAAAGGGCTTGAAAAAGGAAGTTTCTTTCCTACATTTCTATTAGCACCATCCATTAAAGAAGGACAATTCCAATCCTTTTTCAATTTTTCAATCATTTCTGAATAACTGGCCATTCCATAACCTACTTTCTTATTTGATGTATGTGTCTTTTTGATATTCAGGTAATTTATCTATATCAATCTCACTTACCGGATTTGATTTTTCTGTAGATCTTCTACCATCCCAAATCTTCTTGCAACCCATAATCAGTTCTTTGCAATATGACATTTCAGATTCTACCCTAGAAATCACACTTGAATAAATTGCAAGTATAATCTCAGAATCGGCAAGTTCACCTGCAACA
>Ga0326511_10003834_pt1 | contig 12057 bp, 28 predicted proteins | sample 0_2496_0518_D_FD_203701 | JGI IMG/M metagenome (GOLD analysis project Ga0326511, IMG submission 203701) | Bovine rumen microbial communities from UC Davis, California, United States - 0_2496_0518 | ecosystem: Host-associated > Mammals > Digestive system > Stomach > Rumen | place: USA...
GAGGCGCTGGCGTGGAAGCTGGTGAAGGAGTTCGTATGAAGAAAAAGCGCGGAGATTGGAAAAGAACCCAAAAGCCATTCACGCTGTGTTGGGATTGCGCTCACGCCACCGATGATTCATGCGCGTGGGTTAGAGACGGAGAACCCGTTGATGGATGGACAGCAAGGGAGACGAAGCTTCTGTGGGCAAGAGCCTATAGCAGTAGCTACCATGTCAACGCTTGCCCGAAATTCAAGCGTGATGCCGAAAACGGCGGTCAGAGGAAGTATGTAAGCCATCTGGAGTATGTTCCGCTCAAGGGGGAGAGCAATGGCAGTAGCAATCATAATGAGCATCGTAGCCATGATGCTTGGGATCGAGTGGTTGAGTCTCCTCGTCCTCGGCCTGTGGGCAATGGGTATAGCGCTCTGGCTGATAGTCCAGATGGGCGAACACAATGCTCTTTAGATCACATTGAGCGCGACATCCTTGACCTGAGTTACGGCATAGTCGAACGCGCCGTAGAAGACTGGAAAGCCCTCGACTATGGGCAGAGAGAATCAGTCATGATAGACGGCGTGTTGGTTGAGCGCCTTGAAACTTGCAGTTTCTTCTTCGGCGATTTCTTCATCCACATCTGCGATGGGATATCTTACACGCCGAAGCAAATCAGGACGGCGCTTCATATCTCGGAGGATATGCTCGACATCTTACTGAAGGAAGAATTAAGAAAGGAGGAGTCCGATGTTGGTTTCTAAGTCGCGGTACGACACGGATGTCGGCTACTATCGCCGTCTCTGCGATGCGTACAGAGATGCGTTGGACGAGGCGAACGCCTCCAACGCGAAGCTTACCGAGGAACTGCGGAAGACAACCGTAGACCTTCTGGTTGCTCAGAGTGAAAACGACAAACTGGGCAAACAGCTTGACCTACTGAGGGGATACCCCGATGTGCGTTAAATCATATGACACACTGACCCCGGTCGATAAGGCTATCGTGCTTGCCTACGCAAAGGCAAACATGAGATGCACGATAGCATCCAAATTGACGAAGTATTCGCTGACGAACATCGACTACCATTTGCTAAAGGTCAAGAGTCTGACTGGGCTTGACCCAAAGCAGTTCAATGACTTGGTCGTTCTCATCAGCGCCATAAACGCAGAAAGGAAGATGTATGAAGACGAAGGATGAGAAGATTGAGCGACTTCATGCCCAGCTTAAACTCGCCAACGCCGCCTTGAATGTTGCCACCAACAATGTGGTCGAAGCAAAGCACAGTGTCAAAGTCGCAAATGACAGGCTCATTGCGATGCAGGAAGAAAACCGAAAGCTGAGACTGGCGCTGATGGAATCCTACGAAGCGCCTCCGCTTGAGGAGGTAGACAGGATTGCGACAAAGCTTGAGCGAAGCGGCGGCTTCGTCAACAGGGAACTCGCTTGCGATGCCGCATTGCTCATCAGAAGATTGTGGAGGTCAAGCCGTGAGAGAAATTCCTGATGACCCCATCGTAGACTCTATGCTCCGCACTGGGTATCCGCCTTGGATTGACCCGGGCTGGGAAGACGATGAAGAATGGGAGGAGGAAGACGAAGATGTGTTTTATGGCAACGAAACGGAAGACTTCTAAGGAAGCCGAATCTGACAGATACCGCCGCTTTGAAATCGCCAAGCGGCACATCCCGCAGAATATGCTTCCACGCGAGTATGAGGAAGAGATTAAGCGGCTGGCGAGGAAGTACAAGATTTGAAAGGAGAGCAAATGTACATTGACGAAAAGCGCGTCCTTGAGGCCGCGCACAAAGCTATTGAGCGCGTCATCATCTACTCGGACGAGCAGACCCCGGAGGACTACGGCCTTGAGCGCATCCGTGGCATCTGGATGCTTGCCGATCTTCTCCTCCATCCCGAGAAGGAGGTTATGTGATGGGAGTGCCAGTGCTTATCCCCGGCAAGTCCAGTTCCGGGAAAACCTATTCCATCAAGAACTTCTCGCCCGATGAAGTCGGCATCTTCTCAGTGGAGAAAGGCCGATTGCCCTTCAAGGGCGATTTCAAGGTGAAGAAGAGGGCAACTTACCGCGACATCAACAGCATCTTCAAAGAGCCGAAGCTTAAACGATATGTGATTGATGACTCGCAGTACCTCATGGTCAATGCTCTGTTCGACCGGGCAAAAGAGTCGGGCTATCAGAAATATACGGATCTCGCCTTGGATTTTAGGAACTTGATTCACAATGTCAACTATCTTCTGCCTGATGATGTCATCGTCTATTTCCTGCACCATACGGAGACTGACCCCAACACTGGCGAGGTCAAGGCGAAGACCGTTGGCAAGATGATTGACCAGTATCTGACCCTTGAGGGGTGCTTCGACATTGTGCTGTTTGCGGAAGCCGACAGCGAAGGGCATCACTTCATTACGCAGTCTGACGGCTACACGACTGCGAAGTCCCCGGAGGGGATGTTCCCAAGCATCAAGATTCCTAACGACCTCAAGATGGTAGACGATGCCATCCGTGCCTACTGGGATCTCTGATGGCAAGCGAGGAGAAATGCTTGACTTATGTCAGGCGAACTGTAGAAATCGCCTTTGCTGGCGAAACCGTCTGCTGTGCGCGTTGTCCGTTGCTGGAGACTTATGCGAGAAAGCAGTGCCGTAAGACTGGCGAATACATCATTGATGACCGCACAACAGGCGGCTGGTGTCCTCTCATTGACCCGGAGACGGGGAAGATTGAGGGCGCGTATTATCAAACAATCTAATTTATAAGGAGATATGTGAATGCGTAAGTACAATGATTTTAAGTCCGAAAGAGCGTCCTCTGGGCGCGAAACCCTTCCCGCTGGCGGCTATGTGTGCCAAATCATCAGTGCGAAGGTTGACTCCAACGAGTGGGGCGAGACTCTGGTGATTGCCCACGATGTCTGCGAGGGCGAGTACGAAGGAATCTTCAAGCGCGACTACGAAAGCAATGACCGAGAGGACAAGAAGTGGCGCGGCACGTTCCGTCTCAAGCTCCCCAAGGATGACGGCTCGGAGCAGGATGCGTGGAAGAAGCGCTCCTTCAACGGCTTCATCTGGGCGATTGAGCAGTCCAACCCCGGCTTCGTCTGGGACTGGGACGAGAAGAAACTGAAGGGCAAGAAAGTCGGCCTCCTCTACCGCAACGAAGAGTGGGCTATGGAGGGACGCTCCGGCTGGACTACTAAGGCCGCTTACTCCGAGAGTGTGGAGAATATCCGCAACGGCAAGTTCAAGATTCCGAAGGACAAGCCCCTGCCTGAGTCCAAAAAGGTGGATACCGCACAGCAGTTCACGGAGCTGGACGATCCTGACCTTGACGCTCAGTTGCCGTTCTAAATGGAAGAGATTTGGAAGCCGATCCCCGGATATGAGGGAATCTATGAAGCATCCAACCTCGGACGAATAAGAACAGCAAACGGTAAAACCACATCCAACGCAAGATACCCAGTAAGGGTCTGGAAGCAGAGAGTGCTGAAGCCAAAGGTACATCCGCGAAGTTGTGGCAAGTTAGATCAGAGAGTCAATCTACGGAAAGACGGCGATGAAGAAACGTATTTGGTTTCGCGCCTCGTTGCTATGGCTTTTCTCCCGATCCCGTATGACAAGCTAACGGTGAACCACATCAACGGCAATCCAATGGACAACCGTATTGAGAACCTTGAATGGTGTACTCTGCAAGAGAATATCCAACACGCTTTTGAAACTGGCTTGCAAGAGAAAAGCGTAAAGTCAGTAACTCTTGAGCGTGAGGACGGTCGGTTCTTTAACTTTAAGTCGATGGCAGAAGCAAGCCGTTATCTTAGGAGAAACCACGGGTATGTATCTGGGCAAATTGCTCGTTGCGCTCCATGCTATGACGAGAACGGCATAAAGTACTGGGCGCGTCTTGCGGAGGAGCGTGATGCCGAATCGTAAAACTTGATCCGATTGAAGCCGAGGAATGTCTCAAGTCGATGGTTTTCTGCATTGACACCAGAGAACAGCCGACAGAGAACCTTGCCAAGCGGATGGAGTATTTGCAACCTAACGTGCGAGAGACGCTTCTGGCGGGGGACTACACAGCAAAGACGCTACTGCCTGACGGGACATGGTTCTATGTTCCTACGGCGGTCGAGCGCAAGATGTCGTTGACAGAAATCGCCGGTAATCTCACGCGAGAGCGGGAAAGGTTTAGAGCCGAGTTTAATCGTGCCAGAGATCACGGAATTCGGCTCTACATCCTGATAGAACAGGCAAGCTGGGAGGCGGCGTACTCTGGGGCATATCGCTCCAAGATGAAACCTCAGAGTCTCATCGCCTCCCTTTTGACTTGGAGCGCACGGTATGACTGCTCCGTCCTGCTTTGCAATAGGCCAGACACGGCTGGTAAATTGATTCGGGATATCTTGCACTATGAAATGCGTGAAGCGTTAGATAGGATGGTGGACTATGGAGATTAAAGACAGCGGAGAGCGGACGCAGTTTGAAACTGGCGCTGTTAGGGATATGCACGAAGGTAAAGGCAGATGCGATTTGCTCCCTATGTGCGTACTCCTGAGACTGGCGAAGCACTATGAGAACGGATGCAAGAAATACGGTGACAGAAATTGGGAAAAGGGGATTCCCGCACACAGTTTTGCCGACTCCGCACTGCGGCATCTGTTCAAGTATCTGGATGGTTGGGACGATGAAGACCACCTTATTGCCGCCATCTGGAATCTCTGCGGCCTTGCGTGGACGGAGGAAAAGCATAGCGAAATGATGGACATCCCCGCTGTGCTACAGGCATGGGCGGATGCCGCCAATTACAACTTGGAACATCATGGAGAAGTATGAGCCTATCCGAGATGATGTGAACGGCAAGCTGTTCTCTCCGGGATGCGTGAGATCCTGCCCAGAGCCGCACGTTATCAAGCGCTTCGGCATTGGAGGCGTGGCAAACGTGTCTGTGTACACTTGCCGCAAGTGCAAATACCATGAGGATATGAAGTGGTTTGGGGGTGTGAAGTGCGGCTACAACAGTGAATAGGGCAAGCTGGGAAGACATTGCCCACGCCATCCGTGATTCGATCACGATGGAAGATGTTCTGGAGTTCTACTGCCCGTCTACCCCCAGACAGCATCACAGGTGCCCGTGCCCAATTCATAACGGCAAGGATTACAACTTTTCCTACATGGAGAAGGGGTACAAATGCTTCTCATGTGGCGCGAAGGGCGATGTGATTACGTTCGTCCAGACAATCTGCGAGTACGAACGCCGCTCGGATGCGATGCGTAGAATCAACTCCGACTTCCGGCTCGACCTCCCTCTCGGAGGCGAAGTCCTAAGTGCAAGCCAAAGTGCAAGTTTGGCACTTAAGAGGGCAGAGGCCAAGGCGAAGCAGGAAGCTGAAAAGGCGTGGGAGAATGAGTACCATTCTCTTACCGATGAGTGGATTCGTCTGGACAAAGTACGGAGAACCGCAGACCCGTCTTCGGATGAGTACGCCGAGGCCGTGAAGAACATAGACAGGATTGCGTTCATGATAGACGATCTGCCGGGGGACAATATGCTCCAGCCCAAGGAAGAGGCTACCCCGGCAGAACCTTCTTGGGGTCTGGACTGCGGTGAGCGGGACAAGCCGAAGAACGTAATCTCAAACTATCTGGAGGTCATGCGGCACGACAAGTGGTACTCCGGCGTTAGGTTCAATGAGATCAGCAACCGGGCAGAGATTCATAACGTGAAAGGAGGACAACTTGAAATAGCTCCGTGGTCTGACGCTGACGAAGCGCAGAGCATGAACTATATTGAGCAGAAGTATCTATTGTATTCAAAGGACAAGCACTCTTCGGCTCTCCGCATTCTGTTTGACGAGCGCCGATACAATCCTATCAAGGACATTGTGGACGCTGTCGAGTGGGACGGAAAGCCGAGATGCACAGAGTTTCTTATCAAGTGGGGCAAAGTGGAGGACAGTGCCTACACGCGAGAAGTGTCAAGACTTATCTTCGCTGGCGGCATCCACAGATTGTACGAACCGGGGTGCAAGTTTGAGGATGTCCCAATCCTCATGGGCGCACAGGGGTGCGGTAAGTCTACGCTAATTCGCTTCCTCGCCATCCATGACGATTACTTTGGGGAACTAAAGCTTGTCGAAGGGCAGTCTGCTATTGAGAACCTATCCGGCAAGTGGATTATTGAGATCCCGGAGCTGTCTGCGTTCACAAAGGCAAAGGATCAGGAAGCTATCAAAGCGTTCATTTCCCGCCAGAGGGATTCTTATCGCAAGCCGTATGACAGGAACACAACAGAGTTGCCGCGCAGATGTACCTTCTTGGGCAGTTCCAACGATCTTCAGCCGCTTGTAGATTTGACCGGGAACAGGCGATATTATCCTATCGTTTGCAACTGCAACGGCTATGACATCTACGACCATGAAGCCGAGATAAGAGAGTACATCCTCCAATGTTGGGCAGAAGCGAGAGAACACCTTCACGATGAGTTCATGCAACCGTTTGCGGACAGGAATCTTCTTGACAAGTTCCGTGAGGCACAAGACAACGCCATGCAAGACGATTGGCGCGTTGGTGCTATTGAGGCTTTTCTTGAGCGCAAGAACAGTGGTGAAATGACTTGTGTCCGTGAGATATTTCATTTGGCACTTTACCCTGATGTTCCTAAAGAGCCTACGTTTTCGGAAGCAAAAGATGTTGGGAAGATTATGAACCGTGTTCAAGGATGGGAGCGCGTAGGAGTCCGGCGCATAGGGTCATACGGTAAACAAAACTGCTGGCGAAAGACAGCGCAGAAAGAAGAAAAGCCTTTTTGGGAGGAATAAACTACGGATAAGCATATGTTCATTATCAACATCATAAAGGCAATCGCGGATACCATCATCTCCGCGCTTGGGATCATGGGCTTCATCTACGGGGCAAATATGTTCCAACGCTGGTGGATTCTGCTGTTCACGGCTCTGCCTCTGCTGATGTACTATTCCTCCGGCATCGTGGTGCTGGGAGATCCCGTTTCGGAAGGGGGTGAGGATCATTCCTGATGAGGACGTGTTGAAGCAAATCGAAGCAATGGAGGCCGCGCAAGCCCCTGTCAAGCGCAAACCCGGCAGACCGAAGGGTAGCAAGAACAAACCGGGTAGCAAGCGTCATGAGTTCCCAAACGAATCCAAACAGCTTGTTGACCCCAAGACGGGCATCGTTGTAAATAACAACGCCGCACAGTCTCAGATCATTGCTCGGATGGGCGATGAGCGTGTGACCGCTTTTGTCCAGTACCACATGGACATGATGAAGATGCGTCAGGGCGTGGATAAGAAGAATGTGCCTGACCTCTACAATCGGTTCTACATCTACCTCGCCTACTGCGCGGAGCATGGCGTGTTGCCGAATAATATGAACGCTTACTACGCCATCGGTATTAACAAGTCTGACATCGGTGCGTGGTATGCCGGGAGAGGAACGCCAGAGCAGAGGCAGTTCGCTGATGACATCAAGCAGTTCTTCGCCAGTATTCACGAACAGGCTGGCGGTGAGGCTATCGTCAATCCCATCCTGTCAATCTACTGGTCGAAAGCCCATGACGGGATGGTTGAAGCCAGTAAGCTGGAAGTCGTGAATGCAGACCCGCTCGGTGAGAAACAGAGCGCGGAGCAGATTGCGGCGAAATATTCTGGAATCCTGCCAGAGGACACTTAATTTCGCCATTTTGACGAAGAATGATGTAGATAACAGAAAGGATGATGAAATTGACCAGTAATATGGTCTTGAAGCCATGCCCCTTCTGCGGGTATGCAGAACCGCGCATCAAGAAATACTACGCTGGGACTATCGAGAGTGGCGCGTCAGTCGAATGCCCTAAGTGCGCTATTGAGATGGCATATCAGGAGGCAACGTGTGTGGAGATGGTGGTCAATGCGTGGAACAAGAGGCTGTCATGAGCCTCGACAAATCCATAGCCCACGGCAAAGAGCATCGCAAGCCATATCGTGGTAGCAAAGCATTTGACCCATCATGCAGAAACCACGGCGGCTGTCCGTGGTGCGAGGAAAACAGAAAGCACAAGTTTAGAGATAAGGAGAAAGACAATCGTGGAAGACTACAAACAGAGGATGATTGAAGAGTACCAGCAGACAAAAGCGCGGTATCAGAAGCTTCACAAGATGATCGTCAAAAAGGATGCCGGGACTCTGGACTTCACGCCCGATTGCCCCATCGGTTTGCTGAGAGAACAGGCAGAAATCATGGGACGGTATCTCTACACGCTGGAAGTCAGGGCAGAGATCGAGGGCGTGGATCTCGATGCAAAGCCGGAGTGGTTGTGATGACAAACGCAGAAAAGATCAAGGCCATGAGCATTGATGAGCTTGCGGAGTACATCGGCGAGTTCTGCGATTGTGGTGCAAGCAACTGTCCGATTCACTGTATGCCCATCAACTGCGGCAACGGGTGCGTAGAAGCATGGCGTAAGTATCTTGCGCGAGAGGTAGACGAGTGATGTTGAACTGCGACAAGCTTAAGAACGCGTACAGTGCTGGCTATATGCAAGGCTTAGATGACGCTGTGAAAGCAATCAACAGCATCATCGAAGAAAAGCTTACATTCGACTCCATTGTTGATTTCCTTGAAGAAGTAATAAAGCGAATGTAGACAACAAAAAAGCCCCCAGAAGAGCAGTTACGCTCTAATGGGGGCGAGAGAAAGGGTGATGGAGAATAACAGACGCGCAGATGCAAGCGCAGTTTTCCTCGCAGAAGGACGATTGGGAAACGCCGCAAGAGTTGTTTGACCAGCTTGACAGGATGTTTCACTTCACACTTGATGCGGCATCATCTGATGAGAACGCAAAGTGCGAGAAGCATTTCACCGCAGAAGATGACGGGCTGAAACAAAATTGGGGGGGCGAAGTGGTATGGCTGAATCCTCCCTACGGACGGCAGATTGGGAAGTGGGTACAGAAAGCCTTTGAGGAAGGGCAGAAGCCGCATACATTCATCGTGTGCCTACTCCCGGCAAGAACGGACACAGCGTGGTTTCATGACTACTGCCGCCGTGGGTATGTTCAGTTCATCCGTGGGCGGCTCAAGTTTGGTAGAAGCAAGAACTCAGCGCCGTTCCCGTCTATGCTCGTATTCTTCAACAAAGACATTTTCTAATAGAACGCAAAAAGAGCCAGAAGCAATTACGCCTCTGGCTCTAATTTGTTTTGTGATTCATACTCTCCAGAACACGACATAATTCATGTGGTTCGTGTCGAACGTGATGCTGATGATCTTGTCTGCGCTATCAAGCCCTTCCCAATTCGGGTCGCGCTCTTCAATAGCCGTGTTTATGTCGTTAGGGTCTTTGCAATACTGCCAGTTTACCATGTTCTCCTCCTTATGCGCTAATGATATTAACGTGTCTCGCAATCGCCTGTTCCATCTGCTCATCACTCACGCCGATGTAGCGCCGGGTGACGGTGGGGCTGGAGTGTTGCAGAAGCCGCTGGACAAGCACGATGTCGTGTCCGTTGTCGTTGTAGATGCTCGTTGCGTACCACTTGCGGAAACTGTGTGTGCTGATGTTCTCATAGCCAAGGAAGTCACAGCACTTCTTGAGATGCTTCTGGACGGCGTAAGTGCAGACGGGAAACAAAAGGTCGGTGTCGGGTATCTTGTGCGCGTCTGCGTACTTCCTCAGGAAGCCGTAGACCTCATCGGGGACGGTGAATCGTCTCTGCTTCCCGGTCTTCTCCTCGGTGATGTTCAGCCTCCAGCGGTTGCCATCGCGGACAAAGTCTGCCATGTGGAGACGCAGAATGTCTCCAACGCGCATCCCCAGATTCGCCTCGGCTGTGAGGATCGCCGCCACTCTGGGATTAGGGCGGCTGTCCCCAAAGCCGTGCAGAAGGGTCTGGATGATGCTGGTGTACTGCGTATCTGTCAATGCTACCATTATGTCCTCCTTTCAGCTTGCCAGCTTGTCCTCGCAGAAGAACTTTGTGTCCTTCGCCTTGCTCAGTCTGGCCTCTGCCGCATGAATCTGATGCTCCAGAGTCATGCACTTCTTGTCCCACTGGAAGTAGCGGGTCGAACCATAGACGCAAGCGTCACGCTCCATCTCGGAATGTTCCATGTGCTGACGGAGTCTTTCAATCTGCTGACGCTGGTATTCAATCTCGCCATCAGCATCGGCAATGTGGCGCTTGAGCTTCTCTTCCTGCTCCTGACGCTTTTCCTCTGCCAGAATAGCGGCCTGACGGATTGCCTCGGCCTCATCCACTTCCTTCTGAGCTTTCCACTCAGCAAAGAGCCGATCCACTTTGTCCGGGTCGGTTGCCCCCTGCACTGGCGCTTTCTGCGGCTTATCGCTGAAATAGATGCACAGGATGATTAAGATGATTATCATTCAATTGCCTCCTTCACTTTATGTTCTTGTGGACATGAGACTTTTGCGCGGAGTCTCATGAGAACCGCTTGAAAGGGGAAAAGGAATCAGTCTTCGTCAGGATGATTTGCCATGTACTCTCTCAGAGCCGCGCAGATTATATTACGCTTATTCTTCGGCTCTAAGTATTCTATGACATCCTGCTCTGTCTTACGAAACAGCTTTACCGTGAAGATTCTCACGTTCTCAGCGTCCCAACGCACTTTGCTGGGTGGATCTGGCATTGCCATCAAGGCCTCCTTTCTTGGTTTACCTATTATATCACGGGGGGTAAACCCTTGTCAATCGTTTTGTTTCTCTTTCCTCGCGGGGTGCTGACCGCAACGCTTTCGCGCTCCCGCATTACCTCCCCATAATAGGGGAGTCAGTCTGCGATTAAAGAAGAAGACTGCTGTTCTCAACTGTGTAATCGTTCTCTACGAACCACTTGTCCCAGTCGGAGTCTTTGCAGTAGCCAGCGGCAGAGTAGAAGAAGTCACGCGCATTTCTCAGCTTGCGCTTCCACTCTTTGTCATCCTCACTGTTCACCCTGACAGCCGCAGTAGGAATACTGCCGGAGAAGTCCAGCTTGATGTCGTAATCAAGAACCTCCGCAAAGTGCTTCTCCCCGGCTTCCGTAAGCTCAAGTGGGCCACAGAATGCAATCGCCAGAGCCTCGCAGACATCGTCATAGACATCAATGTCCTCGTCAATCTTGATGAAATCTCTTACCTTCATTTGATAAATCCCCTTTCAATTTTTGTCCAGTTGTTGAGCAACTGCCTAAACGCGCAGAGCAGAAGCCCTGTGCGCTTAGATTATGCTCATTAACCGATTGTGAAGATGCACTCATCCTTGAGTTCGTTGTTCACCCAAGACGCGATGCTCTCAAGAGCTTTGTACCAGTTTCCCTTGATGGGAATCCAGTACCCAGTTCCCCACGGATTCGGATTGAATCCAAACGGGGAGTCCAGAACTTTTCTGTTCCGGCAGACAACCTCAAAGCACTTGTACTCAGTGTCAGAGCGAATCTCAAAAGTCATATTCTCACCTCCTTTTCTTAGTAGCAAGCGTCACCGTGAGGAGCAACTGTCATCACGGTCTTACGGTTACCATCTTTGTCTTCCCAGATTTCTTCCTCGCTGTTGTCAGCCCAGAAGACGGTTTCTACCAGTTTCCACTCTCTCGCTTTCTCAGCCGCTTTGTACTCTTCTATGGCGATCTTCTGCAACTCTTTCAGACGTTCAAACTCTTTTCTAGTGAGATATTCGTACGGCCTAGCGTAGCAGTAGTCGCTAAGATAGAAGTGCGTAAACGGCTGTTTCCATCCGCTGTCACTCCATCCATAAGTAACTTTCTCAGCATACGCAAGGAGTTCCTCATCTGACTCAATAGCGCCGAAGTGCCGCCTCATGTACACGCCCTCGTCTCTTGAGTAGTAAGGTGTTCCATTGTAGTAACCCGCTGGCATTCTTTCTTCCATGATTAAATCCCCTTTCAATTTTACAACCGCACGGGCTTGTGACCGTGCCGCCGCATTACCACTAGCCGCAGAAGGGGAGAAGTATCTCCCCTCGGCTTGTGTCACTCTGCGTTTAGAACAAAGGCTCTCTTTTCATTTTTCCATCCTTTCCAATCAGCCAGAACTTGAGAAGTTTGTCTCTGCTGTCGC
>Ga0326511_10003835_pt1 | contig 12054 bp, 10 predicted proteins | sample 0_2496_0518_D_FD_203701 | JGI IMG/M metagenome (GOLD analysis project Ga0326511, IMG submission 203701) | Bovine rumen microbial communities from UC Davis, California, United States - 0_2496_0518 | ecosystem: Host-associated > Mammals > Digestive system > Stomach > Rumen | place: USA...
TAAAAGGAGTAGTAGCAATTGGAATAGCAATTTTATTAGGAAACATGGTTCAAGATTCTAATAAAGAATTACTATTACAAATAGCAGGAATAATGGTAATAGTAGGACATACTTATCCAGTATTTTTTGGATTTAAAGGTGGAAAAGGTGTTGCAACTTCACTAGGAGTATTACTTCTTAGCAATTGGCAAATAGGTTTAATTTGTTTAGTATTTGCTTTGGTTATGATGGCTTTAACTAGAATGGTTTCATTAGGTTCATGTACAGCAGCAGTTTTATTTCCAGTTTTAACATTATTTATAAATCAACATTATACAGTTTTAACAGAAGGCAAAAGTGGTAATGTTTATTTTATATATAGTGTAATATTGGCAGCAATTGTATTATTTAATCATAGAGAAAATATTAAAAGAATTTATGATGGAACAGAAAATAGATTAAGTTTTAAAAAATAATAAATTAATAAAATGAAGCATAAAAATATAGTAAAGAAAAGGAGAATAAACATATGAAAAATATTGCAATAATAGGAAGCGGAAGCTGGGGAGTAGCTTTATCAATATATTTAGCAAATGAAGGAAATAAAATTAAAGTTTGGTCATTTAATGAAGAGGAAAAAAGATTAATAAATGAAGAAAGAAAATGTAAGTTTTTACCACAAGCAGTAGTTCCTGAAAATGTTGAATGTTCTAATGATTATGAAGAAGTAATAAAAGATGCAGAATTTATTTTACATGTTACACCATCAAAATTTACTAGAAGCACATTTAAACAATATAAACAATTTGTAGGTGATAAACCTGTTATAATATGCTCAAAAGGATTTGAAAAAGATTCTTTAAAAACATTAGATGAAGTTTTAGAAGAAGAATTACCAGGAGTAAAAGTAGGAGTGTTTAGTGGACCAAGTCATGCAGAAGAAGTAAGCCAAGGTATTCCAACAGTAATGGTTGTAGCTTCAAAACATGAAGAAGTTAAAGAATTAATTCAAAACACTTTTATGTCTGAGAAAATGAGAGTCTATACATCAGATGATGTAAAAGGAGTAGAATTAGGAGGAGCTTTAAAAAATATAATAGCATTTTGTGCAGGAGCTGCAGCTGGGTTGAACTTAGGAGATAATACATTTGCAGCATTAACAACAAGAGGGTTAAATGAAATTGCTAAACTTGGAGTGCAATTAGGAGGACAAAGAGACACATTCTATGGATTAAGTGGACTTGGAGATTTAATTGTAACATGTTCAAGTATGCACAGCAGAAATAGAAAAGCTGGAATGTTAATAGGACAAGGAAAAACTTTAGAAGAAGCTAAAAAAGAAGTTGGAATGGTAATAGAAAGTATTGATAATATTGATGTAGCTTATGAACTAGGAAAGAAAAATAATGCTTATATGCCTATAATAGAAACTGTATATAAAGTTATATATGAAGGCTTGAAACCTGAAGATGCATTAAATAGTCTTATGACTAGAGAAAGAAAGAGTGAATAAATTTGAAAGGAAAGATTATAATGGAATTTTTTGATATGATTGGGAAAAAAGCAAGTGAGGCTTATAAAATCACAGCTGATAAAACTGGAAAATTAGCTAAAGAAACAAAATTAAAAATTAGAATGGGAGAAATTAAAGCTCAAACAAATGAAATATATCAAGAAATAGGAAAAAAGGTTTATGAAAAACATGTTAGAGAAGAAGATATTTCTATAAAAGAAGAACTTGAAGAAGAATGTACAAAACTAGATGTATTAAGTGATGAAATGGATAGCCTTTTAAACCAATGTTTAGAATTAAGAGATAAAAAACAATGTCCAAGTTGTTTTGCAAAGATTGATAAAGATATGAATTATTGTCCAAATTGTGGCTTAAAACAAGAAAAAGAAGAAGTAAGTGAGGAAGAACTTACAGATGATGAAGAAGTAAAAAAAGTTGAAATCATAGAAACTTCAGAAGATGAAAATAAAGAAAAAAATAATAATGCAGAAGAAACTAATACAGCAGATGAAGAAAATAAGGATAATTTAGATGAATAAACACTAAAAAGTAAGTATTAGATTATCTATTACTTACTTTTTTATAATAATAACTAGAATGAATAATAAATAATTAATATTTATCAAGAATACAAATTATTTATTATCAGTAAAAAGTGAGGATATATTTATGAAACTAGTTGTTCAAAGAGTTAAAGAAGCAAAAGTAGAAGTAAATGAAAAAGTAGTTGGAAAAATAAATAAAGGTTTTTTAGTGTTAATTGGAGTAACTCATGAAGACAAAAAGGAACAAGCAGATTATTTAGTTAAAAAACTTTGTAATTTAAGAGTTTTTGAAGATGAAAATGGAAAGATGAATCTAGGCTTAAAAGATATAGAAGGAGAATTATTAATTGTTTCTCAATTTACATTATATGCTGATTGCTCTAATGGAAATAGACCATCTTTTACAAATGCAGCAAGACCAGAAAAAGCAAATGAATTATATGAATACTTTTGTAAAGAATGTGAAAAAAATGATATAAAAGTTGAAAAAGGAATTTTTGGAGCAGACATGAAAGTTAGTTTAATTAATGATGGTCCAGTTACAATTATTATAGAAAAATAATGATATTAATATGGAAATCTTTCATATAAATATCTAATAACACTATCTGCATTTTCTTCTGTGATATTTACAAAAATATCTTTATCAAGAGAAAGCCACATGTTTAAAAGATAATCATCATAATTATCCACAAAAACACCAATGATATCTGCTAATTCAATAGGATTAGCAGATTCTTTTTCCCATTTTAAATTATTATATATTTCTAAATCTGTATTATAGAAACTACTTAAAAATTTATTTAATTCACCTTTTTTATTACTTAATAAAGTTAATTTTGCAAGCATGTTAAAACTCCTAAAAATTTATTAATATTAGTATTTAAAAAACAAAAAAATTTATACTAAGAATAAAGAAAAATGAATTTGTAAATAATAGTAAAAAATACAAATTTGGGGGAATTAAATTGAAAAAATATAAAAAATTTGCATATATATTTCTTATACTTGTAATTGTTGTACTTTCTTTTACAGTTTATGCAACAGTTAGTAAAGATACTGATAAAATAGAAAAAGAAAAAAGAATTTCCGAATTTGAGTATTTAGAAAGTGAATTAGTAGATATATTTAACGAATTAAACAATATACAAATGTCAAATTATAATGTTTCTGTAAATAATATTACAAGTCAAACAAAAAAAGAAGATGAAGGTAAGAGTAATAGTGATAGTGAGAAAAATCAACAAGGTGGTCAACAATCTGGTGCAAGTAGCTCAAATTCACAAAATGAAAATCAGTCAAGCAATACTTCAAGTGACTCTGAAACAAAACAACAAAAGGAATACACTCTAAAAAGAAATGCAATATTAACAAATAATGAGGAAATAAATTGGGATGATATAAAAAACAAAATAGAAATAGTATATTCATCTATTCCAACTATTACACTTGACTTATATAAGTATAATATAAACCAAGATGATATTCTAAATTTTAATAAAGAATTTGACAATTTAACAGTTGTTATAAAACAAAACAACAAACAAGATAGTTTAATACAATTATCAAAATTATATGACTTTATGCCTAAATTTGCACAAAGCATATACGATGATGATTTAAGAAAAACAATAATAGAAACAAAATCAAATATTTTAAAAGCTTATTCTAAATTAGATACTGATAATTGGAATGATATATCAAATGATATAAAACAAGCATCAAATGCGTATTCAAAATTATTAACTAATCCTAATATTGAACAAAGTAAACAATATGATATTAGTAAAATATATGTAATGATAAATGAATTACAAAATGCAGTTCAAGTGCAAGATAAACAGATTTTTTTAATAAAATACAAAAATATACTAGAAGAAATGAATGTGATTAAATAAAATAGTAAAAAAATAAATATTACAATTATATTACAAATTATAAAAACTATTGCAAAAACAAAAAAGTAATAGTATAATTCTAACAGATAATATATTATACACGCAAGAAAAATGAAAGGAGAAACAACTTATGAAATTAAAATTAAGTAAAAAAGACATAAAAGCAAATAGAGGTATAACACTTATAGCCCTTGTCATTACAATAATCGTCTTACTAATACTTGCAGGAGTAACAATTGTTTCACTAACTGGAAATAATGGTATAATTAGTAAATCAGGACAAGCAAAAAGTGCTTCAGAAATAGCAAATGAAAAAGAAGAGTTAGAGGTAGAAGTAATTAGATTTTCTGATAAAAGGGGGAATTTAGATCCTGATAAAGTTGTAAATGGTCTAAATAAAGATATAAAAAATTTAAAAGAAGCTATAAATACAGATGGTAAATTTCCAGTCAAAATAGAATATAAAAATGGGCATAAATATCAAATAACAGAAGATGGAGATATTATGATATCAGTAAATGCAGGAGATACAGCACCAAGTGATTCAAATGCAGTATATACATCTGGAAATTATACGGCAGTAATCCCAGCAGGATTTACGGTATCAGCAACTGAAAGTTCAATAGAAAATGGATTAGTAGTAACAGATGGAACAACAAATCAAAATGAATGGGTATGGATACCAGTAAGTAGTAGCGATTTAGCAAAGATGTATACAGAGGATACAACAGGATGGAATATGCTAGGAACAAGTGTAAATACGAAATTAAAAACAAAAGAGCTTACAACACAAAATACATTTAAACTTGGAAGCAGAGAATTACCAAGAACAAATCCGGGAACAACAGCAGATCCATACTATAGAGAACCAGATGTATTATCATTATATGATACATACCCAACATATCTTGACCAAGCAGGATTTAAAAATATCGAAGACATGGCAACAAAATTAAAAGATGATTATAAAGATATGATAGATAGTGTAAGAGAAAATGGAGGCTTTTATATAGGAAGATATGAGATTGGAAAAAATACCAGTGATAATAATAAACCACAAGTAAAAGCAGGAGCAGTAATGAATAATGCAAATTGGTATAATTTATATTCAGCATGTAAGAGTTTTTCAAGTGGAAAAGTAGAAGCAAGAATGATATGGGGATGTCAATGGGATCAAGTATGTAGATTTATAAGTACATTAGGAGATAATAAAGTAAGTAGTTTAGATGACTCAACATCATATGGGAATTATTCAGGATCTACTGATTATAAAACAGGTACAAGAAATAATTGTATTACAAACAATATATATGATCTAGCTGGAAATTGCTGGGAATGGACACAAGAAGCTTACCTCGCTTACGGTCGAGCTCTTCGTGGCCGGTTATTACTTCACTGATGGTTCCGACTGGTCAGTTTATTATCGTTACATCCGCAGTCCTTACGACAGCTACGACTACGTCTCTTCGCGCCCCACACTTTATGTGAAGAACTGAACTCTGTGAAAACCAAAATTAAGACATTGTAAAGTACTTGTTTATAGTGCAGTAATTGAATAAGAGAGCTTGTCAAGTCTAGTGTGTAAATTTTACTATATATATACTAAAGCAAAAGTAGTGCTTCTTGTGCTGCTTTTGCTTTTTTCTTATTCAGTTGTCAATGTACTCTAATAGCTATACTTCTATGTATTGAGTATATCTATCACCAAATAGTTCTATTAGCTGTGGTTGTATCGTTTTCCAGTTTGGAATTGGTCTAGTCCACTTTTGTGATAACTCTTTTATTCTTAAAAACATAACTTTGTAAACTGAATTTTCATTAGGAAACGATCCTTTTCCTCGAGTTACTTTTCTTAATGCGGAATTAACAGATTCTACAGCATTTGAAGTATATATGCATTTTCTTATTTCCTGTGGCAATTCAAATAATGGTTCAATGAGTTCCATAAAACTTTCAACTTTTTTAACTATTTTTTTATTATCTTTCCATCTTTCCTTAAATTCATCTAATCGTATATTAGCTTCATCAAATGTAGTACTAGTATAGATTCTCTTAAAATCAGCTATTACTTCTTTAGCTTCTTTTTTGGGGCATATCCCATATAGATTTCTTACTAAATGGACTACACATCTTTGAGATTGTGCTTTAGGAAATACTCTCTCTAAAGAGCCCTTAAATCCAGCTATTCCGTCACTTGACATATATAATATGTCTTCAACCCCTCGTTCTTTCAAGTCTTCAAATACACTGCTCCAGAAACTAGCAGATTCATTCCCATCTATCCATATTCCTAATATTTCTTTAAAGCCTTGTGCGTCAATTCCAAGTATTACATATACAGCCCTTTTATTACTTTTTAAATCATCTTTTATAGGCACATATAAGCAATCTGCATATGTGAATACATATAGAGGTTTTAATTTTCTTGTTTTCCATTTTTCTGTTTCTTCGTTTACAGCAGAGATTAATGTTGTTATTTGATCCTTATTTATTTTTACTCCATATATTTCTTCTAATGTTTTTTCTATATCTCTTAAGCTCATTCCTTTAGCATATAAAGCTATGCATTTATCTTCAAATCCTGTTAAGGTAGTTTGTCCTTTTTCAATTATTATAGGCTCAAATGTAGCTTCTCTATCTCTAGGAGTTTGTACTTCTATATTTCCATATTTTGTTTTTACATTTTTGGTTTTACAGTAACCATTTCTACTATTTGTTTTATTTTTCTTTTCTTTGTTATGCTCATATTTTGGATATTCTAAGTGATTTTCTAATTCAGTATCTAATAATTTTTGCATCAAAGGTTGAAGTAAATTATCTAAAAAATTTTCTACATCTAAACTACTTTTTATTTTTCCTTCCTTGTATTGTTTTACTGCTTCATCTATTATAGTATCTCTAGTTTCTTTGCTTATTTGATTTTTATTTTCTTTCTTTTTATTCATAAATCTATAGCTCCTTATATTAGTTCTAATTGTGGATATATTTGTATAATATCATTTAATATTAAAGTCCATTCTTTCTTTTGAAATGAGGTAAAACCAAAATATTTATTTATATTTTTTTCTTTTAGTTTATTATATATTTCATCAATTTCCAAAATATATTGGTTGTTTCGATTAAATGATATCCTTATTTTATCATAAAAAGTCATATTTGCCGAGTGTTTAAAGATTAATAATCTAATATTATAGCTATATTTATAAATGCTTTCTATATTATTAAGATATTTTTCTATTAGTTTTTGATGTATTACATTATTATAAGTAGATTTAAATGTTTTTAAAACGTTTTTATATTCTTCTATGGTCTTTTGAGTATATAGCATTTTAATTCTTCCAACAACATTTTTAGAAGATCTTTCTGAAGTGTATTTATAAAATTTTGGTGCTATATCTGTTAATGAATCAACAAATATTATATCAGGAAAAGCAATTTTAGCTGTCCTTTTAATATTTTTATTATCATCTACAGATAGGAATAATATATTTTTTAATCCTCTACTTTTTAGATTTTCAAAACAATCTAGCCAAAAATGTTTATTTAAAAGCTTATTCTAAATTAGATACTGATAATTGGAATGATATATCAAATGATATAAAACAAGCATCAAATTCGTATTCAAAATTATTAACTAATCCTAATATTGACCAAAGTAAACAATATGATATTAGTAAAATATATGTTATGATAAATGAATTACAAAATGCAGTTCAAGTACAAGATAAACAGATTTTTTTAATTAAGTACAAAAATATAATAGAAGAAATGAATGTGATAAAATAAAATATACAAATATTACAATTATATTACAAATAATAAAAACTATTGCAAAAACAAAAAAGTAATAGTATAATTCTAACAGATAATATTAGCAAAAGAAAAAAATAGTAGTACATTGAAAATTAAATATCTCTATTTGTTTGTAAGAAAGTAGTATAAAGCTACAAAAGAGTTCAATGTATACTATTTTTAAATAAGCTAATAATATAAATAAATCAAAAAAGTTAATATTTTAATAATGAAAATTAGCAAAACAATAAATAAAACAAAAAAGAAAAAATCACGCAAGAAAAATGAAAGGAGAAAAAACTTATGAAATTAAAATTAAGTAAAAAAGACATAAAAGCAAATAGAGGTATAACACTTATAGCCCTTGTCATTACAATAATTGTACTTCTAATCCTTGCGGGAGTAACAATTGCGACATTGACTGGAGATAACGGATTATTAACTAAGGCAGGAGATGCAAGAAACACATCTGAAAAAGCAGGTGAAAAAGAAAGAATACAAATGGAAGTAGCAGGAGCATATGATTTAACAGGAAAATTAGTAGCAAGCCAAGTTGAAGAAAATATTAGAAATAATATAAAAGATATCACAAATGTAACAGCAACAGCAAAAGAAGGGACAGAAGAAAAGTTTTTCCCTGTAAAAGCAACATATAATAATGGACATAAATATCAAGTTGATGAAAATGGACAGATAATGATGTCTGTAAATGCAGGAGACAAAGCACCAAGTGATTCAAATGCTGTATATAGCTCAGGAGATTACACAGCAATAATCCCAGCAGGATTTACGGTATCAGATAAGACAGGAGAGAGTTCAATAGAAAATGGATTAGTAGTAAGAGATGGAAGTGAAAATCAATGGGTATGGGTGCCAGTAAGTAGTTCAGATTTAGATAAAATGTATGAACCATGTACTTCAAATAATGAGTTATTAATAGAAAACAATGTTGCAAAAGTAACAACTCTATATAAAAGTAAATCATCAACAGATGTGAGAAGTGATTTAACAAGAGGTGATCCAAATTCTACAGGTTGGAGAGAACCAGGACTATTAGCGAGTGGTTCTTATGACGGAAATGATAATTATAGAATAGCAGCAGGTTTTATAAAAAGTGATGGCTCAGCAAGTTCTTTAGAAACAATGGCAACAAAATTAAAAGATGATTATAAAGATATGATAGAAAGCATTAAAGAAAACAAAGGATTTTATGTAGGAAGATATGAACTTGGAAAAGATGCAAGTAATAATCCACAAGTAAAAGCAGGAGATGTAATGAATAATACAACTTGGTATAATTTATATTCAGCATGTAAAAGCTTCTCAAGCGGAAATGTGGAATCAAGAATGATATGGGGATGTCAATGGGATCAGGTATGTAGATTTATAAGTACATTAGGAGATAATAAAGTAAGTAGTTTAGGTGACTCAACATCATATGGGAATTATTCAGGATCTACTGATTATAAAACAGGTACAAGAAATAAATGTATTACAAACAATATATATGATCTAGCTGGAAATTGTTGGGAATGGACACAAGAAGCTTACCTCAGTGACATTCGAGCTTATCGTGGCCGGCGGTTACTACAATGGTGGTTCCTACCATTCAGTTTCTTCTCGCGACCGCGACACTCCTGACGACAGCAACAGCATCATCTCTTCGCGCCCCACACTTTATGTGAAGAACTGAACTCTGTGAAAACCAAAATTAGGACATTGTAAAGTATTTCTTTATAGTGCAGTAATTGAATAAGAGCAATCTTAACGAACTTTAGTACGTTAAGGAGGAATTTTCCAAGATTTCAAAAAGCGTTTTAATTTTGGAGAAATAGGAAACTATAAGGCAGGAGTGAACACTCTTGCTTTTTTCTTTTTCCAAAACAGTAGCTTTTTATTAAAAAATATGTTAAAATAATAAAAGAGTAAATTGAATAGTCGCTGGTAAATTCCGAAAGGAACTACGAGAGGAAAGTCCGGGCTCCATAGAGCAATGATGCTAGATAACGTCTAGTAAGGGTGACCTTAAGGAAAGTGCAACAGAAAATAACCGCTGTTTAGAAATTAATTTCTAAACAGCAAGGATGAAAAGGCGAGGTAAGAGCTCACCGCCATTATGGTGACATAATGGGTCAGTGTAAACCCCATCTGGAGCAACACCTAAATAAGAAGATTAAGCTTGCTCGGCGCCTTCTTAAATTGCGTGGCTTGAGGTAATTAGTAATAATTATCCTAGATAAATGACTATTTTAAAAGACAGAACCCGGCTTACAGATTTACTCTATTTATAATTTTGTATAAAAAATAAAACGTTTAAGAAATTTCTTAAGCGTTTTATTTTTTGCTCATTTATTTGTTTACATTTAAACAAATAGATGATATAATGAAGCAAAATTAAAACAAAGGAAGGATAGATATGCCAAATATATTTGACTATTTAAAATGGAGAGATTTAAAATTAGAAAAAGTTGAGTTTACTGAAGTTGATAATTTAATATTATCAAGACTTGCATATTTCCCATTAGACAATGCTGTAGAAGATAAAGAAATAACAATAAAAAATGCATATGAGAAATATCTAACTGTAAAACATAAAGGCAGAATATTACAAGAAGAAGATTCTCAGTTATTTCCTTTGCTTGCAAATAGTATAAGATTTGGAAAACTTAAATTAACAGAGTATGTTAATAAAATAGATTTAAATAATGAAGAACAATTTTCAGCAGTAACAATTCTTATGCCAAATGGCATGATATATATATCATATAGAGGAACTGATAATACAATTGTTGGTTGGAAAGAAGATTTAAATATGAGCTTTAAAGAATTAGTACCAGCTCAAACAACTGCTAAAAATTACTTAAATAAAATTGCTGAAAAATACAAAGATAAACAAATAATTGTAGGAGGACATTCTAAAGGAGGAAACTTAGCAGTATATGCAGCAGCTTATTGTGAACCTAAAATTCAAGATAGAATTATAAAAGTTTACAACAATGACGGTCCTGGATTTTGTGATAAAGTTGTAAATAGTGAAGAATATAATAGAATTTTGAATAAAGTCCATACTTATATACCAAAAAGTTCAATTATTGGAAGATTACTAAATCATAAAGAAGAAACAACTATTTTAGAAAGTACTGAAACTGGAATTATGCAACATGACTTATATACATGGCAATTGATAGGAGGTAACTTTATAAAAGCAGAGCTTACAAACTCGAGTGAATTTATAGATAAAACATTAACAGATTTATTATTAAATGTAAGTGTAGAACAAAGAAGTTTATGTATAGATGTTTTATTTGAAGTTTTAAAAGCAACAAAAGCTGAAACTTTATCTGAAATAAATGAAAATAAATTTTCAAATATCATGACAATGATAAAAACATACAAAAATTTAGATGAAGAAAATAAAGAAATAGTAACAAAAGTATTAAATGTTTTACTAAAGATAGGAAGAAGTAATATAGGTAAAAAAGAATAAGGGGTAAAATAAAATGTATGAGAGAAATGCTATTGTTTTAGAAAGATATTTTGAAAAAATATTTAGTTTTACAAAAGAAGACAATTTAAAAACGAATTTTGAAAACTACAAAAAAATAATAGAAACTATTAATGAGTACAAGAAAACAGCTGATGAAGAGGAAACAGCAATTTTAAAATTTGATGAAATTGCAGAGGAAATAGAAACAATTCAAAAAAGACAAACGAAATTACATGAAATAAATATTGAATTAGAGGATCAAAGAAATAAATATTTTAATGACTTAGGCGAAAATCCAAGTGCGTTAGATAATAAACTTAAAAAAATTGAAGATAAACTCGATAATAATAATGAAGAACTAAAAGATCTTAGAAGTAAATATGTAAAAGCAATTGTTTTTTTTACAGAAAGACAAAAGGAAAGAAACAAATTTGCTAGAACTAGAAGGACTGCAGAGGTAAATTACAGAAATCAAATTAATAAATCAATCAAATTGTTTGAAGAAATTAATATAGACGATGTAAAGAAAATTCAGGATTTTTTACATACTGAAAATGATAAAATAGAAAAAGAAATAGTTGAAACTTTATCAAAAAATGGAAAAAATGAAAGAGTACCATTCTTTAGTAAAGTACTTGAAAATGCAGCAAAGGAAAGAACAAAAATAGCAAAAATAGAAGCAAATTTATATCTTAACATTTATGACAAAACAAAGAAAATTTTAGTTGAACTAGAAAATGAAACTGTAAAATTAGGAAAAGCAGAAAAATTATCAAGAGATACAGAGGTAAAACTTGCTTTTTTAGAGGCAGAAAAAGAATATATTGTAACATTTTTAGA
>Ga0326511_10003836_pt1 | contig 12051 bp, 10 predicted proteins | sample 0_2496_0518_D_FD_203701 | JGI IMG/M metagenome (GOLD analysis project Ga0326511, IMG submission 203701) | Bovine rumen microbial communities from UC Davis, California, United States - 0_2496_0518 | ecosystem: Host-associated > Mammals > Digestive system > Stomach > Rumen | place: USA...
AGTAAATGCGCGAAACAATGTTTGAGACACCTAAGGGTAAATTCTTTGGAGGAGTTAAAGACTCATATTGAGAGCTGGCTAAAGGAAACAAATGAAACCCCAGTTGTATACCGATGGCAGTGGAAGCTAGAAGATATACAGGGGGCTTTTTCTGATAGATTTGATTAATTAACGAACCTAGCAAATGGTGTACTAGGGACAAAATTTGGTAACAATTCATGGACATTTTTAGAGGTCAGTAACATCTGATATCGACAAAATTATGGAGGCTTTTAATCTAACCCTCTTCCAAACTTGGCTAGCGCTTTTCAGCTATGTGACTGCCTAAAAATTAGAGGTTGATACCAGCACCTGATAGGATCCACCAATTCAACCATACAGTCTGCATATTCTCAGAAGTAAAAAAGTTAGCAACAACTAAATTGAAAAAAAATCATAGCCTGTCACAGTGCTGACGGGCTTTTTCGTAAAATTAGGTCATAAATGCTGGTCAGGTAAAATAAGGAGAGTTTGTGCTGGCATTAATACAGTTGTTAAGTAATACTGATAGCATATCGGTTTCTTTCATCATCGTAGGCTTGTAGACTGATAACTCCTAAGTATATTTCATTTTGGGCTTGTAAGAGAAAACGGATAAGTCATTAACCGTACCGTTATTTTGCTTGAGATTGTTATCAATTACAAAATGATGTTCTGTGTTTGATCCTGTGGATGCTTTAGTACTGTGTTATATAATATATAGTTAAGTTTTATAGCAAAAAAATACCTCTTGTTTCGTAGAGGTATTTACGTTTGATAAAACAATAAGTCTTACCCATATGTCGCATCTGTAATTTCGTGTTCAGTTACATCAACAACATCTTTTATTTGACCGGGAAACGCTTGATTCAACTGTGTCTGAATCCCCTCTTTCAAAGTTATTCCAACCATGGAACAACCTAGACATCCACCGGCAAATTTTACTTTAACAACCCCATCATCTGTAACATCAACTAAAGTGACTGAACCTCCATGCTCAGCAAGAGAAGGACTGACAGTTGAGTCAATGAAACGTTTAAGTTTATCAAACAGAGATGCATCTGGAGGTAAATCCTGTTTATTAAGATTTGGTGCGTGAAATGTCAGTAAATCCTCTCCTTCATCATTAGTGCCAAGGTCGATTACTGAACCATCTAGGTATTCACTTACTGATGAATCGATAACTATTTCAAATCCCTTCATTTGAAAATGTTCATCATTAGGAGTGATGTATTCTTTTGGACAGTACATAATCCCGCATTGAACACCAGGTGTCCCGACGTTTGTTGCAGAAAGTCTAATGGCTAGACCTTCCATATTCTGTTTGTTAATGATTTTCAAAAAATATTCTTGTGCTTTATCGCTGACACTAATTTTACTCATAATATATTCCAAATATATGTTGCTAATATTTGATGTTTTACCGAATTAAACATTGATTTAAGCAATAGCAAACTTAAATTATACAAGAAAAATTAAACAGTTTTTATTGGAAAAAAATCAAATTAAAAAAAAAGACACTAAACGAGATTATTTTTTAAAAAATATGCACAAGAGTGCATTTTACTGATAAAATCATAAACGCAAATATCATGAGTGTTTACTCAAATTAACGTGGAGAAAAAAATGAGCTTGGAGCTTGATTTATCAAAATATGGTATCAGTGGTGCCGCTGAAATTGTTCATAATCCTTCATACGAGGAACTTTACGCTGAAGAAACCAAGGCTAATCTTGAAGGATATGATAAAGGCCAGAAAACTGAGCTAGACGCTGTAAATGTAATGACCGGTGTTTACACTGGACGTTCCCCTAAAGATAAATTCATTGTCAAAGACTCAACTTCAGAAGCCAATTTCTGGTGGACTACTGATGAGTTCAAGAATGACAATAAGCCTTTATCTACCGAATCTTGGAACGAATTAAAGAAATTAGCAGCATCCGAGTTATCAAACAAGAAACTTTACGTTGTTGATGGATTCTGTGGTGCCAACAAAGATACTCGCATGGCTATCAGATTTGTTGTTGAAGTTGCATGGCAGGCTCATTTCGTTACCAACATGTTTATTCGTCCAACAGCAGAAGAATTAGACAACTTTAAGCCAGATTTTGTTGTTTTGAATGCATCTAAGGCCAAAGTTTCAAATTACAAAGAGTTAGGTTTAAATTCTGAGACTGCAGTTGTCTTCAACTTAACCGAGCGTATGCAGTTAATTTTGAATACATGGTACGGTGGTGAGATGAAGAAAGGTATGTTCTCAATGATGAACTACTACTTGCCATTGAAAGGTATTGCTGCAATGCACTGCTCCGCCAACACAGATATGAACCATGAAAATACTGCTATCTTCTTTGGTCTGTCTGGAACTGGTAAAACCACACTGTCTACAGATCCAAAGCGCTTGTTGATTGGTGATGACGAGCATGGCTGGGATGATGATGGTGTCTTTAACTTCGAAGGTGGTTGCTACGCTAAAGTTATCAATCTATCTAAGGAAAATGAGCCAGACATCTGGAACGCTATTAAACGTAATGCTCTTTTAGAGAACGTAACTGTTGATGCAAACGGTAAGATTGATTTTGCAGACAAGTCTGTAACTGAAAATACTCGTGTTTCATATCCAATCAATCATATTACTAATATCGTTAAACCAATATCCAAGGGACCTGCTGCTAAGCGTGTAATCTTCTTATCTGCTGATGCATTTGGCGTATTACCTCCAGTATCAATTCTTGATGAAGGTCAGACCCAGTACTACTTCCTTTCTGGCTTTACTGCAAAATTAGCTGGTACTGAGCGTGGTATTACTGAGCCTACTCCAACCTTCTCATCATGTTTCGGTGCTGCATTCTTATCTCTGCCACCAACTAAGTATGCTGAAGTTTTGGTTGAGCGTATGAAGAAATCAGGTGCAAAGGCCTATTTAGTGAATACTGGTTGGAATGGTACTGGTAAACGTATTTCCATCAAGGATACTCGCGGTATTATCGATGCTATCTTAGATGGTTCTATTGATAAGGCTGAGACAAAGACTATTCCACTGTTTTCATTTAAAGTTCCAACATCTTTGCCAGGTGTTGATCCTCATATTCTGGATCCTCGTGATACATATGAAGATAAATCTGCATGGGATACCAAGGCAAAAGATCTTGCAGATAGATTTATCAAGAACTTTGGTAAGTTTGCTAAGTTAAATCCTGAGTTAGTGAAATCAGGTCCACAGTTATAATTTTAAGTTTAACTGTTTAAACAAGAGTATATTAACCCGGTTGTAGAGCCGGGTTTTATTTTTTGAGGTGACAATAAAATGGGGAAACCATATATTACAAGTGACGGATATGCTCAGTTACATAAAGAACTGGATTATTTATGGACAGTTAAAAGACCTGAGATAACACAGAAGGTTTCCTGGGCGGCAAGTTTAGGTGATCGTTCTGAAAATGCCGATTATCATTACAATAAACGATTATTAGGTCAGATTGATAGGCGTATTCGATATCTACGTCATTGTTTGAATGACCTTCAAGTAATCGAATATAACAAACAACAGGAAGGGAAAGTCTTCTTTGGTGCTTATGCTGAAATTGAGTCCGAGGCAGATGGTAGAGTAATGGCGATTCATATCGTTGGTGGGGATGAAATTTTTGGTAGAAGTAACTGTATTTCAATTGATTCACCAATGGCTAAGGCTCTGTTGGGAAAAGAAGTTGATGATGATGCTACGGTTGACACGCCTTCTGGAAAAAAGGTTTGGTTTGTGAATAAGATTTCCTACAAAAAACCAGATTGGTTTGAAGAACAACCCATTGTAGAAAACACTTTGACAAGAAGTGATGATACTCTTGATGATATTGAAGATATGAGTGAGGAAGAACTAAAGAAAATCGAAGAAGAGTACTTGAAAACAATGGTTAAGTAAATTAACCAAAATCGTCAATGCCTGAACCTAAATTGTAGTTAGGTCTGATGTTATTGTAGGTTTTTGCAATGACTTTTGATGAATAACCGTTTCTTTTATTTTTTTTATTTTCGGCTTCATCTGAAAAACTAGCACCGGTTTTACCATAGGCACCGCTTAACACAGCCTTAAGACCGTTAGCAGCATTAACGTTTGAACCAATAGTTTGTCCGGTAATTGTAGCTACATTGACTGTGGCAGTCGAATTTATTGATTTTTGTTTAGTTTCGACTTTCTCAGCTTCGCTTTTGTCGCTCTTATGAGTATTTTTGGACTGGGCTTTTTTCTCTTGACTGACCTTGAGAAGAGAATCGGCTTGAATATAAAGATTAGCATTGGCTGGGGCTAGTTGCGCGTTACCTTGTGAGGTAGCCTGTCCATAAAGGCTTTTTGCTGTTTGGTTGATTTCAGGGATCACCTCACGATTTATACTGTCACGTCTGGCTTCTTGAGCCGCGTGAGGTATATTTGCGGTGGTGAGCGTAGTAATTGTGGAATTGGCAATATCCATAATTCATACATCCAAAAAAAATTACAATTCCCCTATACTTCATATATCGGAAAATTTGCACCTAAAATTTAATAAATTTTTTTTATTTGTTGATTTTAAATGTTTTATTTTTTTTAATTTAAGGAAAAAATAAACTTTATATGTTTTTTGGGGAATTGTCTAAGATTTCTATTGGGTTGATTTTTTTACTTTAACTATAGAGGCCCCCTCCTTATACGTTATTAGTAGGTGAAATTAAATGGTGAAGTTAACTACGGGCACTCTGGTTATTAAAATAGCCATATAATCTTGTTCATGGTATATTTAAGAATGGTATGATAATTACATAAGAAAGTTTATTGAAATAATATACTTTTATACCAGATTCTAATCTTACTTAGATGTTCTTAATGAAAAAGGCGGCATTTTATGCATGATGTGTTAATTGTGATTGATATGCAGAAAGATTTTATTGACGGATCTTTGGGCACTAAGGAGGCGATTTCCATTGTTCCTGGGGTAAAAAATAAGATTGAAGTATATCAGAATGCTAATAAGAAAATTATCTTTACAAGGGATACTCATGATGTTGACTATCTGTCATCCTTTGAGGGACAACATTTGCCTGTAGAACACTGTATTAAAGGTAGTTTGGGTTGGCAGATTTATGAAAGTATCTGGCAATCAGTCAGAAATGATGCTGACATTACAATTATCGATAAACCTACTTTTGGATATACAAAATGGAGGGATATTCTTGATCCGCTTAAGATCACTTCGATGGAAATATGTGGTTTATGTACGGATATATGTGTGATAAGTAATATACTTATATTAAGAGCTTTGTATCCGAATATGGATATGTGCGTGGATGCAACTTGTTGTGCTGGAGTTACAGTTACAAAACATAAGGCCGCACTTGAAGTTATGCGTAGTTGTCAGGTTGAAGTAATATAAAGAGTTTTGATTCTATGCAAAAAAATACTCTCCCTAGGATCATTACCAGTCTCCTTGAAAACGATATGTATAAGTTTTCCATGGGACAGGCAATTTATCATCAGTTTAGCGATTATAAGACTACATGGTCTTTTAAATGCCGCAATGATGATGTTTTTTTCACCCCACAGATGGTTGATGAGATAAAAGAACAGGTCAAACTGTATTGCCAACTGCGATTTACTGAGGATGAACTTGAATATCTAAATAAAATTCGTTGGATTAAAGGCTCTTATGTTGATTTTCTAAGACTTTGGCAGCCACGTTTTGCTGATTTTAATATTTCAACTGATGCTCCATGCGGTTTATCAATTGAAACAAAGGGAACATGGCTCAATACTAGTATGTATGAGATACCAACCTTAGCCATAGTTAATGAGGTATATTTTAAATATCAGTATAACTATCAGGAACTTATTGATGATTTTGAGCAGAGACTTAACGAAAAAATTTCTAGTTTGGTTTCAGGTAAGTTTCAACTTTCAAATTTCAGTGAATTTGGATTAAGACGTCGTTTAAGTGCACAGGCTCAAGAAATGGCGATTGAGAAACTCAAAGTTGAAAATTTTCCATACAGTCATTTTGTAGGCACCTCAAATGTATATCTTGCTAAAAAATGCAATGTAATTCCCGTTGGAACCATGGCTCATGAATGGATTATGTGCGTTGGTCAGGGAAATCATAAGCATAATCCTGCATACAGCAATTGGTATGCACAGGATGCATGGGTTAAAGAATATGGTGTGTTAAATGGCACAGTTTTAACTGATGCAATTACAACAGATTGTTTCTTGCGTGATTTTCAGCTGACATATGCGACATTGTTTTCTGGAGTCAGACATGATTCTGGTGATCCCTTTATTTGGGGTGAAAAATTGCTTGAGCACTATAAAAAACTGGGTATTGATGCTAAAAATAAAACATTATTGTTTAGTGATAGTCTCGATTTTGTAAGAGCCGATAAACTTTATAGATATTTTAGGGATAAAGCAAAAGTTGCCTTTGGTATTGGTACTTATATTTCAAATGATACTAAAGTTCCGCCTTTAAACATTGTCATGAAGACAACAGCGTGCAATGGTATGGATGTAGCGAAGATTTCAGATGTTGATGGCAAAGGAATGTGTAAAAATCCTGATTATGTACATTATTTAAAACGCTGCATAGATTGGCGTATGAAAAATGACCATTAACGATGGTTCTATCTTAGGTAAATTAAAAGTCAAAATTTTAAATATGGCCAAAAGCAGGTACGCCACGATGCTTTTAGCCTTCGTCACATTTTTTGATTCCATTTTATTTCCTGTAACACCGATTGTGTTACTGCTTCCTATGTGTATGGCCTATAAAACGCGATGGTTATACTATGCAATGGTAGTAGCAGTTAGTAGTTTTTTTGGAAGTCTTGTTACCTACACTTGTGCTTATCATTTCTTTGATCCGTATATTCTCAAGATTATTATCTCTCTAAATCTAGAAGATGAAGTCAATATTGTGTCCTCTTATCTTTCTGGTACTTGGGGCTATCTAACTCCGCTTATAGGGTCCTTTATTCCTATAAACTACAATTTAATTACATCAACCTGTGGAATGATGGCTGCAAGTGCAGAAAGAGTAACAGGTAGTAGCGGTTATTTGGGACTAGTTCCCTTTATGATTTTTTGTTTACTAGGGCGTATTCTTAGATTCATATTGGAGTGTTATTTAATCGTAAAAATAGGGGAGGGAACTTTTTCAGTCCTGGGAAATTTGAAAGCATAACTTTTAAAACAATAAATAGACATAAATTTTGTACGTAATACTAGTGTGCTGTATTAACTAAGGTTTATAAAATTTTCAAGGTACTGTTTAAAAAGCTGAGGTTCGGTAAGAAAAGGTGTATGTGCGGAATTCTGAAACACGACACATTTATGATTTGGTAGTGAATCAAGTTTGTCTACTAGTTCTGGTTTTACAAGTCGGTCTTTTTGTCCAAAAATGTGGAAGCATGGGATTTTAAGTGAGGCTAGTGCAGCACGCAGATCAACATGAGACATAAAAAAAAGACCAGATTTGAGCACATTTAATTCAATACTTCCCATTTTTTGATAGCACGAAAGCAGGAAATTTTTCTGCTCTTGTGTTAAAGCATTTCCCTGTGTTTGGAGCATAAAAAAAAGTCGGATGCTTTTTTGTGGTTCGTTTCTCTCAAAAAGACTGAAAGTTTTTAAAACATACTTGTAATCAAAACCTGGCCACATAGGATCACTTGGAAAGCGAGGCGTGCCACACAAGGTTACAAATCTGCTAATTTTATGTTCTTGGTCTTTGGAACATGCCAATATGCCAATGAGACAGCTTAATGACCAAGATACCAAAGTACACCCTTTTGGAATTGTATTGAGAAGTAAAGAGGCGCAAAAGTTAATATCGTCAGCATATATGGCTAAATCTTTTGACTTTCCATAACCAGGCATATCAACAATGATGATGTAGCATTTATCAAGCAAGTTCTGCAGTGGAGTGAAAATATTAAAATCGGTTGCCCATCCAGGAGTGAAAACTACAGGAGAAGCCTTACTATCACCAAAGCATGTGCAACCAAGTCTTAATTTTGTATCACTCATAATATGCAAGGTTTAGATATTTTTCTCTTTACGGTATGCAATGAGATCTTCAATAGAAAGACATGTCAAATCATGTTCAAGAGCAAAATTAGTAATGCGAGGAAGTTTGGCCATTAAGCCATCAGGGGCACATAACTCGCACAAAATACCTGCTGGTGTCAATCCAGCAAGTCTTGCTAAATCAACAGAAGCTTCTGTGTGCCCATCGCGTACTAAAACTCCACCTTTTTTTGCAACTAAAGGAAACATATGTCCAGGACTTGCAAGATCCTCTGGTTTTCCATGAGGATTGATGACAGCCTTTATCGCCTTAACTCTGTCTGGAGCACTTACTCCTGTAGTTACCCCTTTGGCTGCATCTACAGAGATGGTAAAGGCTGTACCATAGACTGAGGTATTATGTTCTACCATCATTGGCAACCCCATTCTATCAGCCTGTTCTTGCTCGATACATACACAAACAATACCAGAGCATTCTCTTATCATAAAAGCCATCTGACTATCGGTAACTGTTTCTGCGGCATATATGAGATCACCTTCATTTTCACGATCTTCATTATCTACGACGAGAATTCCGCGCCCTTTTTTTAAGGCATCAATAGCGGCCTCAACACGGTCTATTGCTGTAGCTCCGAAATTTTCAAGAAGATTTCTTACTTTCATTTTTACCTCATTTTGATAATTCATTATTTCTTGCGGTACTGATTGCTGCTTTCATTGTTGAAACTGCCTGACTAAGTCCACAGATTATAGATCTTGATATTATACTATGTCCTATCTCAACAAAACTAAGGGGGGCTAATTTGGCAATATCCTGAATATTGTGATAGTCAAGCCCACCCATGGCACCGACTTGCAGGTTACAGTCATAGGCTAACTGTGCTGCCGTTACAATTTTATTAAAATATTCATTGCTACTAAAACAATCTCTGGCACTTTCTTTAGCATATTCTGTGGTATTGAGTATAACTCTCTTGATGCCACATTCTAAAGCACAATGAATCTGAGCAGGATCTGGCTCAATAAAGACTCCAACATTACAGCCGGAATCTGATAATTTTCTGGAAAATTGCTCAATTATTGGACACATCTCAACAATGTTTAGTCCGACACCAGAATTTTCAGGTATGAGGCAAACAGATTGAGGAGCAAGCGCTAATGTTAGGGCCAAAAGTTCTTCATGGGGAGCAATAGCAATATTAAATGTAGCATGATTAAGTTCTCGTGCCAAACGTACATCTCGGTCATGTATATAGCAACGATCTAAAGTAAGATGCATGGTTACAAAATCAGCGCCGCCAGTTTGTGCTAACTGTATGAGTGTCACCGGATCTGGAGTATCATAAATGCCATGTACTCTAAGTCGTGCAACTGCACTGACATCCACTCCAAGAAGCATTTTCTTCATGAGATTTCCTCAGTTTAATATTTGCTTACTATTATAGCTAGTTTTTCCTTAATGCTCCAATTCGCATGGACAAAGTACACAATTTAACCATATCAAAATCCTTAGGCATTTTTGCAATCAAGCACGTAATGAAGCGCTTAGGCATGTTTTACTCCAGATCCAATTATTATGCTACTGCCATCGTTCTTTTTTTCAATTATTAGTTTTGAAGCAATCCGATCTTTTATCATTTCTATGTGAGAAATGATTCCTACAAGTCCGTGACGCTGCCTCATATTTTCAAGCGCATCAATGGCAATTTCTAGAGATTTGGCATCGAGGGTGCCAAAACCTTCATCGAGGAATAAAGAATCAATGCGTTTATTGATACAGGAAAGACGAGATAAACCTAATGCTAAGGCAAGACTAACAATAAAGGACTCTCCTCCAGAAAGATTCATACAACTTCTTATATCGTTTCCTAGAAATTCATCCTGAACATAAAATTCAAGATACGATTCAGGACTATTTTTGTTTTGTATAAGTCTATATCTTTCAGAAAGCTCAGAAAGTTCAATATTTGCACATTCTATTAAACGACCAAATGTAATAGCCTGTACCTTTGCTCTATATTTCTTTCCATCACCAGAGCCAATAAGATTGTTAAGTTTGCTCCAATTTTCAACTAACATTCTTTGAGTATCTATCAAGGCAATTTTTTCCGCATGTTTTGCATGAGCCTCGTCATCCTTAGACAGGATATTCTGGATTCCGCCAATTTTCTGATTTAAATCATTTTGCTCTTTTTGGCTGTCTTGTAAAAGGGCTTTTAAGGAATCAAGATCATACTGAGGGAAAGGCATCTTTTTTAACCCTTCCAATTCAGCATTGATTACTGAAAGCTGACCTGTTGCTTTTGATACATCAGCGCTCAAAAGTTCTTTTTTTTGTGTTAGTATTTCACGTTTTTCAAGTGATAATCTTGAATTGAGGAATTCCTCCTCATTTTTAAATTCATGGGTTTTTAAACCTTCAGCAAATTTATTTTCTAAATCATTCTGATTTTTTAATTCGTTTTGGTAATGTTCTTTTAACTGCCCAATACGCTCTTTACATCCATGTAATTCTAGTTCACACTGTTTTTTTGTTTTTTCATATTCCGTTTTGGTATTTTCAAGTTCAGTGTTTTTTTCTAAAAGTTTTCTTTTCTCAACTTCCACTTTCTTTTTCCCAAAGAGTTGTTCTCTTTGCAAAAGGGTTGTTTCGTAGTTTAATTTTTGTTTTTGGAAATTATCAAAAAGCGAGGAACACAACTGTTCTTTTTCCATATAAGAATTATTGAGAGCATTTATAATGTTGTTATTATCCTCAAGTTTTTGGGCATTCTTCTGTTGAAGATCTAGAAGAGTTTTATAGTTTTCAAGTTGTTTTTCAAGGTGGGGTAAAATCTTACTTGGATCTGAAAATTTGTTATCACTGATGCCATATAATTTTAAAGTATTTTCAAGCTCAGGTTGTCTCAATTCTATTTTTTTTAATTGAGAATTGAAGTTATCTTTAGCGGTCTCTACTTGAGAGCTGGCATTTAATTTTTGTGTTTGTGCTCCTTCAAGTTTCTCGATGATAAGGTCCTTTTCATGTTTTTTCTTATCAAAATCTAATTGGGAGGCATGAATTTTGTCTATTTGAGACTGAATCTTAAGTTCCGTTTCCTTTAGTTCGTTTTTCTTGGCAAGAATATAATCCGTATCTTCTGAAAACAATGGTGTGTTTATTGTCTGATCATTAAGTGAGGATAAACGTGTAAAGCGTTCTACTTCCAAAATCTGCTGAAAAAAGTCTGTTTCATTTGAGGTTAGGTCGGCAACAATATTCTTACAGTCAGTTCTAATTTCCTTTTTTATTAGACTTTTTTTAGACAAAAGAGATCCTATATTCTCTTGTATGGTTTTAAGACTTCCTTGTCGAATGCTTATGTCTGACTCTGTTTTCTGAATCTTATTTCGTTGTTGCTTTTCCTTTTTTTTCAGGGATTTTAAAGAATTTTCAAGGTCATTTTCTATATGAGGTAGATGATCTGCATAAGGATGTACTGTTGAACCACAGCAGGGGCATGCCTTTCCTTTTTTTAGAGAGGCTCTAATTTCTTCTAGGTTTTTTACTGCATCTTGATATTTGATTTTTTCCTCAATAATCTCCATATCCTTCTCAATAATATTAAGTTCCTTTTTTTTAAGCTCCAAATCACTGAGTAATGGCTGAACTTCACTGTTTAGAACCTCTGAATTTTGGCTGTTTTCCATAATGTCGCGATCAATTTCTGCAAGTGAAACACAATGATTTCTAGCCTTATCCATTAGCGACGAGATGGAATCTAGTTTTAAAGCAAGAGCGCGGATTTGTTCTAGGGAGGCTCCGTTTAGTAGAGCATTAAGATTTGCTTTATCATGGTCAAGTACATCATTAGCCCTATTGAAATTTTCCTCAGCAGTCTTTCTCTTCTGTTCAAGACTCGATATTTCAAGAGTTATCTTCTTGAGTGTTTTTTCGGCCTGTGTAAGTGTTTTATTAAGTATATCCCGTTCTTTTTCGTCCTC
>Ga0326511_10003837_pt1 | contig 12050 bp, 19 predicted proteins | sample 0_2496_0518_D_FD_203701 | JGI IMG/M metagenome (GOLD analysis project Ga0326511, IMG submission 203701) | Bovine rumen microbial communities from UC Davis, California, United States - 0_2496_0518 | ecosystem: Host-associated > Mammals > Digestive system > Stomach > Rumen | place: USA...
TCGCTCCCGACCGTGACCCTCTCGGGCGCGACCATCGACATCGGCGCCTCGGAGGTCGCGGGCATGACGCAGGGCGTGAACCTCCTCATGTTCACCGAAATCGCCAGCGGGCATTGGCTCGCCAGCCGGAGGAGCGCGTCGTGATCGTCGCCGCGCACCAGACGATGCTCGCGCCGCCCGCGCTCCCCTACGACGCGGAGGTGGAGTATCTGGAGTCCACCGGGACGCAATACGTGGACACGGGATTCATCCCGACGGCGCAAACTTCGTTCGAGATCGAGGCCACGGTCGTCTCCGCGCCGACGCAGTTTTCCCCGTTCGCGTACAGCGGAGCGGCATACAACTCGATGGACTCGTTCGGCGCGTGTAGGAACAACAATTCGCAACGGTGCCTCGGCTATCGCGGCTCGTACGTCAACTTCGCGTTCGGCGACGGCATCACGAACATCGGCTCCGTCCTCAACCTCCAGTTTCTGACGACCGCATCGACAGTGAAACTCACGAACAAGACGAGCGGGAAGACCGCATCCGTCTCGGTGTCCAGTTCCTTCACGGCGGGGTCGCGGTCGCTCTACATCCTCTCCGGCAACGCGGGGACGGCAGACCTCGCCCATCCTTCTGCGATGAAACTCTACTTCTGCAAAATCTACGACGGCGGCACCCTCGTTCGCGACTACCAGCCCGTGCGCGTCGGCTCCGGCGCGGGCGCGGTGGGCGAACTCTTCGACCGCGTGAGCGGAACCCTCTTCGGCAACGCGGGGACGGGCGCGTTCGGAATCGGGCCGGACAAATAAGGAGACACCATGTACGCGAAGCTAATCAGCGAGACGAAAATCGACACGGATGCGCCGAGGAGCGCGGTGATCGAAGGAAGCACGGTCTGCGGGCAGCTGCCCGAGGATTATCTGAATTCCATCGGCTGGTATCGGCTGGGGGAGACGCCCATGCCGGAGCCGAGGGAGGGCTATCACTTCGAGGCGCGCTACGCCTACGACTCGGCCGAGGCGCCGACGTGCGTGGTGCGCTCGTGGGCCGAGGTCCAGGACCCGCCCCCGCCGCCGCGGTCGCTCTCGAAGGTGAAGCTCATGCGGGCTCTCAAGGCGCGCAGTCTCTGGCTTCCCGTCAAGGCGTTCATCGAGGCAAGCGAGGACTACGCCGACGAATGGGCGCTTTCCACGACCCTCGACGAGGACAACGCGCTCATCGTCTCCGCGGTCGCGGCGCTCAAGGCGCAGCTTGGCCTGACGGACGAGCAGGTGGAGGCGATCCTCGCCGCATCCGTGGCGGAGTGACGATCAAACGATCAAACGATCAAACGATGAAACGACTGATCACCAGCGTGAACCTGACGGCTGACGACCGGAGGCGGATCGAGGAGGTCTGGCCTGAGGAGGCGGACGAAGGCCTCGTCACGGTCGAGGACGGCTTCCTCTTCACGCGGGAGGGCTGACCGATGCCGACGCCCGCCTCCGAAATCCTCGCGAAAGCAACCCTGCCGACTGGTCTCTCGTCCGCCGACATCCGCGAGACCGTCCCCGCCGAAATCCGGCGGCGTTCGTTCTTCTCGGCGCGGACGGCGGAGGCGGAGTATCTGGAGGAGGCGCGGCGCGTCTGCGCGGAGGCCGCGTCGGGCCGCATCGGTTCCGCGAAGGCCCGCGAACTTCTCGCGCGCGCCCTCCGCCGCTGGGGATACAAGGACGCCTACGGAGCGCCGGGTGCCATCGACGACCTCGGCTCCGAAGAGCGCCTAAATCTCATCATCGACACGCAACGCGACATGGCGCACTCCGTCGCGCTCATTGACTCGCAGACCGACGCGAACCTTGACGCGTTCCCGGCGTGGCGTCTGGAGCGCATGGGACGCCGCCGCGACCCGCGCAACTGGGCGGAGCGGTGGGCGCAAGCCGCCGCCGCCGTGAACTGGGAGGGCGTCGCCCGCAACGGCGAAATGGTCGCGCTCAAGGGGTCGCCCATCTGGGAAGCGCTCGGCGCGGGCGTGCAGGACTACCGCGACACCCTCGGCAACCCCTACCCGCCGTTCGCGTTCAATTCCGGCATGGACTGGACGTCCGTAGACCGCGACGAGTGCGAGGCGCTCGGCCTCGTCCCCGGCGAGGCGAAGCGCGGCAAGCGGCCCGACCTCGGCCCGCTCCCCGCCGACGTGAAACGCGCTCTGGAGCGGCTCGGCCCGGACTACAAGCGGAAACTGGAGGAGTGGGCGCACTTCGGGGAGGGCGTGGAATGATAAACGGATTCAAAATCATTCCGCCGGACTCCATCTTCCCGCCGGAACTCAAGGCGGCGGTGGACGAACTCATCTGGACGCGCCGCCGCAAGGTCTACTCCGTCGCGGGCGAATACGTCCGCGACTTCGTGCGGAAATACCTCTACCGCATCGCGCCGCAGAACCACAAGACCGCCGAATCGTTCGACCCTCCCGCGACGCCGACGGGACATCTGGAAAAGGCCGCGCGCAACACGGTCGCCGTCGCGGGGCAGGACTCCGCGCTCGTCGTCGTCTCGTCGCCCGGAATCACGCGCGCTTTCGGCCCGCTGGAAATCCGCGCAAAGGGCAAGATGCTCACCATCCCCGCGCGCACCGCGCCGGAGGCATACGGACACACGGCGGAGCAAGTCGGCGCCCGCGAGCCGCTGTTCTTCGTGAAGTCGAAGTCCGGCGGCGGGTTCCTCGCCACGGGCGACGAGTCGAAGAAGTCCCTCTCCGGTCGCGGCAAGCGCCCGCCGCGCCCCCAGCGCGTCCGTCCGCGCAAGAAAGACCGCCCGTATCCGACCGCCGGGATTTCCGGCATCCGCCCCGTGTTCTGGCTCCGCGCGACCGCGCTCGTCCCGCAGAAGCGGAACATCCTTCCAAGCGACGCCGCGATTCTCGGCGCGTCCGTTCGCGGCGTGGACATGGGGCTGAAAACCATCTTCCGCCAGCACGGAGTCCCGCTCAAATGATTACGGCCCTTTCCATCCAGCAACAGATCGCGGAGGCGTTCGCCGCCGCTTGCCCCGACCTCGCCACGGCTGGCGTCTCCATACTCTGCGAAGACGCGCTCGATATCGCCACCGCCGCCGCCAACGCGCTGGCGAAGGTGGGCGTGGTCGGCATCGTCTCGACGCCGCAGTTCGCGCCAGCCGGGGAAAGCGCGGACACGTTCGACTGCACGCCCGCCCTTGAGTTCTACGAAACCGCCGCGAACCGCCAGCGCGCGAACGCGGTCACGGCTCTGACGTGCGCCCTCTACGCCGCGCGACACCGCCCTGCAAACTACGGCATGACGAACCTCTCGCAAGACTCGCTAGGCGAGGGGATTCTGCGCGCCCGTGTCGACCTCGCGCTCACCATCCACATCACGCCGGAAACGGCACCAAGCACAAACACGGAGGAATAACCAAATGGCAACAACGCCCACCCCGTTCACCACCAGCATTCGCGGCGTCTCCGCGAGTTTCGCGAACGGTTCGATCGAGGACATCAACGTCACGAAGAACGTCATCGCGGAGCAGGTTCCCGACCAGTTCGGCGCAATCGCGTGCGAAATGGTCTACGATCACCGCTACGACCTCACGTTCACGATGCACGCCGCCGGAAACACCGCTCCGACGATGCCCGGGGACACCCTCCCCTCCTTCGACGCGAAGGACGGCGAGGGCGCAAAGAACTGGCACGTCGACAACTGCGCGTTCGCCGGAACGTATCAGGGCGTGACGCGCTGGACGATCACGGCGCACCGCTACGACAACACGCCCGCCTCCGGGGGCAACTAGGCGTCCGCATGAACGCCGGAGAGAACCCCCGCGCGGCCCTCGCCGCCCTGCTTCCCCCGCCCGTCGCCGTCCCCGGCACGGCGGAGGAGGTGAGGCCGTTCTCGCTCGCCATGTTCGCGGCGCTCGACGCCATCCGCTCCCCGCTCCTCTACGGCTCGGCGGAGGACGCGACGCCGCTTGCCGTGATTCCGTCCCTCTTCGTCGCGTGCAAGGGCTGGCGCGAGGCGCAGCGCCCCGACCTCTTCGCCCGCGCGATGGACTGGGCCGACGCGCTCCCGCCGTCCGCGCTCGCCGCGCTCAAGGATGCCGTCGCCGCTCAGGTGCGCGTGCTTCTGGACGTCACGCCGGAGTCAAAAAAAAAAGACGGAACGGCACCAACGGCTGGATCGTGACGATGGCGGAATGGGCGTGCGAGACGTTCGGGTGGACGCTGGACTACGCGCTTGACGGCATCCCGGCGGCGTCCATCGTCCTGCTCCAACGCCAAGCGCGCGTCGCGGCGGGCGTCGATGATACGATGCCGCTCTCCGTCGAGGAGGAACTGAAAAATGGCCGACAGTAAAGTCGAAATCCAAGTCACCGCGAACACCGACGAGGCGAAGCGAAGCCTCGCCGACTTGGAAAGCGCCGCCGACCGCGCGATGGACGCGGGCGCGAACAGCGCGAAGAAACTGGCTAAGTCACTCGACGAGGTGTCCGCGTCCGCCAAGGCGTCCGGCAACGAAATCAGAATGGCGGCAAAAGCGCTTGGCGGCATGGCAATCGGTCTTGCCGTCAATCGCTTGACGCAATCCGCCGGGGGCGACTCCCCGACCGCCGCGTATCTCAAGGGCGCGGTCGGCCCCGCGCTCACCGCCGGACTCATGACTAAGAATCCATACGTCGCGGCGGGCGCGGCTGGACTCGGGGTAATAGACACCTATTTCCAGCGGAAAGACCAAGGCAAGCGCGAGGCGTCAGAGATGAACGACCTCGCGGACTCTCTCGAGAAGGCCCGCGAGAAGATGCAAGCGGCGAAGGAGCGCGCGGACGGGTTCGCCGGAACCCTCGACCGCCTCGGAGACGCGTCCCGCTCCACCAACGAGCGCGAGGCGGAGCGCGCCGCCGAAATCGAGAAGCGCCAGAACGCCGTCGCGGACGCCACGGAGCGCATGGCGGCGGCGGAAAAGGCCCTGCGCGACCAAGCCGCCGCCATCGACGGCCCGCAGACGGAGGAGCAGAAGAAAGCCGCCGACAAAATCCGCGAGGCGTGGGCGGAGGCGAACCAAGACCTCCAGACCGCGCAGGGCGAACTCGACCGCCTCAAGGACGCGAACATCCAAGCCGCGAAGAAGGCCGACCTCAAGCCGCTAGACCAGCGCGGAGACGGGCCTCAACTCTCCAACCTCGAGAAGCTCGGCGCGTCGTTCGGCGCGGCGACCGACAACCTCGCCCGCGAGGGCAACCGCATCGCGGAGGAATCGCTCGGCGTTCTCCGCGAAATCAGCGCGAAGACGGGAACCGCGTCGTTCGCGTAGGGAAAGGAGCAACCGATGCCAGACCCCGCACCGACCTACTGGGAACAGCCCGAACTCAACCAGACCGCGACGGAGGGCGCAAGCACCGCGACGCGGAACTTCAAGGGCGACTTCGCCGACCTCCTCACGTTCGCCAACGGCCTCACCATCGGCGGCTCGCCATACGGCGGGCTTCCGCTCCGCGCCGTCAACATAACGCGCACGGTCGCGTCTCTCGCCACGTTGCGCTTGGAATACGGCAAGGAGACCTCATACGACGCTCAGAAGACCGCGACGGAGACCTCCGTCAACTGGTCGGTGCGGCACACGCAACGCATCGTGTCGCTCATGCGGCGCACGGGCGATTCGGCGTCCATGCCGCACCGGGGCAACCTTGAGGCGTGGCGAAAGGAACCCGACCCGGCGCTCTACGATGCGTTCCAGTACCGCAACCAAGTCGGCTCGGTGCTGACCCTCTCCAACGCCGAAATCGCCGTCGCAAGGAAACTCGCGGCGGGCGTCGAGGGCGCGATGAGGTTCTACCCCACCGTGCAGAAGGTCACGCAATACACCGCCGGGAAAATCCTCAACGTCGGTGCGGGCCTCGCGCGAATCTCCACGCCCGGTTCGCCGTGGGACTCCGTGGCGCAATCTTGGCTCAAGGTCGGCGACGACGTGACCGTCGACGGCAAGACCGGGACGCAGACGCGGACGGAATCGTGGGTCGGCGCAAAATCGTGGGACGCCGACCTCTACGGCGCAAACGCATGGCCCGAACTCGACGAGGGCTAGCGCGATGGTAATCTCCCCGGCAGTCCCAGCGCCGAAGCCCGGCGACCCCATCACGGCGAAATGGGCGGCAGACCTCGCCGCCGCCGTGAACTCCTGCGCGAACCCCGCAGACCGCGTTGGCGAGGTCTCCACGCCGTTTGGCAAGGCGTCCCCCGCGCCGGGGCTTCCCATGCTCGGCGCGGCGGCGCGGATGCCGCAACCGTTCGACGTGGCGCTTTTCCGCGACGAGGGCGAGAGCGCCGACACGCTCTACATCTGGCTTCCCGACCTCGGCGCGGACTATGTGGTCTACAAGGGCAAGCCTCTACCCGCCGCACCGGGGCAGACCATCGGCGACGCCAACACCGCATGGGTGCAGGTCGGCTCCGTCGCGTCCGGCGCGGCGCACTACATCTACCTCGTCCCGCACACGGCGTCAGGCGGCGAGGTGGACGGGTGGGAAATCACGGACACCGCAACGGCGTGGGACGCGGAGGGCGGCGGCACGGGCGACGAACTGCCGCACGCCCTGCTCGCGTACTACAATATTGCGGCGGACTCGCCCGCGCCGTCGGCTGGGACGGACAACAAGTTCCCGTCGGGGCAGAACGGCCTCGTCCAATGCCGCCACGGGACAATCGCGCTCGGCGGCGACACGGAGCCGCTGGACACGGACGTGGAGCCGGGCGAGGACTCATACGAGCCGGGCGAGTCGCTCAATCATTGGAGCGGCGAGGTCGACGAAGAGCCCGTGACCGCCACGCAACTGCGCGAGTTCCACGACACGACGGACACGGAGGCGACGCAGGGCATCGGCGAGACGGGCGACCTCACGGAGCCCGACGCGCTCCATACCCTTTTCCGCAAGGTCTCGCCGGACGGCTCCGCGCGCCCGAAGCTCGTCTACGTTCCGGCGGAATCCGGGCCGTTCTGGGTCAAGGGCGCGGACGCGACGCAGAACTGGTGCAAGTCAATCAGGCTCGGCACGCCGCCCGCCAACTTTATAACGATTTCCGTCACGCAATGAGCCTCGCGCTAAAAATCGACGGGCCAACCGACCTCCGCATCGGCGGGACTCTATTCCGGCGAGGCGGGTTCTCGCACGTCCTGTCCGGCACGCCGGGGTGCTACGTCCGATCAGTAAGCAGATGCTACACCCCGCACGCGCAATCCGGCGGCGGTTGGATACTCGATTTCGGAGGCCCCGTCTGGCTGGACGTATGGGTCTACACGGATATTGGCGGATGGGTGCGCGGAGGGTATCTGGAGCCCGTGACGACGGAGTGGAACTTCTACGGCGAGGGCGGCGGCACGATAACGCAAGACATTCTCGGCGTGCGCCCCGCTCCGTACACGGGCGGCGTGAAGATAGAGGGAACGCATACGCCGCCGAACCAATGGACGGACATTTCCGGCGCGTACGGCACCGACACCGGAACGATTCTGATTTCCGAAGGCGAGCCGTTCGTCTGGAACAACACAAGGATGAATTTCTTGAACTGGAAGGCTTCGCGCGTGGGGTGGACTTCCGCAAGCATGCGGATGAGCACGACCCTTTCCTGCGTCGCCGCATACGAAATCCAATGGGGGTGGACACATTGAACCGCACCGAACTCGCCCTAGCCGCTTCCGTCCTCAAGCCCGCCGCCGAATGGGTGCGCGGTCAGATTCGCCGCGACCGCGCGAACCGCTACTCGCTCCTCCGCGACTGGACTCTCCCCGCCGTGCGTTGCTCGTACTGGCCCGACGCCGTGACCGGGTGGCAGACGCCGCTCTTCCGCATATCCAAACTCGACCGGGGCGTGGTCTCCATCACCATCAAGGCGTACCAGTCCACGCAGGAGGACAACATCTGCGACGGCGCGACCCTATCGCCAGACCGCCTCCCCGGAATCCTCCCCGCCGCGCTCTTCCACGACCCGTGGTATTGCCGTCTGCCGAAGGACTCGGCGAAGCAGTACGAAATCCTCGCCGACGCGCTCGGCGTTCCGCGCAAGCGGCTCCGCTCGTTCGGCGACAACCTCTTCTTCGCCATCGCGCGGGCGGGCGGATGCCCGTGGCTCGTCGCGCGCCTCTACCACGCCGGAATCCGCCTCGGCTACCCGCTTGTCAAGCCGTTCATCGTGGCGTTCCTCGCCGCGTTCCTCGCCGCCGGGTGCGCGGGGTGCCTCGTCGGGCCGGACGGCACGTTCGTCGACCCCGGCGACTACCAGCCGCCCGTATGGGAAAAAGTCAATCCATGAGCGTCAAGAAAATGCCAACCGCCAAGCCCGCCGCGTTCGACCCGTCCTTCACCGAAATCTGGAAGAGATTGGAGAAACTGGAACAAGCCGTCTTCACCGGGAACGGCACGCCGTCGCTCAAGGAGCGCGTCGCCACGATGGAGCGCGCGATCCAGACGCAGACTTGGCTCATGCGGACGGTTCTCGGCGTCGTTCTCTCCAACCTCGCCGCGCTGATGTTCCTGCTCCTTCGGAGGGGTCTCTAGCGCGATGCGCGACTGGCGCGACCTTCTCGCCATCCTCGGCGCGGCGGCGGCGCTCCTGCTTGCCGTCGCGGGGTTCCTCGCGCTCGTACGCCTCGCGCCAGCAGACTACATCTGACCCGTCGCCGCCGCGCCCGCGCCCGTGGGTCGCGGGGATTCGGTTCACGGCGGCGGCGGGCCTTTCCTTCGTCCAGAATCGCGCGCAAGGCCCCTCGCGCGGTTCCGGGCGTCAACCATGCGCCCCGCGCCGTCCTCGCGCTTCTGGGGGCCTCCTAGCGCCCGCTACGCGCAACTTGTAAGGATTCCTTACTAGTTCACGCCCGCAGGAGCCGCGCCGCCGCGACAAGGCCGTCGGGGTTCAACACCGACGCGAGGAGGCGCACCAAGCCGGACTCGCCCGCCTCCGTGCCGCAAAGCGCCGCGTAGACAGACGCGGAATCGGGTTCAATCGTTTTCGCCGCCGTGACGCGGAGCGGCCCGAACACGGCGCGGAGGGCGTCGCGTAGCGGGCGTGGCGGGAGGCGCAGAACCGCGTCCGGGTTCGCCGCCACGTCGAGCAGGGCGTCCACCAGTTCCCCGCGCCGCCGCGTGCCGCGCTCGTGCGTGTCCAGAACGATGCGCGCGTCGCGGATGCCGCTCTCCGCCTCGCGCTTGGCCTCCGCGTACTCGTCCCGGTCGAAGAGGCCGTCAACGAACGCCGCGCGCGCCCGCTTGAGTCGGGCCTCGTTGCGGGCAAGGGACGCACGCGCCGCCTCCACCTTCGCGGCCTCCCCCTCCAAGCCGATCTCCGAAAGGCGCTCAAGGTTCGCGCGGACGAGGGCGAGAAAGTCGCGGCGCTCCCCCAGACGCCCCAGCATGGCGCGGACGGCTTTCTCCGCGTCGCGGAACGAAATGGACGAGTGGCCCGGTTCGCGGCATCGGTAGTACCCGTGGAGCGCCCCGGTGTGGGAGCGCGACAAGCCGCCGACGAGCGCGCGCCCGCATTCGGCGCAGACGAGGACGCCGACAAGCGGCGTCGTGGGGTTTTCGTGCATCTTGACCTTTCCTTCGGTGCGATGGTCGAACCGGGCGAACGCCGCGCGCCAGACCTCCGGCGCGACGAGGCCGGGGAACGCGGCGGGGACTTCCTCGCCGTCGGTGAGCGCGGAGACAATCGCGCCCCGGTAGACCGGGTTGCGGAACACCGCGAACGCCGTTGCCCGCGAGACGCCCGCGCCGTCCATCACCGCGCGGACGGCCTCGGCGGTGGAGAGGGAGCCGTCGGCGAGGCCCGCGAACGCGGCGCGGACGGCTGGCGCGGTGCGCTCGTCCGGCGCGAGGACGGGACGCCCCGCCGCATCCTTCGCGGAGCGGAACCCGGCTGGCGGGCCGCTCGTCCAGAACCCCTCGCGGGCGCGGGCCACCATGCCCCGGCGGGCGCGTTCGGCGCGGATCGTGTTGTCCAGCTCCGCAATCACGGACGCGATGCCGAACATGGCCCGCGCCATCGGGCCGTCGGTGGCGTCGCCCTCCGTCGCGGAGACGATGCGGCACCCGCGCGCGAGGAGCGCGTCGCGGACGGTCAGCGCGTCGCGGGTGTTGCGGGCGAGTCTATCCCACTTCCAGACGAGGAGCGCGGCCCCGCTCCGCTTGCACTCCGCGACCGCCGCCGCGAGGCCGTCGCGCCCGACCGTGGACTTCGCGCTCCGGCCCTCGTCGCGGAACACGCCGCGCACGGCAAGGCCCATGCGGGCGGCGCACGCGCGGCAATCCCGCTCTTGCGTGGCAAGGGAGGTGCCGTCCACTTGCGCGGCGGACGAGACGCGAAGGTAGAGGACGGCGGCGTGTTCGCTCATCGCGCGGAACCGATTGCGGAGGCGAGGGCGGCAAGGCCGCGCTCCAACGCCGCGAGGCGTTCCTCGGTGGGGTCTGCGGCGCGCGTCGAGGATGCGGCGAGGACGCGGCGCAGGAGGTCGGCGACGGCATCCGTCGGGAGCAGTCCGGCGTTCGCCGTGGCGGTGGCGTGCGGCGCGGTGGCGTTCGCGGTGGCGGTGGGGCAAACTTGACGCGCCGCGCCGCGTTCGCGCTCGTCCGTGAGACCTAGCAACCAGTCCACGGAAACGCCCGTCGCAATCGCCATGCGGCGAAGCAAGTCCGCGCCCGGAAGGGAGTAGCCGACGCGCTCATACTTGGCGAGGGACTGCGAGACGATTCCAACGCGGCGCGCGAACTCGCGCCCCGTCAGACCGCCCCGCGCCTCGCGTATCCTCGCGGGCAAAATTTCTCTCAAATCGGGAAAAACTTTGCCCGAAATCGCCGCTTCTGGGGCGGGTTTTCGTGAATTCGTATCCATGTGCGTTTTTTTTGCTTGACTTTGTGGGGCGAATTTTCTAATATCGGCCACGTTGATGCGCAACATGGGGCGCACAATACCACACCCCGCCCCGCCGCGCAACAAAAAACCCCACAACCAAAACGAAAGGCAAAACATGAAGACCGCAATCCTGCAAACCGTCCTCGTCCGCGAGAACGCCGCATCGTTCCTCTGGAGCCACGCATGGCTCAAGCCCGGAGAGAAGCCGCACCAGTTTCTCCCCGGATCGAAAGAACTCGCCCGCCTCATGCAACCCGGCGGCGGAACCGACCGCGAGGGCTGGCGTCACGTCACCGACGGTAGCCTCTGCCGCTTCCCGAACGCCTCCTGCGTCAAGGCCGCGCTCGACTCCGCCGGGTTCGTCGAGGGCGTCGACTACAAGGACGGAAAGCCCACCGAATGCCTCTACTGGTAGCAAGGAGGACTCGCCATGACCGCCGCAATCGCCACCTCCCTGCGCGAGTCTGCCGACCGCGCCGAAGCAGACCTCTGCGCCAAGCGCACCCTCGCCACCGTCGCGGAGGGGGAGATGCACGCCCGCGCCCTCCGCATCGCAGAATCCGTCCTCGCCGCCGGCTCCGCGCCTGAGTGCGACGTCGCCGCGTTCGCCGCCATCCGCGCGGAATGGATCGCGGCCCGCTACGCCATGCGCGCCGCCGGGAACCGCGCCGCAGACGCCCGCCGCGTCGCGGAGGCCGCAGAACGCGAACTCGCCCACGCCAACCCCTTCCAAGCGGACGAGGGGGCGTGGACGAACGAGCGCGCCTTGCAGGAGGCGCAGACGGAGAAGGAGGCCGCGAAGTGAAGCCCCGCACCCTCGCCGTTCTGGACGCCGCGATGGACTTCCCCCTTGCCGTCGCCGCCGGGTTCGCGCTCGGCCTCGCCGGGGCGTTCCTCGCCTCGCTCCCGCCGCCCGACCCTTCCCCCGCCGTCTCGACCCGCGAATCCGCCTTTCGGTTCGCGGGATGGGGCGAGGCGGCGGGGGATTCCTCTTGCCCCGCACCCGCAACGGAGAACGCCCGCATGGAAATCGACCGCACTTTCCTTGACGCCCTCGCCGCCGTCGAGACGAACGGCAACGACGCCGCAATCAACTTCGCGGAGGACGCGCACGGGCGCTACCAGATTCGCGCCGCGTACCTCGCCGACGGCAACGCCGCGCTCGGCACGC
>Ga0326511_10003838_pt1 | contig 12046 bp, 10 predicted proteins | sample 0_2496_0518_D_FD_203701 | JGI IMG/M metagenome (GOLD analysis project Ga0326511, IMG submission 203701) | Bovine rumen microbial communities from UC Davis, California, United States - 0_2496_0518 | ecosystem: Host-associated > Mammals > Digestive system > Stomach > Rumen | place: USA...
TTAGGGTCATTAGCAATCTTAGGATCTATTCCTAATTGCTGGATAACATATTGTGATGGATTTTGAGAAAAATTTCTGAACTGCTGCAATAACTGCAAGTTATTCATCATCTTCTATCTCCGCTAATTTACGTTTGCGTGCCTTTGCTGCATCTTCCATCTTCTTAAGCCGATCTTTAAGGGGCTGTATCTCAGAAACCGACTTAGCGAGCTTGTCTATCTGCTCTTTGAGAGATCCTATTTCTTTTTCGTGTTCTTCTTTGTCCACGTAAGCAACCGGATCAGCTTTTTCGACAGAAACTTCCGAACCATCGTCAGATTCTTCAACAAGCTTCCATTTACGAAACCTTGGCTGTTCCAAACCTGTATTACCAAGCGTTTTACAGCACAGATACGGTTCTTTCTCAACAAAAAATGTAAGACCATTGCCGGGAGCTATCGGATATTCTTTTGCGTCCTTAACCGTAGCAACCCGCATGACAATAAAGGAACCATCTTGATTCTGCTGTTGCTGCTGCATCTGAGGAGACTGCATCTGGGAAGACTGCATCTGATTCATGGAAGTCGGATTATTGAGCATCTGAGGCTGTTGATAATACTGATTATAGTAATCCGGCATCGGCTTATATGTATATGGATTATACGTGCCTCCCAATTATCTTTCCTCCCAATACAATAGAATAATTTCATCCAAACTATTCCATGTGTCAATAGTATATCCAGAAATTACCGGGACTACATGACTATCTGTAGCCAATAAAAAACGTCCTCTTGGATGATCTTCCGCAAAGTCTCTGACCGTGTAGTTTTTGCCATGAACGAGTCTTCTGGAATAACCTTGTTGATCCAGATATTCATTGATAACCGCTTTTGATGACGGCATATCACACATTTCGTATCCGAGCACGCAAAGCTGAACATATATCTTATTCCAATCTTCATCCAGGAGTGTAGCTAGCGCCCTAACTGTGCAGTCTATAGTTCGCTTTTTGCAAGGATTCTGATTATATCTGACATACATATTATCGTACCAACTGTTTCAGCTTATTTCGCGTATTAGTTCCCACTATGCCATCTACTACCAGATCATTTTTCTTTTGGAAATCAAGAACAGCTCCTAACGTCATATCATCAAAGATTCCGTTTTCTTCAATGTTATAACCCATGCCACAGTTATTGATCATCCACTGTATCCACTTGACCCATTCTTCCGCGGTCCCCTTAGTGAGAGCTGCATTTGGTTCATGGTATGTACATTTTTTTGCACCTATATTTAAATCATGACGCGTTAAGTTATATGTGTCAATAAGAGACAATACAGTATTCACTTCTTTTGAACTGGTCATATAACCTGCCTGTTTTATCTGCAACATCTGTATTTTTGGTGAAACATCTGCTGTGACTTTACGATACAACGAAGAATTAAGTAATTCATAGTAATTCAGAACACACTGCTGCATAGACTTATATGCACGAAAATTATCCCTGATCGTAGTAAGATGGCCTACCGTATATTCCTCTTTTGTCCGAGAACTATACGATAGACCATCCCAATAAGTCGTTGCTGTTTTACCCGTGCCGACTTTCTGACCAAGAAATGCATTGTGTTTCCGCATGGTAGTCGAAGTACCATAGCCGGATTCAACGCAAGCCATAGCAATACATACAGACGGATGAACCTTCCCAAGTCTCCTATAAGCTTCCTGGGCACATGGAGCTATTTCCGCAATAAACGCTTCAATCTGAGTCTTCGTCGCCATACTCAACCTCTTTCTTGTATTGTATCGTTGAGATACCAAGCAAAGCCCCCAAAAAGGCATCTACAGCGGTTAAAGTGCCGACAATCTCATTACTGTAAGGAAGTCCCCATATCTTTGCAACGGCAAAATAAAAAGCCCCCAAAGCCGGGATCAATATCTGAGCGATCCATTTTAAACTGTCGTAAGTTTTACTACTCATAAGTCCTCCATTTTGCACATAATCCACAAAACAATGTTAATTACAAATTACATTACAAAAGTAATTACACGTCATGTCCACGTCTCATGGATTTTCGAGAAATATTCATTCAGATCGTCTTTGGCCTTTTCGAGGTTCTTACTTATAGGCTTTTGTTCCGTTTCGCAATAATGAACCTCAAATTCGAGTAATGCCAGTGTTGCCCTGATCAGCACTTCATTTGTCTTCGCCGTCTCACGAAATCGGTCGTTGCCCTGCATAAGTGACCGCTTTATCTCTGCTATTTCAACCTCACAAGTGCTTACTCGGGATTCTAAGTCACTTGTAGGTTTCTTCAGAAACATGAACAATGCATAAATCATTACGCAGACGCTCCCTGCATTCAGGAACAGCTGCATTACAGATAGCACGTCTTTTACCGTCATAGTCTCCCCCTTTGTTCATAATCACCGATACTTTATTCCTCGGTTGTCTCAACGGGTTCAGTCACTTCCGGCTCTTCGGTGATATCGCTCCAGTATTTGCTTTCGATCTTGTTCCCGAAGTTGTCCAAAATATAGCCAACTGACCAATCAAGAGTTGCATTCTTCATGTCCTTGCCTAACTGTTCGTAATACTTCTGATATGCATCTTTCAGATTGTCGAAAGCTGACGGAACAGTGCGATTTTCGGCATCGACTTCCTTGTTGTGCTGCACAAAAACAACGTAAAATCTAGGTTTCATAAATACCTCCTTTTTAAGCAATAAAAAAGACCCATAAACAGGGCCTAGTTAACAAAGATATACTTTTAGTGACTTTCTTTTAATATATGCCTCATCCATCAAAAGCTCGGCTCAAACGAGAGTCTTCCCATTTGGATTCTCTCCGCTCCTTGCGGTCACGGCTTCACTCTCATCGCCTACGAAACTTCATGAGGCTGTTATGTTTCAAAGTGTTCGTCAATTTCCAAATCTACGAAAATGACTACTGCAACCGGAATGCTAACAAGTTCATCGAATTTAACAACGCAATGGCCAGCAAGCGAAAAGACTATTGTGGCGTGTGTAGTACCGGGTTTTGTATGTATCCCATGGGTTTATGACACAACATGGATTATTAAAGTGTTAAATAACGATTTATCACCTTGGGGAAATCGTAACGTTACAGTTACGGTTTACTATCAAGACAAGTAATGCGTTAAATTCCAATTATACGAAGACATTAAAATACATGCTTGAGCAGATGACTCTAAGTTATGACGGAACTAACTCGCTTAGAGGATACAAGGATATTCCACAAGGTTTGAATGTGAGTAATGCAATGGTTACTTACATTCCTTATACTACAGTAAGTTATAAGATATCAGGACCGCCTCTGTTATCCGAAACAAATAACAAACTGTCGGTCAAAGTAAATGGGTCAAATTTCACAGCATCGGAAACCGTTACGGTGCTCATTATGTGGTTTTATAAATAAGTTAAATTTTTAAGATTACACAAACCACATAACTTGTCCTCTCATAGTGCCAGTTGTCGGGGTTTCTCCTAAAACTCCTGCAACAATGGCACCTGTTGTTAAAACAATCATGTTTTTAGGAGTATTTACATTGTAAATACACGTAGATGCTATGTTTATGCCAGGTCTATCCGCCGAGGGAACAAGTACATTTGTCGTATCCACGCCGTACACCTGTAATAATCGTACTCGTCCGTATTTTACCAGAACGATATTAGTAGCAAGTATTTCGGTTGTCTTCGTCAAATTGGAATTACACGAAGATATTAAGTCTCCTAATGACTTGTCATCCCAATACGTTGTATTAGCTGGAGTAATAGAAGAACTTGAAGTATGAGCTAACTTACATACATAGGTATGACCATTCGTCCAAAGTCTCACATCTCCAACAGCATAGGTCTCACCTGATGCCCAGCTTGTTGCTACCGTCGCCCATACTCTCTTAACAGTATTGATGAGCTTACGTGAGTTAAGAGCAATTCTCGAAACCTTATTGAATAATCTCGAATGTTTCGCTCCACTCTCCATCGTGCTTATGGCTGTTTCTCCGCCTGCACTCGTAATAATGTCAGTTGTGTTGGCATCGTCTTCCGTGGTATATGTAGTGGTCAGATTAGCAGTGTCTGATGCCCATGTACCGCCACCTGTAAGAACCTTATCCTGTTCTCCCGCGGTTGGTTGAGGAACAAGACCTTCTGTTCCCGCGGCTTGTGAAGTGGCTCCTGTGAATGGTGAGTATGTAGTGTCAGTGGGAGTCCCCCAACCACCATTACCCTGAAGGAACTTATCTTTATCTGCAATCAGTGGAGCCGGAACAAGACCCTGTGTACCACCAGCCTGATCAGTCGCCCCAATAAAAGGAACCGCCCCAGAACTGGAAGCGGCTTCATGAGCTAACTGATAATAGTATTTTGAATTGTCCGTGCCCTGACCACTTCGATAAGGATCTCCCTGATCATCCACGGCATCTCCGGTAGCATAAGACCGAGCCTGTCTTGCGTAGTCTTTCGCTGTATCGACCTGATCCTCACAATCGGACAGATAGTCAGGATCAAGTTTCTCTCCGGTTATGGAGCCGTCGATTATATCCGCGGTCACATGACCATCTTCTACCGAAAAACCAATCGTGTCAGAATCTTCAAACTCGTACTCAGTAATAAATTCTTCAAGAGATATACTTTCGGTCGTACCATCTTCATAGGTCAACACCAAACTTTGCGTCGTTGAATCATATACAAAGTTTGTCATGACTTTTTCAAGTGCTGTATTGATCGTGGTCGAAGTGCCATTGACAAAACCAATCGTAAAGACACCGGTCGTATGATTAAAACCAATACTGTTTATGCAGCCATTTACTGTGGTTATATTGGCTTTTGAGTTGACGGCATTATACACTGCATTGTCAATATTCTGAATCGCCTGATCCATCTTATTGAGGTTTGCAGCCGACAAAGGCGTGGCAGTACTCGTGTAATTCTCCCAGCCACTATTGTTATTTATTCTGTTTGCATACTGCTTGGAATAATCACTCATACTGCCCTCCATTATCCTCATAGAAGTTTGTTTCGTAATTGTCCATCTGATTTATGCAACCGCTCATGGTCCTTCGAAGAATCACGGTCTCATAGCCACCCTTCGGAAGCACGATGTTAACCGAATCACCAACTTCCATATACGGCAAGCACTTCAAGTCCGCATTCAAGTTAAAATACTGTAAGTCGCCAATACGCTTGATAATGGTCTGGCAGATTGACTTCAACTGGTTCTGCGAGAACACAAAGTTGTCGATAAAGAAGTTTGACTTGATCACGTAGTATTTATTGCCTGGCCATTTACCCACCTCCGGCATTGACGCAGGAACAACACCATATCTCTTGGTTAATCGGTTATAGTAGAACGGATACAGCGCCGCCTCTGCACTCGAAGGATTACTCTTGATAATCAAAACACCATCAAAAGGAGCATTTAAGATATCATCAACATAAAGTGACTTACAGTAACCCGTTTCGCCATCTCCAATATACTCATCTGCGCCCGTGCTGGGATATATGCCTGTAGTGTGCGGGAAAAGATCAAGTGACGGATAAAGCGTAGACATTGAGATATTCAAAAATGTCGATACACCATATCTATCAAAGTTAATGAAAAGTCCATTCAATTCCAGATACGATGCAATAACATTTCTTCGAGTTGCCGTTATTGTCGCGTTATTCCAACTAACCGTCTCTTCTGCAAGCGCTTCATCGTCAAGCTGTCGAGTAACCACAATCGAAGGAACCGAACCTGCAACAATACCTGTATCTGCACCGGTATAGTTTATGCTCTGTACATATTTGACTTCAAATACTCCATAGTTTCCGTATGGTGTATCCGTTTCTATCTCCACGGCAGAATGCGTGGCGTTATTTACTATCGCGTTTCGAACAACTGATTGACGATCTAACTCTAAATATCCATTATGTCTTCGTATAGAGCTTTGAATAAGATTATTTTTTAATTGAGCATTCTCATTAATGTATGCACCATAGTTTTGTGGCATGGGTACATCAATTAAATATGAATAAATTCCACCAGAGCTGTATCCTGCAATTCCATAAGTAAGTGTCTTTGTCGTTAATTTAGGTTCGTACCAAGTATCATCAACAACATGACGTTTGTATCTTCTTGTACACTGATATGGTACATTGCCACGAGCAGCAGTTGACCACTGATATGTAATTGTCTCGCTTCCTTCTACATATGTCCAACCTGAAGGAACATTGAAAGTGAATTTATAATATTGGTCTTTTACTATCTCTGTATTATAGGTAAAACTTCCATAAGGTAAATATGCTGAAAAAGTAACATGCGGGACACCTACAGCAGTCGCTTCTTCTGATACTAGTGTTGAAGGCGAAGTCATATTTTTTCTGCCACTATTCGCAGTCCACCCCGAAGGAATATTATCATTATAACTAGTTGCACCAAGTTTATACGTAAACCAACACTGATAATAATTATTACTATCTTTAGCTGCCGCTTTAGAATATCCTTGGTTTAACCAATAGTGATAAATATCATTTCCACTCCATTTCCAACCATTAAAAAGATCTCTCCATATCTCTCTGTTGTCAGGCTGAATTGCAGGAAGCGTAGCACCAGAATTTTTTGCCCAAAAACCAGTACTAAATGATCCGCTTATGTATCCACTGCCCTGTGCATATGAATATTTTCTATAGCTTTGACCAGTGTTATAATCAACATCTTCACGCGTGGCAGTTAAAGTAAGATATTCGTCATGTCCTGTCTGATAAATTGCATCATTAGTGATTGAAACTTCTTCACTATCTTCATCCAGTAACACTGTTTCTATCTTTTCTTTTGTCCTGTTAGAGCCAATGCGAATCTGGGTATCCGCGGCAGCTTGATCGAGAACATAACCGATTGTCGAAGTGCCTCCCGCTGTACCAGAATAAACAATAGTTTCTTCTAACTGGACATCCTGCATACGGTCATATCCGCGCAACGTTCTTATTTCAGTATCATTCTTTCGTTTGCATTCATAAATCTGAAAAAGACCTAAAGGCATAACAGGCACGTTAATCTGATATACAGAAATTGCTCCTGTTAAAGCCGAATGTGCAGTCCAAAGACCAAGTTTATAATTAACGAAGTTTTCACCCACAATAGGCAAAATGACTTGAATTCTCTTTGTTATGTCTTCCCAAGTAGTAGAAGAAGCAGGATCAGTAGTGTTGTAAGTATTATGAATGTCAATATTTTTATATAAGCGACCATTCCGTTTTACCATCGCCCCATAAACATATTGAGCTGAATTACTCCAATTAGAAACATTATTAAATCCAAAAGAGCCAGCTTTCAGATAATATAATGTCTTCGAAGTACCTGTTAATGCAGAAGTAAAGATATATATTTCATCTCCGATATAGTCAATACTAAGCGATATAATATAATATTCACCCGATTGAAACATTTGCTGAGAATCATATATAACCAAACCCGAAGCATCAAATGTAGAGTTACTATAAAGCTGCGTAACCCCGTCCCCGGCAAATTGAACACCGTAATTATCCGAGATTGTAATCATAGGTTCGAAACCGCCCACCGTCTGAACAATGGTCATTTCATCACCCTTAACGTTCGGTTCCAAAGCCACATCAATGCTTGCCGTTGCAGACTCACAGAGACCAACTTTAAAATTACCGGATGAGCATATAGACTCTGTAATAGACAAAGACTCCTGCACGATTTCACTGTTCGTCAGTACATAACGTGCATCCCTGAAAAAAACAAAGTAATTCTTTTGTACGGAATCAGCTCTATATGCATTTTTGACATCGTTAAGGACGGTAATCATGCAAACACCTCAGTAACCAATAAAGTTGATCGTCATTTCATCGTAAAGAATCTTTCCGTCAATAATCTGGCGTATCTTGAAATTGGGTTGCGCCATATAAAAATCACCCGACCTGTACGAATCTGTCTCCATATCGTAGTAGGTCAGGTGAATTTTTCTTTCCTTCGAATCATCATAGTTATCCCGGATGATATCAAAGAAATCCTGAAGTTTATCTGAGTCCATTGTGGGCGTATTGAACTCAATTACTGAAGGCATGTTTTCAACCACGTTTCTATGCAGAACACCATTTACATCTCTGTAAGGATCCAAGTCCTGCCTCTGCCGCGGTTGAATGGTATAGGTATCATACCGGATATATGACAGCGGAATTTCTGTATTTCCTGCCTTTAGTAAATAACCATTGTAAGCCATACCACACCACCTTAGTAATTGAATGCTGAGTGCCCTGTGGACTGTTTGAACTGTCTATCATGAGATACAACAGAACGATATACTTCACGGCCATCCAGATTGACAACAAGCTCCTGATTACTGCTCGAAGAACCAAGAACACCTGCGACCGCCTTGGCTACTCCTGCGGATACTGCCTGAACTATCTGATCATTGTTGACCACGGCCGTTCGACCACCTATTGTACCCACAAGTTCCGGTCCCGCTTCTCCTGCAATAAAGAGTCCCGGAGCCGGATAACCACCATTGGCAAAACCGACTTCTCCGAAATCAACATGTCCTATATTTTCGAGATCAACACCTGGAACCTTATTAGCAAGCTCGATTAGCTTATTAAGGCCGTCTATAGCTCCATTGACCATATTTTCAACAGCACTGAGAACACTGTTGATAGGTTCTATCGCCATTTCAGCCGCGGCTTCGAAAGCACTCTGGAAAGCGTCACCAATGCTTGATAAAAGGTCATCCCACTGTTTAAAGGTAAACCAAGGTGCTACATCGTTGTCCCACCAGTCTTTGATGTCAGTAGCCCATTGTCCGACGGTATTATCCCAAGTCTCTTTCAGCGCGTCCTTAATGTTTTCGTATAGTTCAAGCCATGTGTCGTACTCGAACCACTTAGCAACATCGTCGTCCCACCATTTCTGAATCGACTCTTGCCACCAAGATACAAGCTCATCCCATACAGCCTTAAGTGCATTCCAAATTTCTATAAATAACTTATTCCATGCTTCAAAAGTAAACCACGTGGCCACATATTTGTCGTACCACTCTGTGATAGCAGTGGTCCATGCATCCCACTTTTCCTTAAAGCCTTCGACGATTCCGAGAAGAATATTCTTACCTATAGGCTTCATCTTCTCAGCAGGTGAATGAATGCCCAATATTTCACAAATTGTCCTGTATATATTCCAGATAGGGGTTGTTAAAAAAACAATAGCGGAGGCAAAACCATCTACAAGGCCAAGAAAAATATACACTCCGCCTTTTTCAAAATTCTTTTTCGCCTCCTCAAAAAGACCAATAGCTGAATCAAAATTAAATAAATTTGCGATTGCACTGCCGATTGTTTCCTCAATAGCACTAAAAGCTTTTTCGATACCTTCACCGATCGCCTCAATTAAAGCACCGATAACATCACCGTCTTCTGTAAAAGGACCTATTAGTGCACCAGCGATTGCTCCTGCGATTAATCCACCTAGTGCTCCTGCCGGTCCCATAACAGCCCCCACAAGACCACCTGCAACGGCCATCTGAAGTGCGCCGCCTATAGCCTTAGTCAATGCTTGAGGGAGATTTGCTGTAAGATATTCGTCTATCTTCCAAAAAAGCGGAGCAAACATGCCAACGAAGCTTTCTGTTCCGTAAAGTCCCCAGTTTATAGTTATTTGCGGAAGGTTTAATACTATCTTACCTAATGAAATTGATCCCAGTGCCTTAGATATCTCCGCTCCAAGAGCCGCGGCGATTTTTTTTCCGATAGCAGTTCCAAGCTTTTTCCATGTTAAGAACGCAATCAGCGCAAAAATTGTATCCGGCTCCAGTGTTTCAAAGAACTTAGCAAACTTTTCGAAGATAACTTTATAATCAAGATTTCCAAGCGCAGTTGCTATAAACTCCTCAAGCTTATCGACGAGCTTATTAAGCGCCTCAGCGGTTGTTTCCGGATCCCATGTCTCGAAGAAACTATTTATTGCGTCTGTGATTCCAGTTGCGAGTGCAGCCGCATCAAATGTAGTCGCAAAACCAAGCAGGAATGAAAAAGCAGCATTTATGCCATCTGCAATAGTTTTTCCAAGAAGTTTCCAGTCGAAATCATCTACAGCTTGATTTATAAGGTTTCCAATCTGCTGACCAAGTTTCCCCCACTTGATATCTGTAAGCAGTGTATCCACAAAGGTTAGAGCCGTGTTAAGGGCTTCTGCTATTGTATGGCCAATACCGGTCCAAAATTCATCGGTATCTATAAAACCATTGATAAACTCAGCGATATTATGCGCTATATTTCTTGCGCCTTCTTTGATCTTATCCCAGTCGATATTCCATAGAGCATCTGCAATGGTCTCCGCAATCCTCTTACCGAAGTCGTACCAACTGTCTATATCAGATTCATAAGGCAGAACACGCACTCCGCCCCCGGTTGCCTGACTTCCTCCGCCATTTCCGGAGCCTGAACCTGTGCCATCATCACCATTATTATTGTCTTTTTTGCTTGTCAGAACATTCAGTTTATCAAATGCCTGAAGGTTGGAATTAAGCTTTTCCTGTGCGTCTGCTGCATCCTCAGTGGCATCCGTGTAGTCCTCCATGCCGTCCGCAGCATCGTCAAATGTAACTCCAACGTCCTGTATCTCAATTTGCCATCCAAGGAGCTTTCCGAGGGCATTAACGGCCTTCTGAGCAAGGTCAAGAATAGTATTGAACGCATTGTTAAAAGCCATAACCATCGGCTTCAGAGAATTAATAAATGCAGTACCGATGATAGCGCCAAGCTGGATAAAGTTCTGCTTTAAGATACGTACCTGGTTAGCCCATGTATGCGCTGTACGGGCAAAGTCTCCCTGCGCAGCCGTTGTATTAGCAAGTACATACTGGTAACGCAGTAACGTCTTTTGAGCCTGAGTCATGGACTTGATATTAGCATCAAGACCATTCTTCATTGCGTATTCGCGTAACGTATTTTCTGTGAGATCGAGGCCGTAGCGTCGCAACGGACGGCTCATCCCGGTGTACACGCTTGCGAGATCATCTGCCACTTCTTCGTAATCAACGTTATAGAAAGAAGCCATGTCCGCGGCCAGTCGAGTGAGATTCAAACTCATCTGAGCTGCCGAAGCTGCATTGCGATCGTAAAGAACCGCATCTTCACGTAATTTATTAGCAAGAAAGCCGGAAGCATCTGCAACCTGCTTATTGCTAATCTGCATAGCCTTTCCCATTGCCTGAAAACGCGAAGCCATCTGCTTTGCCTGTAATTCAGACATACCAAGGTTGTTAATGGCAGACTTTGCAAAATCATCTGCGGATTTGGTCATATTGCCAAATACGTTATCAACGACATTCTGTACTTCTGTTAAGTCAGAACTGATATTTATTGCTTCCTTAAGCTTTCCTGCAAACCTAAAGAGCATCCAATAGGCTGCATAAACCTTACCAATAGCAGAAGCAAGAGAGAATACATGCGGTCTTGACTTCTTTGCACTACTTCCGATAGAATTGAAAATCTTCGGCAAATGCTGTGTTTTGCCTGTAATCTTACTTGCATTTGCAGACAGATCAGCCAAAGCGCGGGTGAGATCAACTACATTTCTGCTGACATCACCTGTCTTTTTTACAGCATTTATCAGATTGACAATTTCTTTCGTCAGAGTTGGCATGTTGGTTATAGCACGATCAATCTTCGCATAACCAAACCTTGATACGCCGTCTGCAAGGCTTGCTAATCCGTCCATTTGGGGGACTTCTACCCCCGCAAGCTGTTTCAGTCCATCAGCGATAAAAGGAAGCGAATACGCTGCTTTTTCGACATACTTGCCGCCAAGTTTTGCCATACCGGACGCAAGTAAAGATAACTGTTCACCTATCTGAGGAACCACGATACCGTTCATGGAGTTAACAGCACCGGACATTTGGTACATTACCTGCATACCTTTTTCCGCGGTTGGTGTACCGAGACGGGAAACAGCGCTGCTTAAAGTACCAAGATTTGTTCCAAGCTCCGCATTAACCTGCACGTCTGCCATGCTCCTAAGACCATTACTAAGGCGCACCAGTCCTTCAGA
>Ga0326511_10003839_pt1 | contig 12044 bp, 9 predicted proteins | sample 0_2496_0518_D_FD_203701 | JGI IMG/M metagenome (GOLD analysis project Ga0326511, IMG submission 203701) | Bovine rumen microbial communities from UC Davis, California, United States - 0_2496_0518 | ecosystem: Host-associated > Mammals > Digestive system > Stomach > Rumen | place: USA: California...
TTGTCCGCCGACCAACAAATTTTTCTCCGCGGGGGAGACCTTATCTCTATGAAATGAATATTTATGCGGTTTGTATGCAGAGGTTGTGCTTATGGAATCCTGACCTGGATTTGTGCTGGGAACATGTAGCGCGGGTCGTTGCGTTGCGCAAGAGTGGCTTTCAGGTTGGCAGTGGTGCGAGGAAGCTTTCCTTTGAAGAGTTTCTTTCCCTTGTATTTGATGATGATGGGGCGGTCGAGATTCACCAGCTCGTCGTTGAAATGTAGGGTGAGCTGGGTGTAGTCGCATTGTGTGATGTTGACGGTGTTGCCCTCTAACATGAGGCGAACGGTGTTGCCTCGTTGGAGCTGATTGACTGGAGCGGAGAGCCAATAGAAGTGGGAATGGGGCACATCGGCTTGTTGCCAAACGATGTGGGTGGGGTAGGGATTGCGCCTGTATTGCTGCAACCAAGGCAGGGCAGCTGCATCGATGAGTTCCATCCAATGGGATTTCCCTTGTACAATATGGGTTTGGTGAATGTAGCCGGCGGGGTCTTGGACTTGAAGACTGTCCATCTCCAGTCCTCGCTGGGCGCATTCCTTGTTGCGGTTGTAGGCGGCATCGAGTTCGCCGCACCAAATCATGAAGGGGGTGTTTCGTAGGTTCAGGAGCGAAACATCGCCTGGGTGACCTGCCATCATGGAGGCACCTGCCCAGCTGTCGGCCATTCGTGGAGCCATGCGCCACACGCCATCGCCACCTGCTGAATAGCCGATGAGATAGACTTTGTCGGGATTGACATCGAGGTAGGCCACGCACATCTGTATGAGGGCGGCATAGAAAGCGTCGAGGGCTGGCTTAAACCACATGTCCCAATCGTCGTAGGGAGCGCGTGGAGCTAAATACACGCTGTTTTGTGGCTTGTAGAGCTGCTTTTGGTTCTCCCATTGGCTGTCGTTCAGTTTTTGGGGCGCATTGCCTCCTCCGTGCAAGGAGATGAAGAGGCTGTAGCCATCGGCAGGTTTTTCTCCGTAGATGGTGTACCAGAAGGGCATGGTCTTGTCCCCGATGGTCAGCTTTTGGCTCTGCCATGCTTGCTGGTATTGGTTCTTGATGTCATACTTCCATTGGGCAATGAGCGCAGTCGCCTCATGCTCAGATTGTTCTCTGCTGAGTCTCTGCTGGGCAGAGAGGGGGAGGAAGATGAGCAAGAAGAGGTAAAAGAAAAGGAACCGGGACATATATGTGAGGTTGTGTAGATGAAAAGAGTGGGGGCAGAAGGCTATTCTTCCACCCCAGTGGCTTTGCCTTTGGTGGTCAGTTCGATGCCGTTGGGCAGAATCTGGATGAGTTCCTGCTTGTAGAGGTCGCCAACAGCTTGTTTGAAGACTTTCTTGCTCACGCCAAACATGGCATAGATTTCTTCTGCGGGCGATTTGTCGTGATAAGGCGTGAAGCCTTTTTCCGACAGTTTGAGGTGCTCAAACAGGCGGGTGGAGAAATCGCCAATGAGGACGCGCCGATCGGCAGGAGCATCATTTCTTTCTCCTCTGTTTGAGAGGGTGCGATGCCCTTTTGTATGGTGGTCGGGTTGGTGATTGTTTCCAAAATCGCTTTTCTCGCTGATGGCTTTCTGGAATTTCTCTATCTTGCTGGAGCAGACGATGCGGTAGGTTTTGTCGTCGATGTAGCAATAAACCTGATAGCGTTTACCCCGTTGCATGCGCACTTTCTGCTCTCTGAAAGGGCAGAAGAGGTCTTTCATGAGTCCCCAGTTAAGGTAAGCGCCGTATTCGTTGGTCCAAGTGCATTCAAGGTAGGCAAACTGGCCTACTTCGATGAGGGGATGTTCCGTGGTGGCGATGAGGCGCTCGTCCTGATCGAGGTAAAGGAACACGTCAAGCACATCCCCCACCTTTGTGCCAGCTGGCACATAGCGCTTAGGCAGCAGGATGTCTCCGATGTCTCCGCCTTCCAGATACACTCCGTGGTCTTTCTCACGCAGGACTTTCAATTGATTCCTCTTGCCCAGTTGCAGAGTTCTTTTCGGCTTGCTGGCTGAGGTCTGCTGGCTGTTGTCCATAGTCTGTTGGCTGTTGTGCGTTGTCTGCTGATAGTTGTTCATTGTTTGCTGCTGGTTGTGCGTTGTCATATTGAATTATACCATCTTTAATGTGAATTGTTCTGTCGGTTAGCTGTGAGAGCTCTTCATCGTGGGTGACAATGACGAAGGTTTGTCCGAATTTGTCTCTCAGGTCGAAAAAGAGTTGGTGCAGCTCGGCTTTGTTTTTTGTGTCGAGTGAACCAGAGGGTTCGTCGGCCAAGATGATGGCGGGGTTGTTGATGAGTGCCCGTGCTACGGCCACACGTTGTTTCTCGCCTCCGGACAGTTCGGCTGGCTTGTGCTTGGCACGTTCGGCAAGTCCAAGGAAGTTGAGCAGTTCCATTGCACGTGCTTCTGCTTGCTTTTTGTTCTTCCCGGCAATGAGGGCTGGGATGCAGATGTTTTCTAAAGCGGTAAATTCAGGCAAGAGCTGATGGAACTGGAAGACGAATCCGAGGCGCAGGTTGCGGAATTGGGCCAGTTTCTTGTCTTTCAGCTTGGTGATTTCTATTCCATCGACAATGACGGTTCCTGTGTCGGGAGTATCGAGGGTGCCCATGATTTGCAGGAGGGTGGTTTTGCCCGCTCCGGATGGTCCTACGATGCTGACCACCTCGCCTTTGTTGATGTGGAGGTCAATGCCTTTGAGCACTTGCAGCGTGCCGAAGGATTTGGTGATGTTGGTGAGTTGTATCATTGCTGGTGTTTTTTTATGGGTCCTATGGGTCCTATGGGTCTTATGGGACTTATAGGCCCTATAGTCTGTGTTAGCCCATTTCGCCAATCCATTTGCTTAGCCAGCGTCCCAGACGTGTGGTGCCAGAGGTGGTGTCGAGGCGATGGGGGTCGGTGAAGACATGTATTTCGTTGTTTTGCTCTTGCTGATCGGGGTAGATGAGCATGAGGCTGGTGTTGGAGAAGTCGTTTTGCAGTTGGTAGGGGAGCCTGTTGAAGGAGGTTTGGTAAGAGATGCTTCCTTGTCGGGCTGTGACTACGACCAGGAGATGGTCGGGGTTGAGTTCGTGGCGCAAGGCGGGAAAATCTCGCCAGGAGTCCAGTATTTCGTAATCGTCTCTCACGCTCTTGTGCCGTTCGTGCATGTAGTGCATGATGAGGTTGTTGGTCGTTTCCGGAGCGTAGAAAGTTACTTGGCATCCTAAGTCCTCTACCATGCGGGCCACACGGTTAATCCAGCGGTAGAATCCTTTTTCGTATTCAGCCTTCTCTGGTACGGCTACCACAATCTTGCGGATGGTGTTGGCTGGAATGTGCAGGTTGACGATGGTGATTTGGCGCGACATTCCGTCGATGAGTCCTTGGGCAAAGGCTCCCAGGAAGGAGTCTCCCTTGTGGCGTTGGTGATGCAGCCCAATGAGCAATTCGCTGGCATCATTTTCGCGAAGGGCATGGATGGTGGCTGTCACGAAGTTGACGGCAAGGCGAGTTTGCGTCTGTATGGGCACGTCGGCTGCTGATGCTAATTGCTGAGCCATGTCCAGACACTCTCGGCTGTGTGCCTGAGTCTTTTCGCTCAGGTCAGCATCGTTAATAATGTTCAGGCAGATGAGTCCGCGGTTCAGTTGTTGGTTGCGCATCATGAAGGCTGTGGACATCAGCGTGTCGATGTTGCTGGGGTTGTTGATGGGGATGAGAATCTTCTCGTCGTCCAGCGCTGTGCTGTCTCGCCTTTGTTTCTTGCCGGATGATTCGCTTTCTACCTTTAGTTTTTTCGCAGCTTGGTCGGTGGCGATGGACGAGATGATGCAAGAAAGGAGTATCATCATCACTACACCGTCCAACACGGCACCATTCATGAGTGGAACGCCTGGCGACACTTCCAGATTCACACCCACCATCACCATAGCCAAAGCTCCTGCGGCATGGGCTTCGGTCAGTCCGAACATCATCACACCTTCTGTGCGTGACATGCGGAAAAGTTTGCGGCTAATGTGGGCTGCAATGTATTTGGACAGCGTGCCTGCAATCACCATGATTGCCACCACCACTGCGGCTTTTCCTTCGCGAAACATGGGAGCGACATTGACCATCATGCCTACTCCAATCAGGAAGTAGGGAATGAAAAGAGCGTTGCCGATAAATTCTATGCGATTCATCAGGGGCGAGGTGTTGGGGACGAATCGGTTGAGCACCAGTCCTGAAAGGAACGCACCGAAGATGCCCTCCAGTCCGCACAGTTCGGCTGTGGCAGCAGAGAAGAGCACGGTGGCGAGTGTGAAAGTGAACTGTATGACGGGTTCGCTGTATTTGCGGAAGAAGATGCGGATGATGCGTGGCAGAAGGAAGAACATGCCAAAAATGTAAGCCACGAATTTCAGCAAGAAGAATGCCCAGAACCAGACGCCGCCCGTTCCCTTGATGGTGCCAGCAATGCCTGCCAGGAAAAGCAGGGCTGAGAGCAGGGCGACCATTGTGGCTGCCACGGAAATGGTGACAGAGGGAGAGTTGCTCAGCCCGTAGCGTCCCACGATGGGGTAGGCCACCAGTGTGTGGGATGCAAAGATGCAGGCCAACAGGAGCGAGGCTTGCAGGCTGTAGTCGAGGAAATAGTAGCCAGCGGCAAAACCAAGCACAAAGGGGATGATGGTGGTGATGGCTCCGAAGGTGAATCCTTTCACGCGGTTCTGCTTCAGATTCTGCAAGTCCATCTCTAAGCCTGCCAGGAACATGATGAAGTAGATGCCCACTTTGCCAAACAACTCGAAGGAGGCATCGCGCTCCAGGATGTTCAGGCCGTGTTTGCCTATCACTACGCCTGCCAGAATCATTCCGATGAGGTGCGGTATGTGCAGTTTGCTGAAAATCATAGGAGCAAACAGAATCACACAAAGAACAAGGAAGAATATCCAGGTTGGGTCGGTGATGGGCAGATGAAGGTATGAGGTGATAGCGTCCAAAATGAAATTTTTTACAAAGATACGCTTTTTCAACGAAAAGTGAAGAGTGAAATTAGATTTTTCACTTTTTACTCTTCACTTTTCAATGAAAATGTTTACCTTTGCAGCGTTTTTTACGTAAAAGCAAAGATTTTGTCGCAAAATAATGCTAAACTCAACAAAAAGGTAATAAGATGAAAGTAGCAATTGTAGGTGCCAGCGGCGCCGTAGGACAGGAGTTCCTCCGTGTTCTCGATGAGAGAAATTTCCCGATTGACGAATTGGTGCTGTTTGGCTCCACACGTAGTGCCGGCAGAAAATATACATTCCGTGGTAAGGAGTACGAAGTGCAGCTCCTGAAACATGGCGACGATTTCAAGGGCGTTGACATCGCTTTCACTTCGGCTGGAGCAGGCACCTCGAAAGAGTTTGCTGAGGACATCACGAAGTTTGGTGCTGTGATGATTGACAACTCCAGTGCCTTCCGCATGGACGACGATGTGCCATTGGTGGTGCCTGAGTGCAATGCTGAGGATGCGCTGAACCGCCCTCGTGGCATCATTGCCAACCCTAACTGCACAACCATTATGATGGTGGTGGTGCTCAAACCTATTGAGAAGTTGAGCCACATCCAGCGCATTCATGTGGCCAGTTACCAGAGTGCGTCTGGAGCTGGTGCAGCCGCTATGGCTGAGTTGCAACAGCAGTATAAGGAACTGGTGGAAGGCAAGCAGCCCACTGTGAACAAGTTTGCCTATCAATTGGCTTACAATGTGATTCCTCAAATTGATGTGTTCCAAGATAATGGCTACACGAAGGAAGAGATGAAGATGTTCAACGAAACTCGCAAAATCATGCACACTGATGCGAAGTGTTCTGCTATGTGTGTGCGCATTTCCTCCCTTCGTGCTCACAGCGAAGCCGTTTGGGTGGAGACGGAGAAGCCCATCTCTGTGGAAGAAGCGCAGAAGGCCATTGCGGCAGCTGACGGTGTGACGCTGATTGACGACCCCAAGAACCAGAAGTATCCTATGCCTCTCTTCACAGCTGGCAAGGACGATGTGTATGTGGGTCGTGTGCGTAAGGATCTTGCCAACGAAAATGGTTTGACGTTCTGGCTTTCAGGCGACCAGATTAAGAAGGGTGCAGCCTTGAATGCCGTGCAGATTGCAGAGTACCTGATTAAGGTGGGGAATGTGAAGTAAAGAGCTTCTTGACGTGAAGCTCTTTTAAGTGAAGAGTGAAAAATCTAAGTTACCAGCCTTGCGGATAGAAATCCAATAGCAAAAGTAACTTAGATTTTTCACTCTTCACTTTTCACTTTCATTCTTAAAGAATTTAATGCCAAGTGGTGTCCGTGTCTATCTTATATTTATAGAGGCGAGCCAGTTTCACGTCGAAGATGAGGGTGGAGTGGCCAGGAATGCTTGCTGTAACATAGTCTTCCTCACCGTAACCGAGGGAGTAGGGCACCACAATTTTCCAGCGATCGCCTTCCACCATGTGCATGATGGCGGTGGCAAAACCCACCACATTGTTGTTGATGCCCATGATGACGGGCACGTCTGTCTCTTCGTTGAGGGTGTAGGTGTTGTAGGTCTTTCCAAACACAAAGCCTTGGGAATAGGATGTGGATGGAATGAGGCGTCCCAAATAGTGTACACGGATGGAATCGTTATATTCTGGCTGGCGAGTGCCTGTTCCGGCTTCCAGCTTCTGGATATAGACGTAGTGATTGTTGTCCAGATAAGGATTGTTTTCTGATTCCACCAGATTGAATGCCAACAGTTTGCTCCATCCGTCAGTTCCTGCATTGGCAAGAGCGGCAATGGAATCAACATAGTGCTGATTCCTTGCCTGCCAATTGTCGTACTCTCCTGTCTCCTCCTTTTCGCTGCATGAGACGAAGAGGAAAGCAAGCAGAGTTAGTATGTAGATTATTCTTTTCATTGTCCGAATGGCGAAAATCGCCCAGCACGTGGGCTGGTTATTTCAGGTTCTTCAAGAGGCTGGTGATGCTCACTTGGTCTTCTATGATGCCGCGCAGGTCTGCAATGTTCACGCGTTCCTGCTCCATCGTGTCGCGATAGCGAAGTGTGACTGTGTTGTCCTCCAGCGTTTGGTTATCGACTGTGACGCAGAAGGGAGTGCCTATGGCATCCTGGCGGCGATAACGCTTGCCAATTTGGTCTTTTTCCTCGTACTTGCAGTTGAAGTGGAACTTGAGGTCGTTGATGATTTCGTGTGCCTTCTCTGGCAGGCCGTCCTTCTTGGTGAGTGGGAAGACAGCCAACTTGACTGGTGCCAAAGCTGCAGGCAGACGGAGCACCACGCGAGTGTCGCCGCCTTCGAGCTTCTCTTCGCAGTAGCTGTGGCACATCACTGAGAGGAACATGCGGTCCACACCAATTGAGGTCTCGATGACGTAAGGTGTGTAGCTGGTGTTGTCCTCTGGGTCGAAGTACTCAATCTTCTTTCCGCTGTACTTAGCGTGCTGTGAGAGGTCGAAGTTGGTGCGAGAGTGGATGCCTTCCACTTCCTTGAAGCCGAATGGCATTTTGAACTCTATGTCTGTGGCTGCGTTGGCATAGTGGGCCAATTTGTCGTGATCGTGGAAGCGGTAGTTCTCTGCGCCAAAGCCGAGAGCTTGATGCCAAGCCATGCGGCGCTTTTTCCACTCCTCAAACCACTGAAGCTCTGTGCCAGGCTTTACGAAGAACTGCATTTCCATCTGCTCGAACTCTCTCATGCGGAAAATGAACTGACGGGCCACAATCTCGTTGCGGAAAGCTTTACCAATCTGGGCAATGCCGAATGGTACCTTCATGCGGCCTGTTTTCTGCACGTTGAGATAGTTGACGAAAATGCCCTGTGCGGTTTCTGGACGCAGGTAGATGGTTGAGGCTCCCTCAGCGGCAGCTCCCATCTCCGTCTTGAACATGAGGTTGAACTGGCGCACGTCTGTCCAGTTTCTGGTGCCAGAAATGGGGCAAACGATTTCCTCGTCAAGGATAATCTGCTTCAGTCCTTCGAGGTCGATACCACCTTCTGCGTTCATCACCTCCTGATAGCGCTGGTGAAGGGCGTCGCGCTTGGCCTGATCTTCGAGCACACGGGCTGATGTGGCGCGATACTGTGCTTCGTCGAACGAGTCGCCAAAGCGCTTCCGTGCCTTAGCTACTTCCTTCTCAATCTTCTCGTCGTACTTGGCTATCTGGTCTTCGATGAGCACATCGGCGCGATAACGCTTCTTCGAGTCGCGGTTGTCGATAAGGGGGTCGTTGAAAGCGTCCACGTGGCCCGAGGCCTTCCAAATGGTGGGGTGCATGAAGATGGCGGAGTCGATGCCCACGATGTTTTCGTGCAGCAGCACCATGTATTGCCACCAGTATTGCTTGATGTTGTTCTTCAACTCCACACCGTTCTGACCGTAGTCGTACACGGCGCCCAATCCGTCGTAAATCTCAGAAGAGGGGAACACGAATCCGTATTCCTTGCAGTGGCTCACCACTTTCTTGAAAATGTCTTCTTGCTGTGCCATTATATTGTTGTTAAGTTTTTACTGTTTAATCGACAAAAACTTTGCAAAGTTACGACTTTCTTCACAAATATCCGTCCCTTTCTTTATAAAATAATGTGAATGAACCGAAAAAAGGCGGCATTCAGCAGGTTATGGTGGAAATTAGAAACAATCCCCACACGATTCTTCGCGAACCACATGGGGACTTGTGTACACTACTTTTAACTGATCTTTAATTACTAACGCGTTTTGGGATTACTGGAGACGGAAAGTGAGGGGGCAGGTGAATCGGACATTCACAGGTTTACCTTTGTCCATGCCTGGAGTCCATTTGTCCATCAACCTGAACACTCTGAACACTTCTTCCTCAAGTGCCTTTTTCCCTTCCTCAAACTGCTCTGGAGTGATGGTGCCTGCTGGCTGTGTGCCGTCAGGGGAAGTTGCAACCACTGTGACTCCTGCATTGTTCTGTTCGATGGTCTTGACAAGCTTGAAGTTGTCGCATGTGCCATCTTTTCGCACAGTAAACTGCATGATGAATCGGCTTTGCAATCCATATTCCATTGCAATTTTCGGATACTTCACGTTGGTGGAGAGAAACTGCATGAGGCCAGCAGACCCTCCCGGATAGGTTGGCATTACGTCGCATTTGTTGAGCACCTCGTCATCGTCTGGAGTCAGAGGAACATCCCCCGCAGGAATTTTTACGGCCTCACTGACCTCAGCAACCTCTCTGACGGAGGCTTTTTCTGCTGACTCTGCAAGGCTTTCTGTTGGAACAATAGCATTTTCAGCCACAGAAATTTGCTTGTTAACGGATTTCTCCGTAACTTTGCTTGCGTTCAAGGCATCTGCTGCCTCGTTGGCGTTGGCATGCTGGGTTAACACAGGGGTGGCGAATGCACAGAGTGCTACAACCGCCACTGGGATGAGGTACAAAGCCTTTGTACGCATCCACGGATTCGATTTTTTCTGTAACATCATAGTGATACGTTTTTTAAGTAAACTGTGATTAAAGCCGTTGGCAAAAGCGTAGGAACTGGAGCCAATGGCTTTTTTTATTAATAGGTTTTGGTATTGTGTGGCATTGACACCACTGCTGAGCACGTGGTCGTCCGCCTCATATTCATGCACGTCGCGCAGAGAATCGGCCATCATCCATACGAGTGGATTGGCCCACTGCATCACCTGGCAGAGATTGAGCAGCAGGATGTCGAACGAGTGGTGGTGGAAGATGTGTCCCATTTCGTGACAGAGGATGGTGTGCGCATTGCTTTCATAGTCTTCTTCGCTGATGACGATGGAGCGCATCCAGCTGAAAGGTGCCAAATTCCCCGGGTGGCAATAAATGGTGATGTCACCCTGCTGTTCTGTCCACATCACGCCATGATGGATGTGCCGATAGAGCAGAATCAGCTGAAAGCTTTTGATGAGGAGGGTAACCAGCATGCCTGCAACGTAGAGGAGGGTGAAGAGGGTCCATCGGTCGATGACCCATCCATCGAGGGGAGAACCATCGACGGTAGGATGCTGGGGCGTGGTAACCTGTTGCCCATAGCCCTCAACCATAGGCCGCCCCACTTCGATGAAGCCTTGCAGGTGGTCATGCATGGGGTTCTGCTCCCACGCCCATTCGTGGATGTTGAACAATGGGAGCACCAGCGACAGTAGCATGATGCTGAGCAACATCAAGCGGTTGAAGTGAAAGAACGACTCTCGCCTGAGCAGCAACAGGTAGGGCATGTAGAGAAGGGAGAGCGTGATGATGGATTTGATGATATAGAGTAGCATGGTGTTGTTGATATGATGGTTAAGAGGGGGTATTGAGGTTGTCTCTGTTGACCATTTCCAACAGTTCTTTCAGTTCTGATTTGGAGAGTTTTTCTTCTTGCACGAAGAAACTGACCAGCGATTTCACGGAACCGCCAAAGAAGTTTTCTTTCACATCCTCCACCACACGTTTGCGATATTCGTCTCGGCTGATGAGGGGGCGGAACCGGTAAGTCTTGCCTTCGCCTTTCAGCTTCTCTGTCGCCACAAATCCTTTCTCTGTCAGAATTTTCAGGAAAGTAGCTGTTGTGGTGTAAGCTGGTGGAGGAGTTGGATAACGCTCCAACACGTCGCGAACGGTGGCTCCCTCGCCGCCAATGTCCCAAAGGTAGTTCATGATTTCCATTTCGGCCTTGGTCAGCGTTTTGTTTTCTTTCATCTTTGCCATAAGCATTAACTAAAGTTTTCGTTATTGATGCCGCAAAGGTACTACTAAACTTTTAATTAACGAAACTTTTAGTAGATAAAATTGCTTCATAAACAAAGATTTAACATCAGTTTTTAGTAATTACCTCGTCATTTTTAGTAATTAACATTTTGGCTCTTTCTCCCGACTCGTTTCTTCAGACGAAAGGCGGCTCCATTTAACTTTTTTCATGTATTTTTTTATTTTCTTTGGTTTTTTAATGGTGCGATGCGTAAAAAGTATTACCTTTGTTCGTGAAACTGAAATGATAGATGAAAGATGACATACGAAGAACAGACAAAAGAGGCAGTGGAACTGCTGAAACGGCTGATTTCCACTCCCAGTGTGAGTCGCGATGAGGCGGCTGCTGCCGATGTGTTGGAAGCGTACATGAAGGAGAAAGGGCTGAATCCCCAACGGCATGGGAACAACGTTTGGTGCGCCAGCTCTGATTTTGACGAGTCGAAGACCGTCATCCTGCTCAATGCCCACATCGACACGGTGAAGCCTGTGGCTGGCTGGCAGCATGAGCCCTTCTCGCCTGTGATTGAAGGGGATAAACTCTATGGCTTGGGCAGTAACGATTGCGGAGGAGGCTTGATGGCTCTTTTACAGACTTTTATGCTGCTGAACAATGAGCCGAAAAAGTATAGTCTTATTTATTTGGCGAGTTGTGAAGAAGAAGTTTCTGGCAAAAATGGCATCGAGCGTGTGCTGCCCCTGCTGCCTAAGATTGACTTCGCCATTGTGGGTGAACCTACAGGCATGCAGCCAGCCATAGCAGAAAAGGGGCTGATGGTGATTGATGCAACGGCTCACGGCAAAGCGGGGCATGCAGCTCGCAACGAGGGTGACAACGCCATCTACAAAGCGATGAAGGACATCCAGTGGCTCTCCGAATGGCAGTTTCCCAACCGAACAGATTTGCTGGGACCTGTGAAACAAACGGTTACGATTGTGAATGCAGGAACGCAACATAACGTCATTCCTGACACTTGTGCCTTCACCATCGATGTGCGCAGCAACGAGTGCTACACCAACGAGGAAATCTTCGCTTTCTTCCAGCAGCATCTCACTTCTGAACTGAAGGCACGTTCCTTCCGTTTGTCGTCGTCGAGGATAGACGAGTTGCATCCCTTCGTTCAAGCCTGCATCAAAGAGGGCTTGAAACCCTTCGGATCGCCTACCTTGAGTGACCAGGCCCTCATGCGTTTCCCTTCACTGAAACTGGGTCCCGGCGACTCTTCCCGTTCCCACACTGCTGACGAATACATCAAAATCAGCGAGATAGACAATGCCATCTCGCTG
>Ga0326511_10003840_pt1 | contig 12044 bp, 19 predicted proteins | sample 0_2496_0518_D_FD_203701 | JGI IMG/M metagenome (GOLD analysis project Ga0326511, IMG submission 203701) | Bovine rumen microbial communities from UC Davis, California, United States - 0_2496_0518 | ecosystem: Host-associated > Mammals > Digestive system > Stomach > Rumen | place: USA...
CTTCAGTCCATTTTTTTGTCTTTGTAGTGCGTACAGCTTTTTTTCTTAAAGAGTCTTTCAATAAAAAATTCTTTCTATAGCATTCATCACATAAGGTTCTTTGCATTTTACTTGTCTTTAAAAATACCTTACCACAATTAGAACATGCTATAGTATCATTTTCAAAACATTTATCACATAGAGATTTCATTTGAGATTCTAAGTTAGTAAGTTCATACCCTTCAGTTGAATTCCAATCAATCCAAGAGGCATTCATAACTACATTTGTAATACTTTGGATGGAACCACCTCTTCTACCCTTTTTGTAAGAACGATATTTAGTGTCTTTGACATCAAGCTTTAATTGTTTAGTATTTTCTAACTCTTTAATAAAGTTCTGAATGTAAGGTTGTCTTCTTGTTCCGACATTATAATTATCTTTACCAGTTGCCAAGTAGTATATATATGCCCTCTCTCTCAAATTGAAAGTAGCCTTCTTCTTTTTGATTTTCATCATCTTACAAAAAGCGACTGTTGATAATAGATATGATTTACACTCCTTAGTAGCTTTTAGTTTCTGTATGTGCTCTATTTCTTTTTGAGTAATATAAATTTTAAAATTATGAGCTCTAGGCCATTTCCTATAGTGTGCTATTTTAACAAGCTCTGCTATATCCCATTCGTCTTTAATACAATTATCTTCAGCCAGAATAAACCAGTTTAAAATTTGAATATTATCATATCCCATAGAAACTAATTTTTTTGTAATTAGCATTTGTTGATACTTCTGCTCTACAACTGAAGCATGAAAGGTAGGAATAATCTTTGTGAATCTAATACACTCGTCTATTTGAGTTCTCCAATCTATAACCACTCTATCACTTCCTTTAATGATGATGTCATATAGACACCTCTACAAGCATAGTATAACAGAATCAGTGTCAATTGTAAAGAGTTTTTTTATTTTTCTTTATACGCGTATACGTGCGTAGGTCTTTGGTTATCACTCTCCTGCTACGCAGTATAGTGACAACAGCAAACGTTGTTTACTGTGTCTCTCTCTTCCTCCATACCTCTATCTCTTGTATATAATAATTATTACTTCGTAGAATATAATATATAAGCCTCGCAGAGCACCTATTTTGTTTCTTTTTCTAAAAGAAAGAAATACAAGAAAGAAAATACCCTTTTCTTCTCTTTTCCCTCATATTCTTCTCCATTCCCTCATATAGAACACAAAAATAAGGGAAAAAAAGATACTTTTCTGTAAAAAAATTATTGACTTTTAAACTCAGGGGTGTATAATATAATTGTAAGATAAAAATCACCCACTCATATATTGAGGGTGTTTAAAAAAAAGGAGGGGACAAAAATGGAAAATACTAACAGTAGATTGAGTGCGGAAGAGATCATCGATTCTTACAGCAAGAAAATGTCTAAAACAAATTTGACAGTTGTTATCGTAGGCGGTAAAACATTTAAAATTAAATCTATTTTTTCTTGGGCGCGGCATCAAAAGGTTGTTTATGACCCTGAGAGAAAATTACATATTGGAGATTATGTTGATTCTTACTATTGTAACACTTTAAATGAGTTAGAGCAAATAATAGACTATTTATCAAATGAATCTCTTCTATGTCGGACGGATATCGCTCGAGAGGATGTTCTAGTTCAAGAAGATACTAAAAGATATTTTTACTTAGATGATGAAATTAATGAAATAGATTACGAATAAAAGTTACGAAGATATAAGAATTTAAATTTATTATGGTTGGCAGATAATTCATACATATTATCTAGCGCAACAAAGTCAATTGACTTACGAACAGGAGGGCTGAATTAATGTCTGTAGTACAAAACCTTTATTCAGTGTTTAAGCTGCCAGCTTCGTTCTTGGTAGCAAATGATTGTAAGATAGACCAATATACTATTAGCCAAGGGGTTAAAGATGGTAATGTTGTTTCTATCGGAGATAATATTATTTTTCAACAGTTACGTTATATTCATGGAGATTATAGAAAACATACGAGTTTATTTAATTACGTACAAAAATTAAGAAATAATGAGCATGCCTATAAAAAACAAGGCTTATACAAAGAGGCTCATATATTAAACAGATATATTACTAACATTTTGTTTGTTAAAGATATAGTTAATGTAATTTTAGACCAAAAGAAAAGTGATTTTAATAAATTTAGAACAAAAGGATTTTATTTAAATGGAATTCATTACGTTTATTTATGTAGTGGTAGTGGACAAATTAGAAGAAATACGGCAACATTTATTAATGAAGAATATCAACAAAAAATTATCAAAATTGTTAACTGCGGTTTAGACGAGAAGACTAATCAATTTACATTAGCTAAATACAGTGCATATTTTGCATTAGCCTTTTCTTCAATATTATGGGTAAGAACTCCTAGAGTATGTGTTATAAAAGATTTTTACCATAATCTTGAAAATGAAGAAGTAGATTTTATTTGCCCTAACAGCGAAGGCAAATCTCATATTGAAAAGAGAATAATGAATCTAGAACTTAATTGTGCTGATGGCCAGGGATTAATTGACCCTAATTTTGCGAAGCTTTGGGCGGAAGATATGAATCTATCATATGTACCAAGTTCCTTCGTTGCTAGATCATGCTTTGTAAAAGGGAATTTAGTGGCTTTTGATTTTAGACAATATGCAAAAACTCATGGCATTAATACAATTAGAGATAAATGGGGAAGAGAATATAATATTGACGAAATAGATGTCTTGCTTTCAGAATCTCAATTTAAAACACATAAATATTATAGCAGCTGGCAGGATTATTTATCATATGCTGAAAAAGGTAATATTCACTGGGGTGTTGCTAGATATAATAAAATGGAAGACGATGAATGTGTTCTATCTAACTACCAATACATTCAATCACTAACATTGAGTCAAGAAGATATTAAAAATTTAATAGCACCGACAGTAAAATGGATAAATCAAATTTGCAGTGGAGATTTAATTTATTCCTTATTATATTCTTTTGGTACGAAGTCAGGGGACGTTGAATATGCTGGAGTTTATAGCATGGCTCAAACCTCTGCAATGAAGGCTCTTATTAAAGACCCTAATTTCTTAAAAGATTCATACATTCAAAGAAAAATTTATAAAAATATAGCTGAATCAATTAATCATGCAAAAATAGGTAAAATTTGGATTCGCGGTAATTATCAGTTCATGATTGCTGACCCTATTGCACAATGTCAATCAGCTTTAGGACTAGAGCCTGTAGGAGCTTTAAAGAAGGGTGAAATTTATTCAGAGTTCTGGAGAAAGCGAAAACCTGAAGGTTGTGTTGTAGACTGTGCAAGGTCTCCTATGATAGATGTCCATGAACATAACCCAATGACCGTCGTGACTAATAATGAAGAAGCCAATTATTGGTATCAATATATAACGTCAGGTATTATTTATAATACTTACGACACATCATGTTTTAGACATGAAGATTCGGATTATGATGGTGATATTGTGCTTACAACTGATAATGAGTACTTTATAAAAGGTTCTCATAAAGACCATAATATTATCACCTATGAAAAAGGTTTAGCCGTTCCAGCTAAAATGACTATACCAAATATCACAGCCACTGTTATAAAAGGATTTGGTTCAGGGGTTGGTGGTTTTTCTAATACAGCCACTATATTATATTCTATGGCAGCTATTTTTAATAAAGAAGACCAAAAAGAACAACACGATGAAATAATGATGAGAATTAAATTACTTCGTGAAATTGTTGGCCAAGAAATAGACCGTATCAAAGGAGCCGATAAGCCATCTCTTCCTAAAGAGTGGAAAAAATTTGAAAAATTTGATGAAAACGATACTCCTGAAGAAAGAATCAGAAAAATTAAAGCCAATGCTTTAGTAGTGTCTAAAAAGCCATATTTCTTTAGATATCTATATCCTGAATTAAATCAAAAGTTTAAACAATTTGAAAATTCGTACAATCAAATATCTAAAGATATGTTTGGAATGAAGTTTAAAAAACTACTAAAGAAAGAGAATAAGTCTGAAGAAGAAAAAATGCTAGTTAGACGTTATCAAAAATACTGTCCTTTAATTACTTCTCCATGTACAATGAATAATTTGTGTAGAGAATTTGAATCGATAGATTTTGACATTCAGTTTTCTAAAACAGAGACTAATGAAAAACTTCCTATTGTTTCAATGTTACCTACTTATGAGGATAAATATTCAAATAATGAGGACACAGAAAAATTTAAGATTATAAAGAAAATGTATCAAGAATATAATGCCAAGAAACAAATAAAGCATTTAACTTCTATCTTAATGGATTCTGTTCAATTTGATGATATGATTAATGATTATAAAGAATTGCGTTCTAGTTTGTATGATATGTTAATAGAGGATTTACAATCAACATTGATTACTAATAATGTTTCTGGCGAAGAGTTTTTATATTATTCTTATAAATTATCTAAGCTATATAATTCTTTTAATTGGGGATTTGTTTGGGAAGTTTTAGCTGATCAAATTATAAAATTTATTCCGCAAGCTAAACAATGTTTCTATCCTGTATTAAATCCTGAAGGAGAATATGAATATTTAGGTAGACGTTATTCTCTTAAAGATATTACTAAACAAACATCTGCTACGGAAATAGATGATATTGAGGATTTATCAATTGATTCTGACCCTTTCCATATTGAGCCAGATAATCAATTATTTCAACATGTGCTAAATAAAGTTAAAACTTTAGATAATTTTACAAATGATGATTTGATAGGAGGGGAGCCTAATAATGGAGACAATTAATCAACCTAAAAATTTTATGGAGTTACAACCTAAAGAGTTTAAAAGTTTATACTATATGTATTTAGACCTTCTTGCAGCGGGTAAGTCACCTCAAGAAATTCTACATGCTTTATCAGAAAAAATGGAAGTAGCATACGGTTTCCCTACCTCTATATCTTCTAAGGTATCAAAACTAATTTATAATCATTTTAGCTCCCCAACTTTTGCAACAGAATTCATAGATGTATTTGATGTTAAAAAGCAGCCAATATTATTTGGACAGGAGAGTGAAAAGAAAGATACGCCGCCTCAAAAGTTATTCTTATCAACTATTGATATGGAAAGATATGATAAGTTAACTTCTGAAGACCCTCAAATTTCTTTACCGATTAAAAGACTTTTGTTAGCTCTTATGTCGGTATACCGTCGTAATTTTCATCACTCAGGATGGGTTAAATATGACAGGAAACTTGTGTTTTACTTAGCAGGCCTACAAGATATGCCCCCTAAAGAAGCTGAATTGTTGACACAATATTTACATGCTGAGTATGGTTTTAATATGCTAGTCATTGGTTCCAACTCGCCAACACCGTGCTTTAAAATTGATTGGCTTTTTGATCAGCCTCAACCTGGTTCTCACGTTAACGCTTTTGTAGAATATGGACCTTTTAGTCCAGAAACTATTGCGTCTATTACTTGTGGCACGGCTGTTCCTAGAGTTATTAATTAAATTATAAAAAAATATAAATTTGTTATTGACACGAGCTTCGGCTCGTGTTAAAATATTGATGTAGATATAGAAGAGGTATAAAATATGGGTAAATTAAAAGAATATTTAGAATTATATGAAAAATTAGGTGTAGATGAATTAACAATTATAGAAAAATATATTTCTGATTTTAATTTGGAATCAGAATTCAACGAGATGGCTATTAGATTAGCTGCTAATCAATTACAAAAAGAGAGACATAAATTTTCTAGAGCTCAATTAGTAGTTGAATCTGTTGGTTCGCATCATCGTGCCTCTTATACTAAAAAAGAAGATAAATTTATTGATGCATTACTTAAATTGTATGCTTTTGACCAAGAAAAGTTAAAACAATATGTAGAAGAAAAAAAAGATGTTATAACCAACATGCTTAGACCTGATTTTTGTTGGATTAACATGATAGCTTTTATCAATTTAGAATGTGGTATGCGTTTTAAAGATCAAAAAGAAGATATGGAATACATACCATTCTAAACATTAAGGAGAGTAATAATCATGTATTATGTATTAACAGCAGATTATAAAATTCATCATATACAAGAGAATAGTAAATTTCACTATATTGAAAGAAATCATTTATTTTTTAAATCTATTTGCCCAAGTCTTGTAAGGGATTCGGATTTGGGCGCTGTTCTTAGACAAGTTGAAACACTTGACCAGCTATGTGACGGCTATACTTTAGAAAAAAAAGGCGAGCTTATATCTGTATATCTTAAAAGAGACGGATGGTTCTTTGACCAGGTTAAATCATTGGCGCTTGAGGGCGATTATGAACTTCGTGGATTTATTAAAACACCTAGCTCTCTTTTATATATAGCTAGATGGAGTAGTAACGGTACTTTGATTTAGGAGGGTAAAATGTTAGCAATCACAAGAGAAGATTTAGAAAAATTAGAAGAAGTGATGTACTTAAATGATTTAAGGACTATTGACGAATTATGTGAGTGTTTAAAAAATATTCAAGTTGTTTATGCGGAAAAAGACCACAGAATTGGATATCTAGAATTACGTAATTCTAGTCCAGCTGTTTGGCTTGAACCTAAAGATGGCTACGTTATTAATACAGAGGATTCAAAAATATCACCTGATAAGGTTATTATATATATAGAAAAAAAGGATAAGCGTGAGTAAAATGGAAATAAAAGTTAATTTAGAAAAATTAATTGAAACAATTATTGACATTACAGTCGAACATTATGTAGACGAATGTGAAGATGGTATGAGATATACTCATAAATATATTAAAGACGAAAACATAGAGAACATGAAAGCGTCTTTAGTTAAAAAATTCATTGCAATATTTAAAGAAGGGAATAAATGTGAATAAATATGTTTGTTATTGAGATAAGTAAATTTCCAGACCGCAAGAAGAAGGCAATTTGTGTTTATAACACGGAAGAAGAAAACCCAGTTAGATATGTAATAGGATATATCAATCATCACGAGGATTTGTTCAAACAAGCCTTAGTTGATAGTAAAAATGTGCGTTATATAGAAAAGGATGATGAGCATGAATAATAATATAAAAGAATTAGAAAGCTTAGAAAGATTAGTAATGCCAGATGACTTATTCCTTAAAGAGTGTGAAAAACTAGGTATTAGCAATTATTATGATTATAACTTTTTAAAAGAAAAGATTATTGACTACACATCAAAAGAGCAACGTATTGAGAATTTAGTCAATACATATATAGGCGCTTCACAAGGCCTTACGGGCAGCCAGCAAGGTGCTATGGCTATTCTCATTTTAGGTAAAATATGTGAGGTGGTAGGCAAATGAAAAGAATAGAAATTTATTTAAAAGAAGAACTTATACTTTCAATATTAGTAGAGGATTATGAAATTAATACATATACTAATGCTTTTGAAATTGAATGTCACATTAAAGAAGTAAGCACTACTTACTCTATACCTCTAAACAAAGGTTATAGAATAGTAGCTGACGTCTAAGAAAGGAATGATCATTATATGGAAGATAAAGAAATGGATGAACTAGTGGAACAAGAAAGAGCAAAGAATCCTGAAGCTTTTGAAGCTCTACGCGACGCTGTTCATAATAAAAAGACGATTTTATTTAAAAATAGAGATGACGAAGTTAAAGAAGCAACATATTCTCGTAATTTCGAAGAACATAACAATAATATTTGGAAGCCAGATATTAGAATGAGAAATGGAAAGCCTAGGATTGTAATTGATGTATATAATTTACAAGATATGGCTTACTTAGAAGAACATTGCCCCGTTATTAACTATTTTCCTACTAGTTTATTAATAGAGGAATATGGAATAAAGTGGGAAGCAAAAGGTGAATAATTATGGCAGAACAATTGTCTAAACTAGACTTAAATAAAATAAAACACAGTGGTTATTTAGTATTTGATAATAAAGAATCAATGCTTAAATATATCAAGAAATCGAGTTTTAGTGATAGATGTCATGATTATGAAATGACCATAGTTTATAAAAGAAGAAAATGGATCGTAAGTTGGAGATAAAAGAAGAACGAAAGAGGTGGCCAGATGATAAACATAATTAAATCAGGTAAAAAAGTCCATATTATAGAATGTAAATGTGGATGCGTGTTTTCTTTCGAAAAAGAGGATATAAAAGATATTCATATGAACGATTATCTCAATGGGGTTTTTATTAACGAAACAGTTGTATATTGTCCAGAGTGTAGAAAACCTAATAGCGCTTGTATAAAAGATTAGTTATTAAGGAGAAAAAAATAATGAGTAAAGAAGAAATAATGGCTTTACTAGGCAAGTTAATATTTGCATTGAGTGGAACAAAACTGCTTACGGAAGTAACTGATGCATTAGGTGAGTTACTTGAGTACAAGCAAATCGACAATGCAAACCCTAGCGAAGCATTAAAGTGCTTAAAAAAGAATAATGAACTATTTGATGAAATAGCACTAGAAAATCCAACAACTTATAAAGACAATACAGTTATAGAGGCATATCTATTTAAGATAAATGCTGTCGAGATAGAACGAGCTTTACTAAAAGCACAGGAATTAGAAACAATGGCAAATGAATATGACTTGCAACCTAGTCAAATTAGAGAAGCATTGTTGGCCTTTGGCATGATGCAAGGAGCAGGTTATAAGGTATCTGATATTGAAAAAGCACAAAAACAAGAATCAAAATTAAAGTTCTTAGAAGATGCTATGGACTTACCTACAAATTGTTTTAGTACATTCGAAAATCGAAATGGCGATGAAATAACTATTATGAGAAGAGAAAGGTATGAAGAATACTGCACAAAAGAAGAAGCATTAAAAGAATTGTTTGAAAATCATATTGAATTTGTTGCAGAAGAAGACAGATGTTATTTCAAGATAAAAAATTCTAAAGGCAAAGAAAAATCTTTTACAAGCTACACAATGCTTGATTTTTGGAAAGAGGTGCTAAAATGAGTAAAGAATATTTAGAAGCATTAGAAAGTTTAAAACAAATAGAAGATGTAATCGAAACAAAGATAGGTTTAGGTGTGGTTAATGCTTATCTAATCGACATTATCAAACAAGCCTTAATTAAAGCACAAGAGCAAGAAAAAGAAAATATTAATTTAAAACTTCTTACAGCAAAGAAAGACGGTTTCTTTGATGGAAACGGTATGTGGAGAACTGATGAATTTATAATTGATTATGATACTATAAGAAAAGAATTCTGTTTGAGAAGTATTACTAATGCTTATACACTAGGTAGAACAAGATTCTATGAGAGTAATTATAAGAAAACTTGGTGGTTAAGAGAGGACAAGAGTGAGTAAATATATGAGAAAAATAACCAAAGGAACAAAATTAACCGAAAGAGAAAAAGCAATTCGTAAGGTTTCAAGAACTCTTAATGAATATATGGACTGCGTAAATTCTGATAGAAGACGTGGATATTATGGTTCGATGCATGAAATGCACATCGACATTTGCAATAGTAAAGCAAAAGAGTTAAGGTGGCTAAATAGCATAACTGATGAAGAATATTTAAGGTGGTTAAGAGAGGATAAGAGTGAGTGAGATGAAAGACATTGAAAATGCAATATATTGTAGCAACTATCAAGATTTCCTAGACAGGCTAATATGTAGTGATTTCTTTTTCTCAGTTGACTTAGACAATCACGCCATGTACGTCCACTCTTATCAAGGAAGAGAAGATACTCAGAATGACGTTGGTTTTCACTATTACGGAAACTCATGCCTTTATTATATTCCTATCAGCGACCTTACCGATGTAACCGCCACCGTTTCTGATGCGGTTGATTCATTAAAATCATACATGAAGGCCGAAGTTGCCAAGAAGCTACAAGATATTATAAAAAATCATTTAGGAATAAAAAATTAAGAGGTGAACAACAAAAAATGACAAAAGTTGAAGCTCAAGAATTTGCCGCTTACGAGGTTTACGAAGCTACCACAGATGGCAACCATCACACTATCTGTGTCTGCAAAGAGGGCTCTATGGCAGATTTAATCTGCAGGACTCTTGCCACCCAAGATCCACACGGCGATTCCTATTTTTATACAAACATCGTAATACCCCACACCTTTGTTCCTGGTGGTGGCTGGTATGTCTGCTATAGCAGAGATAAAGACGGCAACTTAGTCCGTCACACATTAAGCTAATAAAAATTTTTAATACAAAGGAGGCCCACACACATATGGGATATAGACATTATGTAGGATTCATTCCTAAAGAAAATCTTCAGAAAGTTCTTGATCACGTTCGTTACCTTAAATCTTTAATCGGTACCCCTCGTGTATCTGAGAATGGCTTTATCGACGAGGACGAGTGTTACTCCGATTACGATATAACCAGTTATCTTCAAGACCAAGCTTTCGCTCTTGTAGAGCTCGGCAAACTTTATTATGAAAATACCGAACCTATCTACGAGGCACTCTATGCTAACAAAGGCGATGATTATTCAAACGACGATACGGAGTTTTTCTTCATTAACGACCCCGACCATCGTTTCCTTTATAACCTAAGCGTTGCTTCAATGGAGTGTTGGACAAATTTCCTTCGCAAAGCTAAAAAGAATCTAGAGTCTTGTATTTCTTCCGAGGCCCCTCTTACATTAGATCAATGCATCGAACTTCAAGAAATCAACGACCTTTTCGAACAGGAAATCCGTTGTCAAGAATTTGGTACTAAATGTGTAGCAAACAAAAAACAACACACTTTCTCACCGTTTTCAGATTATCAATTTAATTACATGGCCGCAAAGTTTTATTTCCTACACGAAGATTTCGATTATGAGAACGACGTCCTTTGCGTGTTCGCATACTAGTCAATCGGCAAGTTTTTAAAGCTATCGGCAAATTACAGAACCTTTATGGTTCTTTTTTTTATTTATATTTTGCCGTTTCGTGGTAAAGCCTATTAAATTATCTGCAGTTTCGTGGAAATCCAACTTCTACACCCCTTGGGATATATAGGGGCGTATAAAACACCCCCCATACCTTTTTACCTGGAAAAGTAAATATTTGGACTTTTGGATAGAGAGGCATCGATTTATAGGGGGAGAGGGAAAAACGCAGAGAATCGGAAATTTAGAGGGGGAGAAGGAGAGATAGAGGGACAGGGGGAGAGACAGATAATGATAGGGAGCGATAGGGAGAGAGCGAGAAAGAAATCTAGGTCAGGTGGTGCAGGCGACCACGGTAGATATATATACAATGGGTTTTCTACCTAAAAGTGTATATTACGGTTTTACACGGGTTTATACTCAGCGGGAATCGTTGTGCACATTACCCATTGTAGCAAAAGACCTCGCATGATCCGCAAGATTATCTTGTGACTGGTGATGAGTCCAGTGCACGAAAGTGTGAAGCTCGAGAGGTAACTCTAGCTGATGATTCAGCGGAACTTTCCTATATGAAAATAAAAAAGAATATAGTTACTATATTTGGTGGGATTTTCATGAGGGAAATTCTTCAAAAGGTTCTACCCATATGAACCTGAGAATGGTCTTGACGGAAATTTTCGAATTCTGTTCGGATGCTGATAATCAGTCCCTGCTTGTACTCAGGGTGCCCCTGCTATAGGTATTGGGCTAGTGTGAGTGGTAATCACACAAGTATATAGGGCTAATTAGATGTAGAAATATGTCTATGGTAAGTAAGTGAATCCCATGCATTAAGTTGCATGTCGTCTGTCGACTTATAAGGATGAAATAGTGTAGTTCGTATAAGCCGTGCACAATTGTGTAGAAAACAGATGGCCGGCGGGCTCTCCGTCGTTAAGCCTACGTCGAACCTCCGCGTGTGGATAGACAATGGGTGCAGAACAGTAGCATTTATATTATTATAATATAGATGACTATTTGTCGCTACTGAAAAGGTAGTTGAAGAGAGAGATGAGGTAGCCTGAGGTAGTCCAGGTAATGAAATACGTTCCATAGTATGGAGAAAAGCCTATTATGAATAAGACAGAGCCGTACGGACAATGAAAGCGTAAACGCAAGTAGTTCCAAGAACAGAAAGTCAGGTCGTAACCAA
>Ga0326511_10003841_pt1 | contig 12043 bp, 13 predicted proteins | sample 0_2496_0518_D_FD_203701 | JGI IMG/M metagenome (GOLD analysis project Ga0326511, IMG submission 203701) | Bovine rumen microbial communities from UC Davis, California, United States - 0_2496_0518 | ecosystem: Host-associated > Mammals > Digestive system > Stomach > Rumen | place: USA...
GACTACCAAGGCCAAGACTAAAAGATTGGTGTAGGGTTATTCTCAAGGAGGCTTGCTAGGCCAGGGTTACGAGAAAGATCCTACGCCTAATCTTGTTCCTGCGAAGTGAATAAAGTATAATAAATAATTAAAAAGAACTGAAGTATGGAACAATTTGTTTTGAATGGTGTTGGCAAGAAAATGAGGTCATGTTTCCTCAAAGGCCAAGTTTCTGAGAGTGCCGTAATGGCCATGTATAGAAAGAACAAGAAAGAAGCTGATTCCTTCTCGTGTTTTGGCTACCGTCAGCATGAAATTGACCAGATGGCCAAGGAAACTCATAATCCTCTGCTTAGGAAGAAGCTGGAGGAAAGCTTGCTCGTGATGCAACAAAAGAGACAGGCTTCGCTGAACCAAAATGACCTGAGTTTACAGAAGCTGGAAGAATTCAAGGTGAATGGCTGCGGAGTGGGTCTCAGAAAGGTCCTGAAGAGAATGAAGAAAGAAGCAAAGAACAGTATGGAGGCAAAGCTGGTTCTTCTCCTTCTCGAAACGGAATATGCCAACCTCTCTGCCAAGCAGCACAATGGAATGATTAAAAAGAAAATATATGAACGGAAAGCCATTCTCTTGTATCAGATGGCAGATTATCTGGAAGAACTTGGGTGGAAGTATGGAATCAATGATGCAACAGGAAAGAATGCCAGCTACCTTGTGTATGTTTATCTACCAAATGATGTTCAGCTCACCTGGCACTGTAATGAATATGACATCTACGAGTATTATCCTTTCATTGATGCTCAATGGGATGGCCAGGTTTGTAAGACCTTGGACAAGATATTAGAATACATCGAGATGAACTACTATCAACATAACATGGCCGCTTGATACGGCTTCTGTTTTGCAAGTCTTGCAAATTGTTTATTCTTGGTGTAGTGGTGGAAGCATTGTAACTTTGCACCGTCGAAATGAGGCTATTGCCGATGCAGCGTCATCAGCTCATACAATAAACCCTCATGTTCATACAATTGGAGAAATAAACAACGGAGATATCGATAATAAGATAATAACTTTGCAAAAAAAAAGATCGAGTATATAATTAATAACAAGTAAATATTCAATATTATGAGTTACTATTCTTACAATTACATTTTGGAGTACATTCCCTCCAAATACTGCGGTCTCAGCAATAAGCAGCAAGCAGACCGCCAGGCCGTTTATGACTTCAAGGACGGTCATTGTCCATTAACTTTGAAAGAGCAGATGCTGAACAAGATTCAAGGCATCATAGGCTCGAATCCAAGCGCATGGGTTGTTTGTTTCATTCCTGCTTCAACAAAGGCAAAGCAGATGAGGAGATACGGGACTCTTTCCACTTACCTGAACAATCAGCTTGCATGTCCCGTCTATATCGACGGCATTGATGTTGCCTATGACCGTGAGTCTGGTCATACATCGGGAAAGACTGGTGACCCAACAGCCAACATGGTCTTCAACTCATCACGCTTCTCCGGGAAAAAGGTTATCCTTATTGATGATGTAAGGACAAGAGGCATTACCTTTGAGAGAACTGCTGACAAGCTTGTCGCTCATGGAGCTGCAAGCGTCTATGGAGTTTTCGTTGCCCAGACGATTCATCCTAATTTGCCAATTGACACGACTCCCAGGCATAGAGGTGGCTACTATGATGAAGTTCTCAATGATATACTTGCTGAAGAACAATACCAGGACGAGATTGCGAACGAAATCATGGAAGAAGAACTTTACCAAGAACAGGCAGAGATGGATTTCTTATATGAAATCGGCGAATTGTACTAGTTCATAGCAGACCGCAACATTGCGACAGTTCTGGCATAATAAAACCCTAAACTGTTGTAATGTTGCCAATTAGAGAGGGTTTAGAATAAACACAGTTTTACTGTATTGTCAAACAAATATAATAAACAATTATCATGGAGTACCGTTATCATTATACAATGGAATATTTGCCTACAAGATACGAGGCAAATAGCAGAGAATGGGACAATCGTCACGCTGTATGGAATTTCAAGGATGGAGCTTGTAGCAATTCTATTCTGAATGACATGTCGGAAACCATTAACGACATTGTCAATGGAAGGGAATCCGAGTATGTCATCTGTTTCATTCCGGCATCAACAAAGTCCAAAACGATCAATCGGTTTGCGACAGTAGCCAGAAAACTTACGGAGCGTACTGGTGTCAGGGCCACATTGTCTGGAATATATAAAACATCGGATTCTGAATCAGGCTATATTGCTGGTAAGAGTTCCAACCCTACAACTGACTTCTGTTTTGATTCCAGCGTATTCAGGGGCAAAAAGGTTATTCTTGTAGATGATGTTATAACCCGTGGCCGCACATTCGTTCTGACTGCTGACAAGATGATGGCTAACGGCGCAACCTCTGTAGAAGGTCTGTTTGTTGCAAAGACCATCAATCCAGATTGGAACACAATGGTAGCTTAACACTTCTGGCATGGAACTAAATAGGAGAAATGAAATCCTAAAACAGGTCATAAGAGCTCGTAGGTTCTGTGAAACTGGAGAGATTTCGTCCAAGAAAGCCGTTGGTTTTGAAGAGAGACATACTTACGGGCGTTATAACGGCTCGTATGCCCAAGATGTAGAAGGCTGGAGCGATCAAGATATTGATGATGTTTTTGACGGAAATCCAGATGCATATTGGAATATTGATTAAATAATGTTTGAATATCACTGTTTATGGCAGTTTTTTGCAAAAAAATGAGTAACTTTGCCCCACGAAATAATGTATTTGATATGGCACTGAACAAAGAACAGATTTTAACTCTTACATGCTTAAAAGAGGTTGGAGTTAAGGGCGTAGGCCCACAAAAGATATTCTCGATAGCACGAACTATTGAGGATAAAAATCTCGATATAAAGTCATATGAAGATCTTGCTGCAGTTATGGGCAGCATGAAAGAAAAAGCTATCCATAGCGTTTCTCTCTCTGATTTAAACAATGCTCATCATTGCGCTCTCAAAATTATTGAGGCCAGTGAAGCGTGTAAAATCGGTTATGTAGGGTTTTATGATGATGAGTTTCCGGCAATACTCCGTCAAGCTATCAATGAAGACGGAAAACTGGATCCTCCATTGATACTTTGGTACAGAGGCGACTTTTCAATTACTTCACTTCCCGGTCTTGCAGTTATCGGAACTCGTGAAGCTACCCCGGAAGGAGTGGCTGGTGGTGAGTTCTTATCATGCCAGTTTGCGAAAAGAGGGTTCAATATTGTATCAGGTTTAGCCGTTGGTTGTGACACTTGCGGTCATAAGGGTGCCTTGAAAGTCGGTGGTAAGACAACAGCTATTCTTGCAAACGGCTTAGACCATGATTCAATTTACCCGCCAGATAATCAAGACCTGGCTGAAGAAATTGTCGAGAATGGTGGTCTCTTGCTGTCTGAATACCGAATAGGGAGCACAGTCAATCGCTATAATCTAGTAGCAAGAGACAGATTACAGGCAGGACTTTCTTTGGCGACACTTGTTGTTCAGACCGGTGAGAAAGGTGGTACAATGCATGCCGCAACAACTACTTTGAAAGCCAACAAGCCTTTATTTGCCATGCTGTATAAAGATCCTGCAACAAACAATCATGAGAAATGTCTTGGAAATGCCTTGCTCGTTAAGCAAGGAGCCAAGTACATCTCAGGTGGTGACAATCTAGATGAAATTAGTGATTTGATTAAGAACTACGAACCAGTTAAGACAGACCTTTTCGCTTAATACAACTATGAGAAAGAATATCATTTTTGATTTGGACCTGACGTTGGTAGACACAACTTTGGCAGAACCATATAGAAGCAAAAGGGATTGGAATGGAGCATATTCCGTACTACCTCAATGTACAGTCTATGAAGGACTGGATGAAATCTTTGATGTCATCAGGAAATTCGGGATTAATACATGCATTGTAAGCACATCACCTCGTCCGTATGTGGAAAAGGTTGTTCAGCAGTTCAATCTGCCCATCAATCATATTGTGGCTTATCATGATGCAAAACCGATTAAGCCCCATCCAGCCCCAATGCTCAAAGCACTTGAAATATTAGGTTGCGATGCCAACAGTGCTATTTCCTTTGGAGATCGGGTAATTGATATACAATCTTCAAATGCAGCTGGTATTGAAAGTGTAGCTTGTTTCTGGGGAACAAAAGAAAAGGCTGAGCTTTTGCGCTCGGGATATTCTCATGCTATCGTAAAGCCTAATGAAATACTGACTCTTATTAGATGATACCAACCAAAACTTATTACAGTTATGGAAGATAACGGTTGCCTTAAGGCTATCAGCTATCCATTTGGATATTGGGTAGGTGTGATGATTGGTGCTGCTATTGCAAAAGATTCTGGTATGGTCATTGGTGGTATCTTAGGCGTAGTTGCAGTATATTTCATTTGGAAAGCGGTTGAAGAGGAACAAAAGGCTGCTCGTGAAAGAGAAAAAGAGAATGAAAGACTTCGCAGGGAACAAGAGGCTAAAGAACGGAAACGAAAGGAAGCAATAGAGTTAGCTCGGAAATATCCTGAAGCTACAAAGCATTATTTTTCAGAATTTTGGGGGATATATAAAAGTGTAATATACGATTCAGATATCACATATGATAGAGCCGAAAAACTCTTAACCAAAAGGTACTCATTCGAGTCTGAAGAGCTTAAGTATAATGCTGCATTAAGAGCAAAGGTGGAGGCTCAGAAAGAAGCTGAGCGTCGCCGTCAAGAAGCTAAAAGAGAGGCTGAAAGAAGAGAAGCTGAAAGAAAACGTAGGGAAGAAGAGCTTGCACGTCAAAGAAAGGAAGCTGAAATCAGGAATCTTCCGACAACATTGCCAGCATGTGTGTCTTCCTGGAATACCCATAGTTTTAGTTCTTTGAAGCACAAATACTACTATGATTATTATACTTATTCGGTATATAAGGATAATGCCAGCACGTCCATGTGGAACACTTGGCGAACTGTATGGCATTTCAAAAATGATCCCTCTAAAAATGTCTCATCCTATGAGCATAGCAATGCTCTGCGAACTGTTATTGGTTTAGTCGAAGACACTCTTCGTACAACATTTGGTTCAAAAACAGAGTATTTGACGCTTGTTTGTCTAACTGCTTCTACTCAGAGGAAAACAGAGCTGCGTTACAAGGAATTTGCTGAAAAGGTATGTTCTGATCTGAATATGACGAATGCATTCTCACATATTCAGGTTGTAGAAGGTGGCAGTGCTAAACATGATGGAGGTGATGGCTCTCGAAAAGTATCATACGACCGTTATTTTTTCAGGGGTAAGTATATCGTTCTATTTGACGATGTACGTACATCTGGTCGAAGCCTCGAACAGGAACGTGCCATGTTAGAAAGTATGGGAGCCCAAGTAATTTGTGCGATAACTATTGCTCAAACTACTTATTAGGTTATCAATTTAATCGTGTACCAATGTGTAAAGAACTCAGATGATGAGGACAAATCCGATAACAGCAGCCAATGCTGATGAAAGGACAAAACGGCTATATGAAACGGCATTTCCCCAAGGTGAGCAAATCCCATGGAATGACTTGATGCGTCTGATTAGGGAAATGCCGTTAGATTTCACTGCATATTACGATGGAGACATCTGATTTACCCTTACCTATACTTTTAGAACCAGATGATTATATGTAAATTTATATCTTTTAAGGACATCTGCAAGTAGAGATACCCGATACGCATTATATAAAGTGTGAGATTCGAATTTGTTCACTATGGGGAAGAAAATCACCTTCTCTCCATACTGAAGTTCAAAAACCTTGTGGGTTTTATATCTCTGACTGTCCACATCATCCTCTATAATTGTCCAACCGTTTCTACAAGAGATAAAGTGACCAATATGGAAGATTTTATCCCAATATAGCTCAGGTGATTCTATAACGATATATTTGTTATTAACCTTGTACACAATATCATCTGTTTTGTATAACCTAAAATTCTTCCCAGAAAATTTAAACGTCTTATCCCCTCTGCCTAAGATGACAACGTCGCCAAAGACACACTTTACGACATAGCATCTATCCAAAATTTCTTCATTACGGAATTTTTCTGGGAAAAATTCAAGAAGTCCTGTTTTCAGGAGAGTTTCATTGTCAAGATGCGCAATCTCATTTTTCATTTCACGCAACTCATCATTTCGGTAATAGAAAACATTTTCTGGGTTTAGTATAGGTTTGCTTGGTTGCTCCTCAAAAATATAATGTTCATCTGTCACCTCAATCTCTGAATCAGCCATCAATGCGAATTTAGCGCTTTTCTCAGGATGTATATAGTCTATTGACATGAGTTGGTCTATATATCTGATTTTCTCATTAGTGGAGAAATAATAGTCCAACGGAGCATATGGAATATCTAACTTAATAATAATCCTTATTGTTGGATATTTTGTTATAGTATGAAGAACCTCATTAGAGGGAAATACATCGCTAAAAAGACGATACTCTTCGGTATCAATTGGCCCACGTGATTTAATGCGGCATTTAATGTTCTGGATATAAACGAGTTTGGCATCCTGTCGCTTTTTTAATAATTCAGAAAGGAATGGTTCATATTGTGAGGTATCATTGGCGGGGCTCGTTTTTTTAATCTTACCTTCCAAAATATATAGATGACGGCCATTCTCCAAAGCCAGATGCTCCCATGACACTATTCGTTTCTTAATAGTGACAGACTTAATAGAGTCTTGACGACGAGCCCGGATATAGTCAAAATACTCCTTACTCAGACTTTCTTCGGGTAGATAATAGCATTCCTCCAAAATTTGGGGAATTAGTTTCTTGTAAATAGAATTAGTGAAAATAAGCTTTTGGACTTCCTTATACTTAAAAGAGCGTTTAACTTTCTTGGAATTCTTGCCTCCCTCTCCTCGTTTCTCCAAAATCGGATAAATATCCTCAAAATATAGCATCATGCAGTCTATGTCGTAGTCACAAAGTAGAGCTTTAGAGTATTTGAATGTAAGATTATCCGCTTTGTCCAATATAACCTTACGAATATAGTTTTTGTCAAATGTAGAATAAAGGAACTTTTCTTGTCCTGTTTTCTCAAATAGAACTTTATAGTCTTTACTTGACAGATGATGATCAGTCGCATCTTCGATAGCAGCTACTCTGACTTTAGTTGAATCAATGAAATCAAGATTCTCCATCAACTTCATGACAGATAAATATATATCAAGGACATTGGAGGCTTTGCCTATAGAAGCAATTATGCTATTTGTCCTTTCATTCATTGGAAGCGGCTGTTCACTATCAACATCCTCATCCTCACAGATGAGCCATTCATGTAACCATTTTGGATCCAAAAACAGCAATTTCTGCAACTTACTATTTTTAAGCATAAGAACAGCAGACACGATTAAGTCAAAATTCTCATCACTATGCTGCTCAATAGGTAGATTTAAATAATTGTTCATCTGCATAAAGACGTATTGCTCCAGCCATGAAGCACAAATGTCATTATGTTCGGCAACATCGTTACAAGCATCAACCATCATGGGCAGATATTGATTAATATACCTGTCATCACTTCCCTCCAAATAGCTCTTATTTAGACAATCCATAAGATTGACGATACGCTCACCGTCTGCATCATGTGTAAGAATCTCCAAAGTACTTTTGAGAGGCTCCTGCCATAGATAATGGTATGTGGGGACACAAAATTTACCTGTATCTTTGTACACAATAGCTATATGTAGTGCAGCAAGGTACTCCTGAAAAGTTTCGTGAATAAATGACACAAAATGGAAGTCATTGCTAACAATGTCAATATTCAGCAAACCAGATTGCAAAGCAAGCCTTGATACAAAATCAAGATTGTCGCTGCCAACAAATTTCTCCAAAACGGATTTTATATTATCTTCATTATCTGAAATATATCCGTCACTTCTCATATAGAATGCAACATTTGATAGCAAAGTAATCAAAAGCTTGTGAGCCTGGACTGCCTCTGGGATGGATTTTTTCAGCTGATAATGAATAAAACGTTCGTATAGTTGGGTTTTAAGTTCCGGAATGTTTCCGTTCTCCTGCCAAAGGTCAATGGCCATCTTCAGTACTAGTGGACTTATCATGTCAGAAGAGAAAATACTTTGTTGACTCAATTCCTCATATAGTGCAGGTTTGCCCGTTCTTTTGATGATATATTCCTTGATTGCCCCCTCGTCAAAGTCAAGAATTTGGTATTCTTCCAAGTCAAGTTCATGTTTGTAGTTAGATTTTCTTGAAGTCATAACAATGGGCATTTGCCCAAACTCATCCATCAAACGTTGAATTCTGGTAATAACATCTTTATGGCAATTTGCAGACAATTCATTCAAACCATCTAACATCAAGATGACATTTCCTGTTGTCATGAGCTGGTAGAACTCATTACTATCAGTCAATCCAGAAACAACACTCTCCCAGTCGGAAAGATTGTGAATATCCTTTAAAAGAATGAGAAAAGGAACAAGACTATAGTCACCATCAGCGCACCTATTAAGGTATTTGCGCATCATATTATTTATGATTGTTGTTTTGCCAGAACCTGGGTTACCTAGCAGTACTATACGGCTTGTTCCATTGATTATGTCTGAAACAGCCACAGCATCATTTTCATCTCTGTCATCATCAAGTTCTTCATCATCATAAACACTTTCGTCTTTGTCATGCGGTTTGTTTATTGACGATTTCCTAACATAAATGTCAGAGATATTCTCGCTATTGAGTTCGACGTAATAGGATTCGTCGTTTATTTTTTTACTTAACTTGGTTATATATTCCTTTATCATCATATTTTAGTATCATTATAACTTGGATCTCATCTTTTGAGCATATTTAATAATCATTATTCACTTGCCTTATTGCTGCGTTTGAAGACAAGCAAAATCATCAATGACATGGCAAAGGTACTAAAAAAGCAGAGGAAATCACTCCTTTTGGAAGAATAATTAACGTGAGAGAGCTTTTTTCCCTTTATATGGCTCCGATTATCGAAAAAGTGCAGGGCCTTCGGTATTCTTTAAGGTCAACAACGCATCACATAAGATAGGAGCAACCAAGTCAATGTTATCTCCGGGGGTAGTTATGAAATAGCAAATATCCACATAGGCTTGATACCGAATATCTCGCCAGTTTTTAATCAACGAAAAATACTTGTGGCCTGATTTATTCTTGGCCATTTTTCGACTTTGATGCTGTTTTTGTGTTATATTGAAATGCAAAACCAGCATTTTTATTATAAAAAATAATAAATATTCCGTGTTTTTATTTCTCGCTCTTTCTTGTTACGATTAAAATTAGTAATTTTGCGTCAAAAGCAATAAAATTGATAATTATATGGAGGACATCAATCGTATCAAAGTCGTACTTGTTGAAAAGAAGAAAACCAACAAGTGGCTTGCTAAAGAAATGGGAAAAGACCCAGCAACGGTGAGCAAATGGTGTACAAACACAGCTCAACCAGATTTGCCTACGTTGGTGAAAATCGCTTCTCTACTCGACGTAGATGTAAAGGATTTAATTTGTCCAACAAAAAATAAAAATGAGAATATAATCATAATAAAAACGGGAGATTCTCTATGATTTATTCTTCCTATGAAGATAGGCTGCACAATAGGCGTTTACCTTTGCCCTCGAATTCAATTTAAATTCTCAAAATAACAAATATAAGAATCACGATGATAACAAAGAGCATGATGTTTTTAACCATGTGATTGGGTGTAGCAACTTAGCGAGACAGGCGAGGATTATGGTGAAATATCCTATGTCTATAACAATGATTAATAACATTAAAAAAACTGATATAAATATGGCATCACTAAATGACTTTATAATCCAGAAAGCTCGTCCACTGCCTGTAATTGTTGCAGTAGATCGCAGTGGCAGCATGAGCAAGAATGGCAAAATTGAAGCCCTTAATCTTGCTTTAAAAAATTTTGTAAACTCTCTTAAAGAAGAGAAATCTGACAAAATTGAGATTCAGTTTGCTCTTTATAGCTTTGGAGGAAGGGATGAAGTGACATGTGAAAATGAACTATGTCCAATAGAATCTGTAACATGCCATGATTATACACCATATGGTCGTACACCTTTAGGGGGGACACTGAATGCTATAAAGCAATTAATTGAAGATCGAACAAAGATACCTTCAAGGTCTTATGCTCCAACAGTCGTGCTGATTACTGATGGAGAATCTACTGATGAAACGGAACAAGCTTTAACCGCATTTAGGAATGAAGGTCGATCAGCAAAAGCATTTCGTATTGCGATGGCCATAGGAGATGATGCAGATATAGCCTTCCTAAAGTCATTTGTAAGCGAGCCAGAATACCTTGTAACAGGAGAAAGCGCAGCAGATATTAAGCAATTCTTCAAATTCGTTACAATGTCTGTGTCTCAACGTACTCACAGCCAGACCCCAGACTCGATCAAGTTGTCTATAAAGAGTGTATCAGCTGAAGACGATGACGAAATAATATTATAGTCATGTATAGCCATATTCTGACATCAATTATTGGAAGCCACTCCAATATACAGGACGCAATCAGGTACTTTGAAAACGATGACATAATCATTGCCATCGTTGCAGATGGACTTGGGTCGCGGAAGATGTCTGCATATGGGGCCAGACTCATTTGTAACTTGATGGAAAAGGAATTAGTTAGTAAACGTCCTCCTCTTCTCTCGACAGATATTGTAAGTCCCCAAATATGGCAAGAATGTCTTAAATCTAAGGATAAGGACTGCGATGAATACTGTACTACTTGCTCTTTTGCGTTCATTGACAAGTCTGCCAAACAAATAACTGTTGGGCAAATAGGAGATTCTCCAATCTTCATCAAAGTAGACTGTAATAAAGTCATTGAACTGCGGCAAGAGAAGGATTTCTCCAATATAACAGATTCGTTAGGGGGTAATACCGTAAGTACATTTCGCGTTCAAAATTATCATTATAAGGATTCAATAAAAGTAATGGTAACATCCGATGGCATCGGGGAAGAATTAGAAAGCTCGAGCCTTGATTCCTTGTTCTCTTATCTTAGTTCAACGTATCAACAGTATACGCCAAAATCAAGATCTCGCCGTTTTACAAAAGAAATAAAAGAAACTATCGGCAAAGTCAATCATGATGACAAGTCGGCAATATATATATGGTCAATATGAACGTTACAGACTCATACAGAAACAGTTATGAAATCCTTTCAGAGATAGGAAAAGGCGCACAAGGTGCCACATATCTCTTGAAAGGAGGTAAATACATTGCAAAACTGTTTGCCAATGTAAAGAATCCGACGGAATTGAGAGCAAAGATTAATTTCTTGAAGCAACTCGATTTGGAAAAGGATGGATTTGCCATACCTTTAGAAGAAATTACCCAACCTAAAATTGGATATATTTCAGAATTCGCATCAGGTATGGAGCCCTTATCCATGCTTAAATGGAGCAATCAATCCGAGGACTTGCAAAAGTGGTTCATTGAGACCGGAGGCTTACTTAAAAGGTTACAAGTTCTCACGAAATTAGCAGAACGTCTTCGCACACTTCATTCTAAAGGACTAATTTATTGTGACTTGTCCCCAAGCAATGTGTTCGTTTCTTCCGATGCCAAGAACAGTCACGTTTTTTTAATTGACCTGGACAACCTTCGCTATAGAACAAGTATTTTATATAATATTTATACTCCATTCTATGCTGCGCCAGAATTGGTAAATTCGGCATCTCCGAACAGCATGGAGTCGGACTGCTTCTCATTCGCAATTATTGCATATGAGATTCTCACATTAAACCATCCACTTATCGGCGACTACGTTACAGAAGGCGAACCTGAATTAGAAGAACAAGCACTTTCAGGAAAACTCCCTTGGGTTGAACATTCGTCTGATAGGCTCAATGCTCGTTCAAGTGGTATTCCTTCAAGTTTTTTCATTACAGAGAGCCTTCAGACTCTCTTCAAACGGACATTTGAAGATGGGTTGAACGATCCGATAAAGAGACCGACAATCTCTGAGTGGTGCAATG
>Ga0326511_10003842_pt1 | contig 12042 bp, 5 predicted proteins | sample 0_2496_0518_D_FD_203701 | JGI IMG/M metagenome (GOLD analysis project Ga0326511, IMG submission 203701) | Bovine rumen microbial communities from UC Davis, California, United States - 0_2496_0518 | ecosystem: Host-associated > Mammals > Digestive system > Stomach > Rumen | place: USA: California...
TTATGTGTATGAACCTGTATTTCCGGACAGATATCATGAATTCTCGCTTCGGCGACATCGGTCTTGTATTTCCCGACAGTACTCCGGAGTGCGAAAATCTGTCTGTTCAGATTAGTCAGGCAGATTTTGTCATCATCAATCAGATCAAGCGAACCGATACCGCTTCTTGCAAGAGCCTCGACCGCATAGCCCCCGACCCCGCCGATTCCGAATACGGCAACCCGACAGGATTTTAATTTTTCCATTCCTTCACGGCCGAATAATAATTCTGTTCTTGAAAATTGATTCAGCATGTTGTTTTCTCCTCTCTGCCCTCACCGGAGACTGTTCCGTGATTGGTGATATTTTTATCATAATCATCCAAGAAATGATGATATTCATTCCCGATATGATAAGAAATCAGCGTTTTCAGATTCACATTCTCGACACTCCGGAAAATATTTTTATCAATCGCCGGACTGATTTTCCGGAGATCGGCTAATAATTCTTTGACTTCCTGCCGTTTGGAAGTACCGCTTCCGTTTTCATCTTTTTCATATTCTTCCGTGAAACGGCAGGCACATTGCAGGAATTTCAGATCATGATCATTTTTCCATGCGATAATATCGCTTTCACGGACAAGATACATCGGACGGATCAACTGCATATTTTTAAAATTCTCACTGTGAATTTTCGGCATCATAGTCTGAATCTGTGAGCCGTAGAGCATTCCCATCAGGATAGTTTCGATCACATCATCAAAATGATGTCCCAAGGCGATTTTATTACAGCCTAAATCCTGAGCGGTTTTATAGAGATTGCCTCTCCGCATTCTTGCACAGAGATAACAGGGATTGCGATCAATATTCACGACATAATCAAAAATTCTCGCCTCAAATACATGAACGGGAATCTCCAGCAAAGCGGCATTTTTCAGAATCTGCTGATGATTTTCCTCGTTATAACCGGGGTTCATGACGATATATTCCACATCGAACGGATATTTGCTGTATTTTTGCAGACGCTTCATACACAGAGCCATGAGCATGGAATCTTTTCCGCCGGAGATACAGACGGCAATTTTATCGCCCTCCTGAATCATGTTATATTCTTTGATGCCTTTGAGAAATTTCACCCAGATCGGCTTATTGAATTTTTTTACAATTGATTCTTCAATAGGATTGACAGTCATATACACACTCTTTTCTGATAGAAATACTAAGCATATTATAACATAAATCCGGAATCCTGTCAAGTCTGCATCAGTCAGAAAAAATCCTGCCGTGAGAAACGACAGGATTTTTTTATAATTAAATTATACAATAGCAGTCAGGGGAGAAGCAGGAGGTGTATGATCGACAGATACCGGAGGTTCTGCCTTGGTGCGCACAAGCTGGACATTGTTATAAATATCCATACCAGTTCCGGCAGGAATCAGCTTGCCGATAATAACATTTTCTTTCAGTCCCTCCAGATAGTCGATCTTGCCACGAATTGCCGCATCGGTCAGAGCCTTTGTAGTCTCTTGGAAAGAAGCCGCTGACAGGAAGCTGTCAGAACTGGAAGCCGCTTTGGTAATACCCTGCAATACCGGTTCAGTTGTGACAAAATTCAGATCAGTCTGTCCTGCGTCACGGAGTTCCTGAATCTTTTCGTTGATTGCCGCTACATGCTTACGTTCGATCAGTGTCCCCGGCAGGAGATATTCAGAATGCGGCACATCATTTCCGCTTCCGGCATCTTCAATGCGGACTTTGCGGAGCATCTGACGGACAATGACTTCGATATGCTTATCATTGATGTCAACACCCTGTAAGCGATATACTTTCTGCACTTCGATGATAATATAATCCTGTACGGCAGAAGTGTCCAGAACTTCGAGAATTCTCGCAGGAGAAACATTGCCTTCTGTCAGGCGGTCGCCTTTCTTGACAACAGAGCCTTCATGAACTTTGTATTTATAGTTATAGGGGATAATCTCGGAAGTTTCTTCGCCTGTTTCGGGATTGCGAATTGTGAGTGTTCTGGTTGTCTTGACTTCTTCAAGATGCACAATACCGTCAATGCTTGCGATAATAGCGGCATTCTTAGGCTTTCGAGCTTCAAAGAGTTCTTCAACACGAGGAAGACCCTGTGTGATGTCGCCCTCGCCGCCGGATGCAATACCGCCTGTATGGAATGTACGCATTGTCAGCTGTGTACCTGGTTCGCCGATGGACTGTGCGGCAATTGTTCCGACTGCTTCGCCCACGGAAACAAGATTGTTATTCGCAAGGTTTGCACCGTAGCACTTCGCACAAACACCCTTTTTGGATTTGCATTTGAGTACAGAACGAATCTTGATTTTTTCAATGCCCATATCTACAATTTTCTGAGCATCTTTATCAGTCAGAAGTTTATCTTTGCTGATGATCAGTTCACCGGTTTCAGCGTCGCGGAGATCCTGACAGAGGAAACGTCCGGCAAGTCTGTCCTGCATTTTTTCGATTAATTCCGTACCGTTGCGGATTTCATAGATTTCAATGCCGTCTTCTGTACCGCAGTCCTGTTCACGGATAATTACATCCTGAGAAACATCAACCAGACGGCGGGTCAGATAACCGGAGTCGGCAGTACGGAGAGCCGTATCAGCAAGACCTTTACGGGCACCACGGGAAGAAATGAAGTATTCCAGAATATTCAGACCTTCACGGTAATTGGCTCGAATCGGAATTTCAATCGTAGTACCGGAAGTATTGGCGATCAGACCACGCATACCGGCAAGCTGACGAAGCTGTGCAATAGAACCACGGGCACCGGAATGCGCCATCATCTGAATCGGATTGTAAGGATCCATATTTTTCTGGAGAGCATCTGTGACATCATCAGTCGCTTTATTCCATGTCTGTACGACAAGCTGAGATTTTTCATGTGCGGAGATATAACCATTGTTGTACATCTCATTGATCTCATCAATCTTGACATCGGCAGCAGCAAGAATTTCTTTTTTCTGCGGCGGAATTGTCGCATCGCATACAGCTGTAGTAATGCCGGATTTAGTAGAATACTTGAATCCTAAGGCCTTGATCTTGTCAAGAACTTCAGAAGTCGTTGTTGTGCCGTGAATTTTAATGCATCTGTCAATAATTTCAGAAAGCTGACCCTTGCGGACTAAGAAAGAAATTTCCAGATCAAACTGACGGTCAGAATTGGTTCTGTCCACATAGCCGAGATTCTGAGGAATATTTTCATTGAAAATCAGTCTGCCGATTGTGCAGTCGATAATTTTAGAGAGCTTCTTTTCAGCAACATCTTTTGTGATTCTGACTTTGATCGGCGCATGAAGTGTCACATCGCCTTCATAATAAGCCATCATAGCTTCATCTACATCACGGAAGCACTTGCCTGCACCCTTGTCATTTTCTTTAAGCAGAGTTAGATAATAAGAACCAAGTACCATGTCCTGAGACGGTACAGCCACCGGACGACCGTCAGAGGGCTTTAACAGGTTATTGGCGGCAAGCATCAGAAAACGGGCTTCGGCCTGTGCTTCGGCTGAAAGCGGCAGATGTACAGCCATTTGGTCGCCGTCAAAATCGGCATTGAATGCAGAGCATACAAGCGGATGCAGTTTCAGGGCACGGCCTTCTACAAGAATCGGCTCAAATGCCTGAATACCCAGACGATGCAGTGTAGGCGCACGGTTCAACAGTACCGGATGAGATTTAATTACATGTTCCAGTGCATCCCATACGGCTTTGTCAGTCGCACGGTCTACGATTTTTCTTGCACTCTTGATATTGGCAATGACACCAGTATCAACAAGACGTTTCAGAACAAACGGCTTGAATAATTCCAGTGCCATTTCTTTCGGCAGACCGCACTGGTACATTTTGAGTTCAGGCCCTACGACAATAACCGAACGGCCGGAATAGTCAACACGCTTTCCGAGCAGATTCTGACGGAAACGCCCCTGCTTGCCTTTCAGCATGTCAGAAAGAGATTTCAGCGCACGGTTGCTCGGCCCTGTTACGGGTCTGCCGTGACGGCCGTTATCAATCAGAGCATCTACAGCTTCCTGAAGCATACGCTTTTCATTGCGGACGATAATATCAGGAGCTTCCAGTTTCAGCATACGCTGGAGACGGTTGTTTCTGTTGATTACACGTCTGTACAGATCATTCAGGTCAGAAGTTGCATATCTGCCGCCGTCCAGCATCACCATCGGGCGCAGATCCGGAGGAATGACCGGAACTACATTCATGACCATCCATGCAGGCTTATTGCCGGACTGTAAGAATGCTTCGATAATTTCCAGACGCTTTAATAATTTGATTTTTTTCTGACCGTTGGGCAGGCCTTTCAGCTCGGCTTTCAGATCATTGGCAGTGTACTGAAGATCGTTGACCCAGTTTTCCTTGCGGAGTTCAGCATATTCTTCATTGGTAGGATCAAAGGCCTGATCGAAAAGTTCAAGAATATAAGCAAAGCCGGTCTTGGCCACTGCAACAGGGTTTCCGTCATCTTCACACTTGCGGTTATAGGGGAGAATCATTTCTTTATATTCTGCATAGGAAACAATATTGCCGTCATGATAGCCGGAGTTTCCGGCAGTTTCGAGATAATAACGCATTCTGTGCAGATAGTCATGAATTTCACGCTCAGGCATATTGAGAATTTTAGAAACCATCGGCATATGTGCTTCAAAAAAGCGGACATAATTCTGAGGATCATATTCATCAAGAAGCCATTGGATTGCTTCCGCACCCATTTCAGCAATGAAAGAATCGCCGTATTTCTCGATATTTTTTGTATATTCTTCTTCTGTAAGAAGCGTATTTTTCAGCAGAGCAGTTTCACCGGGTTCGATTACTACATATTTAGTAAAATAAAGCACTTCTTCCAGACGTTTCTGAGAAATTTCCAGCACCTGTCCGATACGGGAGGGCGTGCCTTTGAAATACCAGATATGGGAGACCGGCGCAGCAAGCTCGATATGACCCATACGTTCACGGCGGACTTTGGCACGGGTAACTTCTACGCCGCAGCGGTCGCAGACTTTGCCTTTGAAACGGATTTTCTTGAATTTTCCGCAGTGGCATTCCCAGTCCTTGGTAGGACCGAAAATGCGTTCACAGTACAGGCCGCCGGTTTCAGGCTTCTGAGTTCTGTAATTGATGGTTTCAGGGCGTTCTACTACGCCGTAGGACCACTCTCTGATGCGTTCAGGGGAAGCTAGTCCGATTTGCAGGGATTCAAAAGTATTAGATTCCAAATTCGTTACCTCCAGTCACTTTCATCAGTATCTTCATCATACATATCACTGCTGGTATCATCAGCAGCTTCCAGAATGGGGGAATCGCTGTCATCATCGTCATCAAAATCGTCATCTTCGCCGACATCATGTGTAGAATAGCCGTGCTTTTCAAACTCGTCATCTTCGCTCTGATAATCTTCGATGAAATCTGTTGCAGGCATGGGGATATTATCATCTTCTTCAAAATGCTGTTTCAGATCAATTTCTTCCTGATTTTCATCCAGAACTTTGACATCAAGGCCGAGAGACTGCATTTCTTTGATCAATACTTTGAAAGATTCCGGAATGCCTGGTTTCGGAACATTCTGTCCTTTCACGATATGTTCATAAGTATTGACACGGCCGATGGTATCATCAGACTTGACTGTCAGAATTTCCTGAAGCGTATAAGCAGCACCATAGGCCTCCAAAGCCCATACTTCCATTTCACCGAAACGCTGTCCGCCGAACTGTGCTTTACCGCCGAGCGGTTGCTGCGTTACCAGAGAATAAGGGCCGACAGAACGGGCATGAATTTTATCATCAACAAGATGATGCAGTTTGAGATAATACATATAGCCGACAGTAACACGGTTGTCGAATTTCTCGCCGGTACGTCCGTCATAGAGTGTGAATTTTCCGTCTTCGTTCATTGTGATGGCTTTCGGATTGATGACTTTGTCCATCTGATTCAGCTCAAAGGCCTCGTCTCTGTAAGGAGCATTTTTCTCATTGGCTTCGCGGAAGCAGGCACGAATATCATCTTCATGCGCACCGTCAAAGACAGGAGTCATGATATGCCATCCCAGAGCCTTTGCACTCATGCCAAGATGCACTTCCAGTACCTGTCCGATATTCATACGGGAAGGTACACCCAGAGGATTCAGAACAATATCCAGAGGAGTACCGTCAGGCAGGAAAGGCATATCTTCTTCCGGAAGAATTCTGGAGACAACACCCTTGTTTCCATGACGGCCGGCCATCTTGTCGCCGACAGAAATCTTACGCTTCTGTGCAAGATAGCAACGGACTTTCATGTTGACACCTGTGCCGAGTTCAGAGATTTCAGCATCATCATCACCGATTTTTTCGCCTCGCTTGAATGTCTTGACTCCGATGACGATACCGCCCTCGCCGTGCGGTACTTTCAGGGAGTTGTCACGGACTTCACGGGCTTTTTCACCGAAAATGGCTCTGAGCAGACGTTCTTCGGCAGTGAGTTCTGTTTCGCCCTTAGGTGTTACTTTACCAACAAGAATATCACCGGCAGTGACTTCCGCACCAATACGGATGATTCCGCGCTCATCGAGATTTTTCAGAGCATCTTCGCCGACATTCGGAATATCACGGGTAATTTCTTCAGGGCCGAGCTTGGTGTCACGGCATTCGAGTTCATATTCTTCGATATGAATCGAAGTAAATACATCTTCACGGACAAGACGTTCATTCAGGAGAACGGCATCTTCATAGTTATAGCCTTCCCATGTCATGAAGCCGATCAGAGCATTTTTGCCGAGGGCAATTTCTCCGTCAGCAGTAGCAGGGCCGTCAGCAAGAACCTGACCTTTGCGGATCGTATCACCGACATTGACAATCGGTCTCTGGTTCACACAGGTGTCCTGATTGGAACGCTGGAATTTGATCATTTCATAATTATGATCAATCTTGTTTGCATCCTGTACGATGATTTTATCAGCAGATACAAAAGTTACAACGCCGTCTGTTTCAGAGAGCACGCAGACTCCGGAATCGACAGCGGCTTTGTATTCCATACCAGTGCCGACAAAAGGACGTTCTGTTTTGAGAAGCGGCACAGCCTGACGCTGCATGTTCGCACCCATCAGAGCACGGTTCGCATCGTCATTCTCCAGAAACGGAATCATAGCAGTCGCTACGGATACTACCATTTTCGGAGAAACGTCCATGTAATCTATTTTGGAGTTCTCAATTTCAAGAATCTTGTCACGGTAACGGGCAGTAACTTTCGGACGGGCAAATTTGCCTTCTTCTGTGAGCGGTTCGTTTGCCTGAGCGACAATGAAATTATCTTCAATATCAGCAGGCATATAGACAACTTCTTCTGTAACAATGCCTGTTTTTTTATCTACACGGCGGTAAGGAGCTTCGATAAAGCCGTATTCGTTGATTTTCGCAAATGTTGCAAGATAGGAGATCAGACCAATGTTAGGGCCTTCAGGAGTTTCAATCGGGCACATGCGGCCATAGTGGGAATAATGAACGTCACGGACTTCAAATCCGGCACGGTCACGGGACAGACCCCCAGGGCCTAAAGCGGATAAACGGCGTTTATGTGTCAGTTCTGCAAGCGGATTGTTCTGATCCATGAACTGAGATAACGGAGAAGAACAGAAAAATTCTTTGATCTGGGAAGTCACAGGACGAATGTTGACTAATGCCTGAGGTGTGATGACATCCATATCCTGTGTCTGGAGATTCATACGCTCACGAATGCCGCGTTCCATACGAGCCATGCCTGAACGCATGGTATTCTGAAGCAGTTCGCCGACACGGCGGATTCTTCTGTTGCCGAGATGGTCAATATCATCAGTTGTGCCGACACCCTCGCAGAGATTCAGGAAGTAGCTCACAGAGGCGAAAATATCATCAAGTGTAATATGATTTGGCACGAGATCTTCTGCGCGTTTCTTGCAGACTGCTTTCAGATCGGCAGGGTCTGTGCTTTCAAGAATTTCATTCAGAACACGGGCACAAACTTTTTCACGGATGCCGATTTCAGCAGGATCAAAATCCACATAGCCGGACAGATCAACCATACCGTTGCCAAGGACTTTGATTTCTTTTTCTACCATGTGGATAGTAGTCTGTCCTTGTTCGTTAGTGTGATATTCTTTGGCTTCTACAGTCAGGAATGCTTCAGAAATACCAGCCTGTTCGATTTCCTGTGCTTTCTCAAAAGAAAGGAGTTCGCCTGTTTCTGCAAGCACCTCGCCGGTGCGTTCGTTCACGATCGGACGGGAGGCAATATGACCGGAAAGACGGGAAGCAATTCCGAGTTTCTTGTTATATTTATATCTGCCGAATTTGCAGAGATCATAGCGTCTGGGGTCGAAAAACAGAATATCCAGCTGAGACTGCGCATTTTCGATTGTGGGAGGTTCACCGGGGCGGAGTTTTTTATAGACTTCTATAAGGCCGTCTTCCACCGTCTTGGCAGTGTCTTTTTCTAAGATTGTCTGATATAATCTTTCGTCATGGCCGAACATTTCTTCGATAGATTCATCTGTACCCAGACCAATGGCACGGAGAAAAGTAGTCAGCGGAATTTTGCGGTTTTTATCAATGCGGACATAGACAATATCATTGGAATCCATTTCATATTCCAGCCATGCACCGCGGTTCGGAATAATAGTGGATTTGAATAATTCCTTGCCGGTCTTGTCTTTTTCCATGTCATAATAAACACCAGGGGAGCGGACAAGCTGAGAGACAATAACACGTTCTGCACCGTTGATGACGAATGTACCGCTTTCGGTCATCAGCGGGAAATCACCCATGAAAATTTCGCTTTCTTTGACTTCGCCGGTTTCTTTGTTCCAGAGTTTTGCCGTGACACGGAGCGGAGAAGCGAAAGTTGCCTGATGCTCTTTTGCTTTGGCGATCGTTTTATATTTCAGATGGGCATCATCAAAACGATAGTCAACGAATGTCAGTACCAGATTGCCGTTGTAATCCGTAGCCGAGAAATCTTTGAAAACTTCTTTCAGTCCCTCTTCGCGGAACCATTTATAAGAATTTTTCTGGATTTCAATCAGATTCGGCATATCCAGAACTTCGGGAATTTTGCCGAAACTCATTCTGACATTTTTTCCGAGCTGTTTGGCAGTTACATTTACCATAGGCGGATACCTCCTTTAAAATCTTGCAGTTTTTATTCCGGCGGCCGCTTGACAAAACAGAAAGAATATGCTATACTATTCTGCAAGCGAATAAAAAAACCGAAATAGTGCATTTTAAAATTATACTATATTTTAAGATATTTGTCAAGCCCTGACATATTTTTCAGAGAAATATACAAATTTTAACATTTAATTTCAGCAAAAATCAATAAAAATCAAAACGGATAATTTCTGAAATTAATCAGAAAAATAAAAAAATTATTTTTTGAAAATTTTTTCTGAAAAACACTTGACAAAATGCAAAAACAAGTGTATAATAAACTGGTATGCAGTGCATTTCTGTGTTTTTGTTCTGAAAAATGCCCTGCATAAAAAAGAAAAAAGGAGGAAAAAAGATGCCAACATTTAATCAGCTCGTGCGTAAGGGCAGAAAAGTTCAGCAGTCCAAGTCTACTGCACCTGCACTTCAGAAAGGCTACAATGCTAAAAAGAAGGTACAGATCGACCAGAGTGCTCCTCAGAAGAGAGGCGTGTGCACTGTTGTTAAGACAACTACCCCGAAAAAGCCGAACTCTGCTATGCGTAAAATTGCAAGAGTCAAGCTGACAAACGGTTATGAAGTAACGTCCTACATCCCTGGTATCGGCCATAATCTTCAGGAACACAGCGTTGTTCTGATCCGCGGCGGCCGTGTGAAAGACTTGCCTGGTGTACGTTATCACATCATCCGTGGTGCTCTCGATGCTCAGGGCGTAGCTAACAGAAATCAGGCTCGTTCCAAGTACGGTGCAAAGCGTCCGAAGGCAGGCAAGAAATAATTTTTCTTTCTGCCCAGTTTCTGATTGAATTATTAGTTTACCACAGGTTCATGTGGAGTTTTATATATAAAGCCTCTGCATTGGCCTGACGTGCCGGAATTCTCCGGACGAGTACCTATGAATTCATGAAAATCTGTGATGTAAATATTTTTTATATCACGCCAATTAATGTGAAGGAGGGAAGCGAAATGCCAAGAAGAGGTAATGTCGCAAAGCGTGATGTTCTGCTCGACCCTGTTTATAATTCCAAGCTCGTTACACGTCTGATCAATAACGTAATGCTCGATGGCAAGAAGGGTGTCGCTCAGAAGATCGTTTATGGTGCGTTTGAGATTGTCGCTGAAAAGACCGGCAGAGACGCACTGGAGGTTTTTGAAGAGGCTATGGAAAATATCATGCCTCAGCTCGAAGTCAAGGCTCGCCGTCTGGGTGGTGCTACTTATCAGGTTCCTATGGAAGTGCGTCCTGAAAGAAAGCAGACTCTCGGTCTCAGATGGATTACAAAATATTCCAGAGAACGTAATGAAAAAACCATGAAAGAAAGACTGGCCGGTGAAATTCTTGATGCTCTGAACAATACAGGCGGTGCTGTCAAGAAACGTGAGGATACTCACAAGATGGCAGAAGCAAACAAGGCGTTTGCTCACTACCGCTGGTAATTTTCTTGCGGTAAAGGAGGAAACGTTATCATGGCAAGAGACTGTAGTCTGGAAAAAACCAGAAATATCGGCATCATGGCGCATATCGATGCCGGCAAAACGACCACCACAGAGCGTATCCTGTTCTATACCGGTGTCAATCACAAGATTGGTGAAACCCATGACGGTGCTGCCACAATGGACTGGATGGCACAGGAGCAGGAAAGAGGTATTACTATCACTTCCGCTGCTACCACTGCTTACTGGGCTGGTCACAGAATTAATATTATCGACACCCCCGGACACGTTGACTTTACTGTTGAAGTAGAGCGTTCTCTCCGTGTTCTGGACGGTTCTGTTACTGTACTCTGTGCAAAGGGCGGTGTTGAACCGCAGTCTGAAACTGTATGGAGACAGGCTGATAAATATCAGGTTCCGAGAATGGCTTATGTCAACAAGATGGATATTATGGGTGCGGATTTCTACAGAGTCGTACAGATGATGAAAGACCGTCTGCACTGCAATGCCGTTCCGATTCAGCTGCCGATCGGTGCTGAAGAAACTTTCAAGGGCATTATTGATCTTGTAGAAATGAAAGCCTACATGTATTATGATGATCTCGGAAAAGATATTCGTGTGGAAGAAATTCCGGACGATATGAAAGAAAAGGCTCAGGAATATCATGAGTCTCTGCTGGAACATGTTGCAGAGATGGATGAAGAATTGATGGAAAAATACTTCGCAGGTGAAGAACTGACTATCGAAGAAATCAAAACCTGCATTAGAAAATCCTGCCTTGCTAATACTATGGTACCGGTTACCTGCGGTACTTCTTACAAGAATAAGGGCGTTCAGAAGCTGTTAGACGCAATCGTTGACTATATGCCTTCTCCGCTCGATGTTCCCGCAATCAAGGGTACAAATCCCGAAACAGGCGAAGAAGAAGAAAGACCTTCTTCCGATGACGAACCGTTTGCAGCTCTCGCATTCAAGATTGCAACAGACCCGTTCGTTGGCAAGCTGACATTCTTCCGTGTATATTCCGGTGTTCTGGAAGCCGGCTCCGGTGTTCTGAACTCCACTAAGGACAAGCATGAAAGAATCGGCCGTATCGTACAGATGCACGCAAATGCAAGAAAAGAACTCGAAAAAGTATATTCCGGTGATATTGCCGCTGCAATCGGTCTGAAACAGACTACTACCGGTGATACTCTCTGCGATGAAAATCATCCTGTTATTCTTGAATCTATGGAATTCCCTGAGCCGGTTATCAATCTGGCTATCGAGCCGAAAACAAAGGCCGGTCAGGAAAAAATGGGTGTTGCTCTGGCAAAGCTCGCCGAAGAAGACCCCACTTTCAGAACATGGACAGACGAAGAAACAGGTCAGACTATCATCGCTGGTATGGGCGAATTGCATCTGGATATTATCGTTGACAGACTGCTCCGCGAATT
>Ga0326511_10003843_pt1 | contig 12042 bp, 24 predicted proteins | sample 0_2496_0518_D_FD_203701 | JGI IMG/M metagenome (GOLD analysis project Ga0326511, IMG submission 203701) | Bovine rumen microbial communities from UC Davis, California, United States - 0_2496_0518 | ecosystem: Host-associated > Mammals > Digestive system > Stomach > Rumen | place: USA...
GTCAACGCATCCCCGGGCATGAACGAGTCACTCCTTGCGGATGCCGTGGCTCGGAAACTACAGCAGACATTGAACAGTAGGAGGGCAGTATGGGGCAGTTAGTTTACAATGGCATGGATTTGGAAGAGGAGTTCGGCGTAGTCGTGGACAGTTCGGAGAGCTGGCCTAAACCCGAGCGAGACCGTGAGCTCGTCCACGTCCCCGGCAGGAACGGCGACCTGATAATCGACCACGGCGGCTACAATAACGTCGAACTCGTGTATCATTGCCTGATAAAAGACGGATGGCAGGAAAAATTCGGTCAGTTCTGCGACCTGATGTACTCGAACTCGAGAGGATATGGGGAGCTGTTCGATAGCGAGCATCCCGGGGTCTATCGCATGGCAGAATTTGCTGGAGGAATCACCCCGGAGCTCTGGTTTACAAGCGACACTGGGGTCTTCGACCTTGTGTTCAACTGCAAGCCCCTCCAGTATGTCTGGCGAGAGGTCGACCTCGACTTTCGGACGGCTGACGTGACGGAGACCTTTGACAATCCTTATTATATGTGGTCATACCCAAAGATTCGTGTATACTCGCAGTCAGGGGCTCAGCTTGGCATCCAGTATTGGGGAGTACAAGTTGCCCCGCAAACAGTCTATGACCAAATCGTCATTGACTGCGAAGCGGAGGTCATCTATGGCACGGACGACATGGACAATTATCTCGGCCCTGCGTCGCAATATGTGACTTTCACCCCCCCGGAGGAATCATGGCAGAACCCGGAGAACAGAACGTATCCGTCCCTCAGTGACGGAACAGGGCTCGAACTTACAGCCAAACATGAGGTCTGGAACGACGACCCGGACGACCCGCAAATCATCGCAACCTATACCGGGACGGCGACCGTCGAGCTGAACATCACGAGGATATGACTATGGCTCCTGTATTGTTTGAAAAAGATGCGACCGCTTTTGACGGGCTCGGACTTTGCACCCTCACGGATGCCATCTCCTGCACCGTCACGGAGGAGCGCAACGGTGCCTTTGAGCTGGAGATGGAGTATCCCATCGCCGGGGCTGGTTTCTCAGCTTTAATTGAGGACAGAATAATCGCCGCACGGGGACGAGAGACGGGAGCCCCGCAGGGCTTCCGCATCTACCGCATCACGAAGAACCTCGCCGGGACTTCGACCATCTATGCCCGGCACATCTCTTACCAGCTTTCGTTCGTCCCCGTCCCTGCCATCAGCGGCACGGGGAACGCTCAAGCCGCTATGCGGGCTCTGAAGTCTGCGGCACTTGATTCTTGCCCTTTCTCGTTCGAGTCCGACATCTCCTCGAGCAGAAACTACAAGATTTCCGTCCCGAGTGCAATCAGGACTGCGCTCGGAGGTATGGAGGGGTCTATCCTCGACACCTATGGCGGTGAGTACGAGTGGGACAACTGGAACGTCATCCTGCACCAGTCCAGAGGAGCAGACAAGGGCGTGAGGATTGCCTACGGGAAGAACCTGACCGGGCTCGACCGGGCGGTCGACATCGGTGACACCATCACCGGCGTGATGGCGTTCTACATCAAAGAGGACGGCACCATCGTCTACTCCTCCCCGCAGGTCATCCAGAACACCCACGTCGCCGACTATGCGTTCGGACGGACGCTTGCGCTCGATGTTACCGGGGAGTTCGAGACAGAACCGACCCGGGCTCAAATCACCTCCTATGCGACGAGTTATCTTGCGGCGACCACCCTTGCGAAAGCGACCGAGGAAGTGACGGTCGACTTCGTCCCCCTTTGGCAAACGACCGACTACGGTCAGCCCTACGTCGAGCATATTGAGCTCTGCGACACGGTGACAGTCGAGTACAAACAGCTCGGCGTTGAGGTGCAGAAACAAGTCACGAAGACGGTCTACAACGTCTTGCAGAACCGCTATGACAGCATCACCCTCGGCGGGGAGACTACGGTCGTCGACACGATTGCTTCGCTTGAGTCCGCAGAGGATGACACGGCTCGCCAGATAGCCCAGATTGCGGCAGAACTCTCACAGCTTTCGACTACTGTTTCCGAGCTGGCTTCTCAGACCGTCCCTATAAATCGAGGCGGCACAGGGGCGACGACAGCCGCCGCCGCCCGGACGAACCTCGGACTCGGCGGCATACCGAACGGGCTGAAAATCAAGTACGGTTCCGGGACGACCGGGAGCAACGGACAGCTCCATATCAATTTCAGCGGGACGGCATTTTCGTCGGCTCCCGTCGTTGTGGTTTCAGCTCACGGTACAAGCATGTCCAGTGTATTTGATGCAAGACCGGCGGATACAACGACATCTGGCTTTTCGGTTTACTGCACGAGGGCAACTGGAGGGTCAGTTTCGGCTGGCTCGAAAGTGCCAATCCGATGGATTGCTGTCGGGACATAAGCGGTCTTATCACGGAGGACTAAATGAGCAAGCAACAGATATATGATGCGCTCCGAAAGGCTGGAATCTCCCACGCCGGTGCAATCGGTATCATGGGCAATCTCCAAGCGGAGAGCGGGTGCGAATCCTGTCGACTGCAAGGGGATTATGAGCTCGGAAGAACGAGGTCGAAAGAGTACGCCGCAAAGGTCGACTCCGGGGAATTGTCGAGGCACATATTCTCGATGGACGGTCAGGGCTGGGGCGTATATCAGCTCACATATCACACGAGGAAAGCCGGGTTTCACGATTTCGTAAAGGCAAACAACGGGTTAATCGCAGACATGGAGCTACAGCTTCGCTACATGGTCAAGGAACTGAAAGAGGACTTTCCAAATCTTTGGCAATTCCTCAGGGTAACCACCAGCGTCTGGAACTCCACGAAGCGGTTCTGCGAAGAATTTGAACGCCCTGCCGTGAACAATATCCAAGCCCGGTATGCGATGGCACAGGCCATTGAGGGCGAACTGAAAGCCGCACCGACTGCGGATTTCTGGCCTCCCCGGACTATCGACAAGAGCATGAAAGGTGCTGATGTGGAGGTTCTCCAAGCCATCCTCAAGGCGAGAGGGTATGCGGTGAACTATGTGGGCGGCGTATTTGATGCTCTATTAGAGACCGAGGTCAAGAAGTTCCAGAAAGACCACGGGCTGGACTGCGACGGCGTTTGCGGCCCGCTGACGTGGCAAAAGGTTCTGGAGGTGAACACATGAGCGACGCAGTTATTGTGGCGTTAATCACGGGCATCTGCGCTGTTGCTGGGCAGTGGTTAATCTCCCGGAAACAAGCGCAAGACCGGGAGACAGCCGAAGCCGTGAGAGACCAGCGCATCGAAGACCGCCTGTCGGCGGTCGAGCGCAAGCTGGACGTGCACAACGGATATGCGGAGAAATTCGCAGAGATAGGTGCAGACATCGCTGTCATCAAGAACGACATCAAGACGCTATACAGACAGAAAGGAGAATAGCATATGGAAATGCTTGGAATTGCGGCAATCCCCGTCATCACCATCATCTGTTTTCTGGTGGCTGAAGCGGTCAAGGCGACCGCTCTGGACACCAAGTGGCTCCCCATCATCTGCGGGGTCTGCGGTGGCATCCTCGGCGTGGTAGCCCTCAAGGTGATGCCCGAGTTCCCTGCGGTCGATGTTCTGACCGCAATCGCAATCGGTATCGTGAGCGGCCTTGCGGCTACTGGTGCACATCAGGTATATAAGCAGTTGAGCGACAAGTAATTAATAGCCCCGGGAAACCGGGGCTCTTTTTTGTTAATTTCTTGTGTATTGCCCGTAAAAACTGAGGGCAATCGGTACAGAAAACACGCTCAAAAAGTTACCAAAAACAGAGAAAAGAAACGAAAAGGCAGTACTTTTTGCCTATAAAGTTAATAAAGTGTTTAACAATTCATACAAAAGTTAAAAGAGAGCGGAACCCGGAAAGCCTTGGAAATACTGGCTTTTTTGGTATCCGCTCTCTTTTTTGTTTATTATGCGTGTATTGCGGACGCTTTGTTTATTGCCCGTATATTGCGGTCAGTATTCGAGCAGGGAAATAGCATCCCTGAGCTCCTTGACGGTCTTGTGCGTGTACACACGCTCCCCGGTGCCCTGAGACTTATGACCCATGATGCGGTCGATGGCGACCGGGTTTGCCCCGGCTGAGTCGAGCTTGCTTCGGAACGTATGGCGGCACTCGTGCGGGGAGTGCCCGGTCTTGAGATTGTCCCATATTTTGCGGTACTGGTGGACGGCGGCGACGATGTAGTTCTTCGATTTCGTCTCGACGGCGAAAAGATACTCGCCACCCATGTGACGCTCCACGAGTGGGCGTATCTGGTCATGGATGGGCACGAGCCTGTTTTTCCCTGCGGTGGTCTTGACCCCGCACCGCATCGTCCCTTGCTCGAGGTCGATGTCCTCGCACTTGAGCAGGAAGACCTCGGAGATGCGCATCCCAGTATACAGCATGAACAGGAGCTCGTCGACCCCGGGCTCGCCCTGCCGCTTCCAGAAGCCACGCACCTCCTCGTCCGTGAATATGGTCTTCTCCTTGGGCTCTGCCCCGTCGACCTCGAGTACGTCCGACCACCGCTTGCTCGTGATGTCCAGCTCATATGCAAAGCGGTCAAGGTGCCAGAAGACGTTGCGGATGTTCGTCTTCGTCGACCGGGACAGGGGGCAGTCGTCGATGCACTTCTGCATCTGCCATGCCTTGATGGTGCGGTACGGCAACGGGTGGAGGTCGGCGCAGTGTTTGTAGGCCGAAGCCAGAGTAGCGGCAAGGGACGGACTCAGCCGCTTCGCTTTCGTCTCTTTCCAGAGCGCATAGAGTTCTGCCATCGTGACGTTGCGGTCGTCGATGTTGTACGGCTCTGCGTGGTAGTTTGCCAAGCAAACAAGGGCATCCTCCTTGCGCTCGAAGTAGCCCAGCGACTGATAAATCTGCCGACCGTCATCTGTCCATCCCGAGGTCACTCTTGCCATGTACGGGCGGCGACGATTCCCCGAGAGCTTGACGACGGAGCCGTATCCGTTCGGGTTTCTCATGTTGTTTGCCTCCAAAACAGCGTAAAATCAAACCAAAATATACGAAAAAGCGTAAAATCAGGTACTTTTTGCGGCGCATTATACGGGAAAAGGTAAATAATGCCCGCAAATGCTGTACTTTTTGCGTAGAAACGAAATTTAGTCGCAAAAGAGCCAAATTTGCGCTGTATGCGCTTTTTATTTCTCAGCCATGTAAATACATGGCTAAAATTATCTGCCACCACAGCGCTTCTCAGCGCGTCTGGTGCGGCATTGTGTTTTTAGCCCAAAAGCGGCGAAATGAGCACGCTGACGACCCCCGGTTCGGTGCATCTCACCCGCATTTTTCCGTGGTCTGCCCTCTCCTCGCAGTCTTTAATTGCCACGCAAATTAAATGATGGTCTTCGGCAACGTGGATGAGCTCGTGCGGCATGGCTTCGTCCCAGCAGGGGAACAGGGTATTCAGGTAGATGTCATAGGTGCCGTCGTCGTTCAGGACTGCGGCGGCTGGGTTCGCAGTATTTGCGAATCGAACAAGGTGCACGAAGTAGTCGGAGCCCTCAATCAGCGTTCTTTCCATTGACTCCTCGCAGGGCTTCTATCACCCGGACGTTCGCTTCGACTTCCTCTTTTGTTGCGTGTTTGAGCGTGGACATGAGCATGCGGCACTCCGGGCGAGTCCTCAGTATCTCGAGATACTCCATCAGCTCGGAATCCTCGTCTATTTCCTTGCCCAGCAGTTCGTCGACGGATACTCCCAGATAGCGACCTATCTTGCTCAGCGTCTCTGCGGTGAGAGTTTGAATCCTGCCTTTGTTCAGGTCGGTCAGACTGCTCCGGGATACTCCCGCTTGCTTGCACATCTCCGTGATGTTGACCCCACGATTGACGCACAGGGATTTGATGCGCTCGAAAAGTTCGGACACGGTGATTCCTCCTTATTATAAATAGTGTTACGTTCCCCCGTAAAAATTTTCCGTGCCCTATTGACATTTCTTACGTCATAGCGTAATATAGGATAGGGCATTGCGGATGGACGTATACGAGGGCAGGTGGCACTTCCCATAGTATTACATAAACCCGTAAATGTCAATACTGAGGAAAGGAGGGATGCACATGGTGAAAGGCATCACTGACTACGGCAAGGCAATCCGCATGAGACTGGTCGAGCTGAACCAGACGCAGGAGTGGCTCATCGAGTCCGTCCGGGAGCGGACGGGTCTGTATTTCGACTCGAGCTACCTCTACAAGATTCTGACCGGGAGACTGTCGACCCCGAAAGTGGTCGAAGCCATCAACGAGATTCTGGGGGTGACCATGTGAGAGTCACAGTCAAGGAGGCCGCTGAACGGATGGGAGTCTCTCAGCAGTTCGTGCGAATCGGACTACAGCGAGGGCTTCTCCCCATAGGGACGGCGGTCAAGATGTCCAGCGTATGGACGTATCACATCAGCCCGGGATTGCTCGAGCAGTATCTGGGCGGCAAACAAAAAGCCGCTCCCCCTGCTGGCACAGGGGAAACGGCAGACGCGAAAGGAGTTCTTTATGAAGAATAGCATATTGAAGTATATCCCGTCAATAGCGATTTTGTTAATCGGCAACGAAATCCTCTCCCTGCTCGCCCTCATGGGCATCATGTTCTGCGGGTTCTGGGATATAGCGAAAGCGAGGTTCGACCGATGAGAGTAGCAAAGCAGGAGATTGCAGTCCTCGAGTACATGAGGACGCACACGGGCATCACCCAGATGGATGCAACGACGGAGCTCGGGGTCACCCGACTGGCGGCTGTCATCTGGACGTTGAGACATAAACGGGGCATCCCGGTCAGGGACGAGCTCGTGACCGTGAAAACCCGGTACGGCACGACGACCATAAAGAGGTATTTCCTATGAGCGAGGAAAAGCGGTACTACTGGCTGAAGCTCAAGGAGGACGTGTTCTCCTCCAAGCGCATCAAGAAGCTCCGCAAGCTCGCCGGGGGTGACACCTATTTCATCATCTACCTCAAGCTACAGCTTGCCAGTCTCAAGACCGAGGGCATCCTGACGTGGACGGGTCTGGAGGACAACATGGCTTCCGAGCTTGCTCTCGAGATTGACGAGGAGCCCGAGAACGTCGAGGTGGTTCTGAGATACCTCCTGTCCTGCGGTCTTGCAGAGTCCCCGGATGCGACGACCCTTTTCCTCCCGTGGGTGGTGGCGAACACCGGGTCGGAGACCGGGGCGGCTGAACGAATGAGACGTTCTCGGGAGAACAAGTTGATAGAGCGTAACAATGTTACGCCCATGTTACAGGAGCGTTACACAGAGACAGAGAAAGAGAAAGAGATAGAGATAGAGTCAGAGACAGACACCGGGCGAGTGATGTCCGCATGGAACAGTCTCGGATTGTCAAAGGTGACCAAGATTCTCCCGGACAGCGAAAGGGGCAAGCTCCTTAAGAAACGAATCAAGGACTACGGGCTGGACGAGGTTCTGAAAGCCATCGACATGGTAAGGGAGAGCGACTTCCTGATGGGTGGCGGCGACCGGGGCTGGACGGTGACGTTCGACTGGCTCATCAAGCCCAATAATTTCGCAAAGGTTCACGACGGCAATTACTCAACGCCCAAACAAAAACCGAACAAGATGACATCGGCGGCGAGATACCAAGCCCCGAAGCCGACGAACCTCGAGGAGCTCAGAAAGGCGGTGGACGGGATTGCGGAAAAATGAGTTCGGTGAAGTCCTCGACCGCAACGGATATGCTCCGAGTATAGCCCCGCCCGTCACCGGGTGCAGGATTTGCTGTCGGACGGACAGACCACTCCAGCGGCATGAGGTCTTCCACGGAGCGAACCGACAGAAGTCAAAGGCATACGGGTGCTGGATTGAGGTCTGCCCCCAGTGCCACGAAGCAATCCATCGAAAGAGCGGTGCCCTCGACCGGGGTCTGAAAGCGTGGATGCAGGGTCTCTGCCGAAAGCGGTATGGCTGGGACGTTGAGGAGTTCCGGGCAAGGTTTGGAAAGAATTATTTGGGGGGCGAATAAATGGAATCACTGAGAGACGCTCCTTGGATTGAGGAGACAGAGCGCACCGGCTACTGCACGACGGGCTGGTGGAATACACCCTACGAGGAGGACGACGAAGACGATGACGATATTTGAAATCGACAAGGCCATCGAGGAGCTGGTTCTGTCCAGTCTGGACGAGGAGACGGGCGAGGTCACCATCGACGAGGAAGCTCTGAACGAGCTCCAGATGGCACGGGACACCAAGGTCGAGAACCTTGCGCTGTTCGTCAAAAACTCCCGGGCGACAGCCAAGGCGATGCGGGACGAGGAGCAGTCCCTCGCCACCAGACGGAAACGGGAGGAAGCGGCGGCAGACAGGGCAGAGCAGTATCTGGAGCTCGTCCTCAACGGGGAGACGTTCAAGAGCCCCCGGGTGGCGGTCGGTCACCGAAAGAGTACGTCCTTGAAACTGGCAGACGGTTTCCTCTCATGGGCAAAGGCAAACGCAATCGGACTCCTGCGGGAGAAAGACCCGGAGCCCGACAAGCGAGCCATAGCGGACGCTATCAAGGCCGGGGCTGAGGTGCCGTTCGCAGAATTAGTCACGAGTACGAGTCTTACTATTAAATGATTAATTAAGGAGGTTACAATGAATAGATTTAGGTTATTGAGAGCGGACGAAATCGAGTGCCGCATCTCCCAGATTTCCCGGCAGGGCAAGGGACTGTCCTTACTTCTCTACAAGACCGCACGAACCGATGCGAACCTGCTCGACGAGACCGTCGGGGAAGCGAACTGGCAGAACGACTTCAAACTGGTGGACGGAGTCCTCTATGGTGGCATCGCCATCGACATGGGCGAGGGCTGGGTCTGGAAATGGGACGCTGGCGTGGAGTCCTACACCGAGAAAGAGAAAGGGCGTGCGTCCGATGCTTTCAAGCGTGCGGGCTTCAAATGGGGCATCGGGAGAGAGCTCTACACGGCGCCGTTTATTTGGGTCTCCAATTGTCAGCTCGAGAAAAGCGAGTCCGGGGGCTGGAGATGCAACGACCGCTTCTCCGTCCGGGAAATCACCTACAACGAGCGGCAGGAGATTGCCACGCTGACCATCTGGAACGACACCATGAACGTCGAAGCGTTCCGTATGGGTGCCAAGGCCACCACGCAGAAGAAACCGCAGGAGAAGCCGCAGGAAAAGCCGAAAGACCCCATGTATGCGTGCGAGGAATGCGGTGCGGTCATTGACCCCTATCCCGGGCGAGACGGGAAGCTGGTCAGTCTCCGAGCCCACAAGATGCGGAGCGAAGCCAAGTTCGGGAAGCTCCTCTGCCTGAAGTGCATCAATGCGAGGACGGATACTTGACCTCGTGGTCGGTCTGGACGGAAAACAGCGACTGACGGTCGAGCTTGACGGGGACATCCGCAGTCTATTTGACGGGCTAAGAGAGCACGACGTGGATGTCTCCCTCAAGCGGTACAGACCGAAGCGGAGCACCGATGCGAATGCCTACGCATGGGTGCTGATAGACAAGCTCGCCGAAGCCCTGAACGTCACGAAGACGCAGATATACCGCAGGGCTATCCGGGGCATCGGCGGGGTCTCCGACGTGGTCTGCGTCAGGGAGCAAGCCGTCCAGAGACTGAGCCAAGAGTGGAGACGGAACGGGCTGGGCTGGCAGACCGAGACCATGCCCTCGAAGATTCCCGGGTGCGTGACCGTGGTGCTCTACTACGGTTCCAGCACCTACGACAGCAAACAAATGTCCGCACTGATAGATTCTCTCGTGCAGGACTGCCAAGCCCTTGGGATTGAGACCAAGAGCGCAGAAGAAATAGAGTCTTTAATAAGGAGATTTGAACATGGAACTTGCAAGGAAAATCATTGACTTCGTGCTGGAGCACGAGGGGGAAGACGAGCTCGTCCCCTACCTGATGGCGGCAAAAAAACTGGCTGACGGGCTGGACGAGTGGGACGGCAAGAAAGCCTTGGGTCTTTTGTTTGGAGGTGAAACAGATGCTGAATAACATCACGATTGCCGGGCGACTGACCAGAGACCCGGAACTGCGCTACACCAAGAGCGAGACCCCTGTTGCGTCGTTCACGATTGCGTGCGACCGGGACTTCGGCGACCACGAGACCGACTTCGTCGACTGCGTGGCATGGAGAAACACTGCGGAGTTCGTGAGCAAGTATTTCAAGCAGGGTACCCTCGCCATCGTCAAGGGGCGGCTCGAGTCCCGGAAATGGCAGGACAACGAGGGCAAGAACCGCACGAGCTGGAACGTCGTTGCCGACACAGTGTACTTCGGAGAGTCCAAGCGCAAAGAGACCCCTGCGTCTCCCCAGATGACGGAGCTTGACGACGACGACGGCGACCTCCCGTTCTGAGGTGACCGCCATGAACAAATTCAATGCGAGGACGACATGGGTGGGGGGCATCAAGTTCCCCTCCCGGAAAGAAGCGAATCGGTTCAAGGAGCTCCAGTTGATGGAGAGAGCCGGGAAAATCCACGGGCTCAAGCGGCAGGTGCGGTATCTGCTGATACCGACGCAGTACGATGAGACCGGGGAGTATGGCGAGACAGGGGCGTGCCTTGAGAGGTCGGCGAACTACATCGCAGACTTCGTCTACTTCCGGGACGGCAAGCTCGTCGTGGAAGACACCAAGGGGCACAAGACCCCGGAGTACATCCTCAAGCGGAAGCTGATGCTCCAAGTGTACGGCATCCGCATCTTAGAGACATGAAAGGAGACGACCATGAAAAAGAATCCGGGACGCAAAGAACGTCGGCGGCTTGTGAAAGTAAACCGCACTCAATACTCCGCAAAGAAAGCGGCTATCAACGAGCGCAAACTGATGAGGGGGGCAAAGTGATGCTCTACTTGATACTGTTATGCCTTGCCCTCGTGGGGGTCATCGGCTGGCAGTGGACGGAGATTCAAGTGCTCCGGGAGAAGCTGTACGACTGCGAGGACTTCTGGGCAGAGCTCGACCCCGTGGAAGTGGAGGGCAGGAGATGACCAACGAGGAGTTCGTGTTCCACCAGACGGAGCTCGAGAGGAAACGCACCGCCCGGGGAGCGTACAACAAGAAGCGGCAAGGGGGACGGCACGTCCGTCTCCCGAGCGACAACATGACAAAAAAGGAGATGCAAGCCATGAACGGCGAAATCCAGACCTACAAGCTCAGCGAGCCCATGACGTGGCAGGAGTTCAGGGCGATGCCCGACGACATCCGCAGACAGTATATCCTCGGACTGAGGGAGCGGTACGATGCGAGCACCGGGATGTTCTGCCAGATGTTCGAGGTTTCCAAGCCCACGTTCTGGAAAGAACTCCAGCGGCTGGGCATCAAGGCGACGAACGTGATGCCGACGAAAGACAGCCTTGCTAAGTGGGACGGGTTCCTCCACCAGACAGAACCGCAGGAGGAAGTCCCGGAGGAGACCCCGGACGAGCCCGTGAAACAGGAACCGCAGGAGACCCAGCAGGAGACCCCGAAAGAGACGCAGGAGCTCCCGAAGTTCGAGCCGCACATCACCATCGTGCAAAACGACATCGACCGGCTCTGCGCCGTCTTGAAGCTCCTGAACGGCACCGGGGCAAAGGTCACGATAGAGGTCACTCTTTGAAAGGAGGGAACATCATGCCACCGCTGAAAGACCTGACCGGGAGACGATATGGTCGCTTGACGGTCATCGGGAGAGAGCCGGGGAACTATGTATCCCCGGAGGGCGACACCATAATCACCAGATGGAGATGCCGATGCGACTGCGGGGCTGAGACGGTCGCACTTCGGACGAACCTCAACGCAGGACTGACCCGGTCATGCGGCTGTCTCAGGAGAGAAGCCAGACGGAGAAAGGAGTGGTCAAATGCCTGAGTATATCATTGAGAGCGGATATGACGGCAAACTGGTCGCCGCTGAGAAGCTCATCAGATGCCGGGACTGCGTCAGCTGGCAAGTCCCGATTGCCTACACCACGACAGGCAAGTGCAAGCTACTCGGAATCATCTGCAACAGGAATTTCTTCTGTGGTTATGGGAGGCGTAAAGATGGGTGAACATATCGAACGTGAGTTG
>Ga0326511_10003844_pt1 | contig 12041 bp, 17 predicted proteins | sample 0_2496_0518_D_FD_203701 | JGI IMG/M metagenome (GOLD analysis project Ga0326511, IMG submission 203701) | Bovine rumen microbial communities from UC Davis, California, United States - 0_2496_0518 | ecosystem: Host-associated > Mammals > Digestive system > Stomach > Rumen | place: USA...
CACTATATGATACTCCTAAAGCCATTAGTTGTTGACATAGATTCATATAAAAGTCTGTCATTGTTTTATATTCTTCTATATTTTCTACATTCTTTCCTTCATTTTTATCTTTAGTGCCATCATCGTCTATTTCATATCCTAGTATCACATTTCTAAGTTCTAGCATTAAATCATATAAGCTACCGCCATTATTAAAATAACTATCAATAAATGCTATGCTTTCATTTTCTGTTATACTAGGTTTTATTGCTTGTATTATTTCTATAACATTAAGTACTGAAACCTCTTTAAATAAATCTAATATATTTTTACCTGTTCTATCTTCATAATCTCTAATGTCTTTTAAATAACATTTATTTATAATCATTTTATGTACTCCTAATAAAAAAGGGATAGAATGTTGTTAACATTCTATCCCTTTGTTTTAAAAATCAGTTTCAGTTTCATCATCTAAAGAAACTAAACCATCAACACCTACTTTAAGTGTCTCTGTATCTTTTAAAACTGGTTTAAACTCAACAACCTTTTCAGTATCATTATTTATATCTGTGCTAGTTGTTTTATCTTCTAATTCTTTAAATATCTGTTTTTTAATGTCTGATATACTAATACCAGTTCCTTTAAATAAGTGAATTGACTTATCAATTTTATCAAGTATTGCTATATATGCTCCAATTAGTCCTTCTTTTTCTATTACACCATCTAGTATTTCACCAGCAGCCTCTTCATCAATTTTGAATTGACCACCTTGTATACCAAAACCTGCCTGGACTAATGTTATCATCTTATTTACTTCTAGTTCACCTACATCTATGATTTGCATAAAAGGCTTTCCTAGTTTTTTCTCCAACTGAGCTATTGTATAAGCTCCATAAAATGCATTATCAAATCTACTCATTGTTGCACCTCCATTTAAAATATGTGGGGGACAACAAATAGGTTATCCCCCACATTACCATATTAAATTGTATTAAGCTGATGGCTTATCTGTTACTTTTTCAGTTGCCTTGTTAACCTTTACGGTTGTAACAACCTCATAAACACCATCCATCTCAACGTTGTTAACAACGCAAGACTTAATAACACCCTCTGTCTTTCTTCCCATAAGAATACCATTCTTACCATTTAAGAAGTATTCAATATAGACCTTTACACCTGACATTGAACGTGCTTCCTGAATGTCAAATTCATTTGTAGCACTGCTATCATCAGTCATATGCTGAGTAATGGTTAAATCTGAATATGTAATCAAACCATTCTCAGTTTCTTTAGCTGTTGAATCGAAGTCAGTTGTATCTAGTTCGGATGCCTCTGGACTTGGAAATCCAATTGTTTTTACGTTAGGTAGTCTGTCTGCAGTTGTAAGAGTTGAACTCTCTCCAATATAAACATCAACACCACCAGAACGTCCTACTGCTTTACTCATAGCTTTTTACCTCCTATAATTTAATTATTGCCTATAGAGTAATCAAAATCTATTACAGTCCTACAATAAGGTAGGTTGTAACCATTAAATTGTACTGGTCTTACTTTTGCACCTAAATGCTTTGCCCAGTCTATTTCTAAATTTTCAACTGTTGAATCTAATTCTTCAAATTTATCTACAACTTGTTTTAATAAATTTATATTTTCAAATATGTCATCTAAATCTTCATTACATGTAACGTGTATCTCTACTTTCATACTACTACTTTCAAACTCTCCAGATAGTGCATATACATCATCTCTACTGCTATATAATATTATACAAGCTTGCTCTGGTTGGTCTTCAGCATATCTTTGATAAGTTACATTCCATTTTTCTGTTATACTTTTTATTATATTTTCAATATGTGTATAAATCTCTTCCATAAGCTCACCTATTTATAATGTTGATAATTAACTCTTAAATAGTTATCTATCTCAATTTTTATTGCATTATAACCAACACCCTCTACCCATGTATACTTTCCATTTTCTCCAAATGGTTTTTCATATTTCATATACATGTGACTGCCCATAACATCCTGTCCTGTTGATTCTGTCCAAACTGTTCTGTTTCTTAGTATTTCCTGAGCAGCATCTTCTAAAAAATGATGTCTACCTATTGGATGTACATTGTTTGGATTATCATGTACATATGCAGCATATTCACACTGATATATAATTTCTATTGAGTTACTCTTTACATATAATGTACCTGAGTTTCTTAATCTGCCAGTTTGTATTGGACAATATTCAGTAGATAAACCTAATATTGCTCTACCTATTTGTTCAAGTTCATACATTGTAACCAATGGTTGTTGTTTAATCTGTATACTAATACTCTTTAATGCTTTTTTGTTTTCATATTCTAATGCTTTTGCTTTTTGTATAAGTCTTCTAACTTCTTTCTCCCATTGTTTACTTTTATTTACATCTGCTATTAATTCTTTTGTTGCTTTTATTTTCTTTTCAAAACCATCTTTACTTAGGTCTCCATCAAACACATTAAATTTTTCTAATAAGTGCTTCTCTGTTGCTTGATATTGTGCATTCCAAAACTTCTCAAGCACCTGCTTATTTATTTTTGTTGCCTCTGCACTTAATTTTTTGTAGTTTCCTACCCATTTCTTGTTATCCCAAAATCCACCATAACCTATTCCTTTTAATAAAGGCTCTTTGAATTTTGTATTAATGTGTTTTCCATAATTATTATCTGTTAGTATATTATTTATATCATAATCAACAAATAATGTTCTACCACCGTAAACCATTCCTTGTGATTGATATGCTTCTATTAATAATTTTGTTATTTCTTCTCTTGCCCTATATGCAGCATCTATTTCTCTAAAGTCTATTCCATAATTTATTCCTACACTTTTTCCGTCTAGTATTAAACCAGCTTGTGTATATCTACTTTGAAGCTCTTTAACTATTTCAGCATTACGTGCATTTGGATTTGATATTGTGTCCCAGTCTAAGTTATTAAAGTCACTAGAGTTATTACTCATTAACCATTTCTGATATAAGCTTAAGCCTTTGTTTATCTGATTAATCTCTTTGTTAATAACTTTATCAATATCTGTCATAATAATTCTACTTCCCAATATACTATATTACCAAATACATCAGTTACTTTTATAGATTGTTTAACTAACATTTCTTTTGTGTCTATTATAAATTTATCTCCGTCCTCAACTTTAAAAGGACACTGATATAATAATCTATGTTCTGTTCCAATTCCATTATTACTTTGTATCTGTACTTCTTTTCCACCTATGTATCTTACATATTTATCCACTGGAGTATTTTTTATAAAGCCCATTTTATCTTTTACACCGTTTTTTGATATATATTGTACTAAGTCTTTATAATTATTAAACATGTTGTTTTTCTCCATTAGAATAATATTTAAAAATTACACTGTGTCTTTAATTTGTTCTATATTATATACATTATATGTCTGATTCTATGCACTACATAATATAACTAACTTGTTATTAATTATATTGTGTAGTACATAGACTCCATTATTGAAGTCTACATACCACCCTTGGAGGACAACCAAATGAAATTATGTAAAAGTGTATAAACACTATTTACCAAAATAATTTAAAATGTCTTTTATTTTCTCCCAAACAGGTTTAAAGAATTTATCAAAGCCTTGAATTGCTACTCCAGTTGCTATTAAACCACAAACAGCAGCAATTACTAAGTCGTACCAAATTATTACATTAGTACTTTTATCTAACCAGATGAAATATACTAAGTAAATAAGTAATTCACTTATTACTAATACTGTCAAATTAATACTGTATTCACTCTTATACTTAATAACATTCTTAAGTACTTCAGTTAATGCAGATGCAACAACACCTACTATGCAGGAAGCTATTGCTAATACAACAAATGTATTCATTAATCCATTCATGTTTTTGTTCCTCCGTATATAATTGTTATAATGTTACAAGGTTTTCTGTAATTTGTAATTTAAACAATAGTTAACAACTACTATCATCACTACTAAATGTCATATCAGAAAACACTTCATTATCCAATTGCTTTTCTTGTAGTTCATTTAATTTTTCTTGCTTAGTCTCAAAATAACTCTTTGCAAAGAAAGGAACTACAGTTGCTATTATACTAGTCACAAGTGTTATGCATAATGTTTCCAAATGCTCACAATGATTAAAATATATGTCTGCTATAAAAAATATTGAAAGCCAAAACATAACAAACAACTGCCACCTAGTCATCCAGACTTTACTATACTGTTTAGGAGTCTTAATCTTTTTATCAATGTTTATTTTAATCATTTTAAAATCACACCTCTTACCCCACCCGACACCACTTTATCAACTAGTCCTAAAATGGTATATAATTATACACCCATTTTAAATTTTATAAAGGCACCAGCTACTGCAACTATAATGCCAGATATAACAACCCATATTTTATTAATAACACCTTCAAGTCGCTTAATACGCTCTTCTTGACTAGTACTCTGGTCTTTCAAGGTATCTACCTTGTTATCCAACATGTTTACTGTATGTTCAATGTTTTCCACATTTGTTTTTATTGATGCTACCTGAGCTTTTAACTCTGATATTGCATCATACAATCTGTCGTTATCCATTGTTTTTCCTCCACTTGTATTTTAATAAATTCCTGAAACATTAGGATGTGCATAATCTTGAAAATACTTGTTAAACACTTGACTTGATATGCTAGTATTACCAATAGACACACTAGCTTTATCACTGTCCATAAATTCAATACTTGCATCTTTAATTTTATAAGACTTAATACCATTAGCTTTTAGTTCATTAAAATCAACAGTGTCTTCACTAATCTCATTCAAACCAAGAACTATATATCCAATGACTATCTTATCTGGTACTTCTAAAGTTTCAGAATTGACTTTACGAGGAAATTGCAATGTCTGACTTTTATTTAATTTTATTCCATTATAACCCATATAGTCTGTATCATATTGTTCAGTTGTACTAGTTAATAAAATTTCTTTATCACTATTACTCAACTCTGACCAAGACTTTCTTATTTTGTTAGTACTTAAAAAGTTACTGTTAATAAGTTCGTCAGCTTCTGCTACAGTACAATATGAATTAACGCCTTTTACTAAAGCCATTGTTTTTCCTCCCTATTAAATTTCCCTCCCCAAACTATATTGAGGAGGGAAACAATAATACTTATTAATTACCAGCCTGTGTAATATCAGCATTAAATACTGTTTCACTGCTCTTAGTAATTGTTGCATGTGAAGGAATAACATTATTTGTTATAAACGTACTTGCTGGTATCTTATTATTGTCACTATCATAGAATGTTACAATGTATGTACCAGTAGAAGATACGTCAATATCATCAAATGTTACAGTTCCACCAGTTATAGATGTACTTGTCTTTGCTTCACTAGAACCACCCTCAGGATATTCCATAACTGCATATGAGTCATAGCCAGTTAAGTCATTACTAAACTGAATTGCTACTGTACCTGTACCTGACAATGTTGATGCAGGTTGTAAATTAAACCCAAAATCACCATCAGGGTTTGTAAAGTAGTATGCATGGTCTCCAGCTACAGGAATTGCACTGTACTTAATAGTAATAGTACCATTCATCTGAACATCTGCATAATTAAATCCGTTAGGATATGTTACATACTCGTCAAACTGATAACCTTCATGTGTAGGAATTGTTAACCCAGTCACCCAACTTGTTAAATCAGTGCCAGCGGCTACACCAGTCTGTGTAGCCACTGTTTCTCCACTGATATCATCTCTTACATCAACTGTGTATGTTGTAGGTACTGGGCTTACTGAAAAGCCACTAAAGCCTTTGCAGATACAGGACGAACAACACCTGCACCATAAACTGCAATAGGTGTGAAGAACTCATACAAAGGAGCATCCTTGTCAGTGAACCACTTCATTCCCTGATACTGCTCAATCTTTGTATTAAGACGTGGATGTGTAGCAAGTATTGTTCCATCATCAATTGCATTAGACTTGAAGATATCAAATCCAAGTAATCTACCAATAAAACCAACCTTTACAGCAGCTTCGTCATTAACTGTCTTAGAAGTATTAAGAGCAGTTGCAGTATCAGTAGAAGCAAGTAAAAGGTTTTCAAACTCTGGAGGACAAACAATACGTCTGTCTACAAGAGGTACTTCAGCTTTATCAAGCTTAGTCTTAAGGTCACGTAATACTGCCATTGCCTGTGCATTAGTAGTAACCTGAAGAGGTGCAGCCTCAGTACCAAGTGTATTAGCAGCAGTAACTGCATCTACTACTTTACTAATTACATAAGCATCTTCAGTTTTTGCAAGTGCCTTAGTGCAGTTATCTGCACGAGCAGCTAACAAACCTTTAGATGACTGAAGTTTTTCAACGTCAGAAATCTTACCAGGAGCTACCTTGACCTGATTAATCTGTACTGTAACAGAGTCATCATTAGCAGTGTCATAATCAATTGTACCAGTTGCATCCTGAACAGTAGGAGCACCAGCCACATTAACTACAACTGAAGAACCACCTACTAACTTTGCTTCGTCTTCATAGTCGTTGTTTGCAATGTACTTAGATACAAGCTCTGCATCTAAAGAACCCTCAACGAGGTCGGATAAAATTGTACGATATGAAATAGCCATAATTCATTTCCTCCTATAAACTATTCTTAATTGAATTTAAAATTGAAGCTTTATTAGCTTCATATGTATCCTCAGACATACCAATTACGTCTTTTAGTTCATAATTTTGTGTACCTGTGGATGCATTCTTTACTATATTACTGTCCTTAGTGCCAACAACCTTAGTTGTTTCCTGCACCTTGTATGAATCACTTATTGACTTAAAAGCATCTTCATAACCAACTAAATTAAACTCATCATCAACAGTAATGCCTTCATCACTACCTAGCTTTGCTTTGATACCTGCTATAGCAAACTCATCTTTCACACCAAGTCCACCAACAAAATTATCAATTGCTCTGTTCTTTATAATTCCTTTAAATTTACTAACCTGCTCTGACATTAATTTTTCATTATTGTCAGTAGCTTCTTTTAACTTGGTCTCAAGGTCTGTCTGACTAGTAGCTTTATAATCTTCATATTCTTTGTTCAATCTATTATACTTGTCAACATCTACATACTTACCAGTATTAATATCTTTGAACTTTGCTCCACTAACTTTGATGTTGTTGTTAATTGTGTTGATTGCAGCTTCATCTAAGCCTACAAATAATTCATTAAGTTCTGCCATTTGTTTTTCCTCCTATACTACGTTTTAAACGACTTTACTGTCAAAGTATTACAATGTTTAAACGACCACTGTAACGTCATATATTTTAAAACAAAACACATAGGTGTTTTATTTAAAAACTATACATAAATATTTTATATGTCATTTTACACGCTATCAATACATGTCCTTTAGTTTTCTTAATGAATACTAAACAAGTATCAATAGCGTGTAATTTATCATGACTTGTTATTTTTTACAACTAGTTCTCATTAGATGTATCATCAGTTTTTTCTTCTGTCTTTACTTCTTTAATAAATGAAGTATTTTCAGAAGTTCTTGGTATACCATACCATTTTTCCCTGAACTCTTCAACTGTCATTGTACCAATTTCTACTTCTTTTAAGTCTCTCTCACGAGATACTGCTTTATCTTCAATAATAGAAGTGTCAAAGTCAATACTTATATTGAAGTCTTCATTTAGTTTGTTTTTTCCCTCCAAACCCTTAAAGTAGTTAATATAATGTATTATAGATTTTAATAAGTTTCTTAAGTAATCTTCTATTGCCATTTCATTTCTACAAATGTTTCTATAGCATGCACTATTCTCACTTATTACTTCAGTTGCAGTTTTTACTGTGCCATTATCAAACTTGTAATAGTTGTTTCCTAAACCACAAGTGGAGGAAATTAAATTAAGTGAAGTCTGAATAGCTTTTGTAATAGGTTCTATTCTAATTTCAGGATTAAACTCTTGAAATGGTATACGTAATCCACCATCAGCAAGTGTCTGTCCATCTCCAACATAAAACATATTAGGAAGCTCTGTAAACTTCATAATCTGATTACCATTCTCATCTACAGGTAATATACCCTTGTCTGCTGCTACTTTCTTTTCACTTAAGTCTAACTCACTTCTAAATAATGTAAAGCCTACATCTGCACTCTCTAATGCATCAAGAGCATTTGCAAATATTGATGCACCATAAGGGGAAAACAAATCGTAGTTATTTATATTATTTAATTTAAGAATGCTAAACATAGGTATTGTTGAACCAGTTTCTATAACGTCTACAACATTATCAGCATTAGGTACTATATTATATGTACCATTATTATCTATAAGAGTCTTATTATATATTCTATAACCAGTATCAAATAAATAATGTATTGTTAAATATATCTTATTGTATACTTTACCACGTATTAGTTCTTTAGATACATTAACAAATGCTACTGACTTAATATCTTTGTTTTCATCCCAAGTCAAAGGAATAATCTCAAACCCGTTATGATAAATTAACTTTAACTCTACTTTATCAGAATTTGCTAACACTTTATTTTCTACAAGCTCTAATTTATCAAGACTAAGTTCTGTTGCACCAGTACCTAATGCACAAACAAGTTCATAAAGTGAGTTTACTCTTGTATAGAACTTACTACCTAAGTAACCATTCACTTCTTCCTGTCCTAACAAAAACTTTTTAACTTTTTCATCATTTATATTGATTACTAAGTTATTATTTACTGCTATACCAGCCTGGTCTTCACAAACTCTCTTTGCCATGTTCAAATGACTACGAGTCTTTGTTATTTTAGTGACACCATTAGTATCAGTGTAACTATGAAAACTAGCAGGTCCTTTTCCTTTGTACCACTGCCACATTAAGTCCATATACTTAGTATAGTATGTAGTATCAAAGTTATAAACCTCTAGTCCTAATTGGTTTCTAATAATCCTAATAATGTTTTCAACATTTACCATCTTTGTTTTACCTCCTAATTCTTAAGTATATCTTCATACACAGCGTATCTAATACTATCAATACTATGGTCTTGTTGATTTTCTTCTAGTACATTTAAAACCTCCCCAGTTGCATCATCTACTTTAAATGAATAGTCTTCTAATTCTTTATATGTAATAGGACAACGTTCTTTATCAATATAAATAGCATTCAACTGTTGTAACCAAGATACGCCAACCATTACTTGTTGTTTAGGAGAACCCATAATGTTTCCTACTCCCTTGTAACCAAGTAGTCTTACTTTACACTTTCTGTTATATAATGCTATACCTGTGTTTCCTACTGCTCCATCAACATTTGTAAGTCTATTAAACTTATTCATGTTATTTAATGATGATGCTAAATAATCATAAGTAGCATCAGTATTATCTGTACGACCAGGTATATTTAATTCATTAAACACATAAAGTACACGTTCTGTTCTATTATATCCGCAATCAATTATTCTATAAGGGTCAGAACCACCATTACTCATGTCCATGCCCATTCGTCTAAAAAGGAGGGGAAAAGAATTATAGAATGTCTCATCATACTTCCAGTCCTTGACATTCCAAAATACTTGGCTATCACCAGTTACAGGTATGCCAAGTTTATCCCATTTCCATGCTTTCTCATTATTTTTTCTTTGTGACTCATACTGACCTAGTATTTCCATTCCTAACCACTTAAGTGCTACTCCATCACGAACAGCATCTAAATAAGTAGAATGGTGAACTAATGTTCGTATATGTGTATCTAGCTTTATATCATCTACTATTATAGTGTTATTTTCATCTATATAATAGTAATCACTATCATAACCTAAGTCTATTCCACAAGGTATATCACTATATACTTTATTCAACCAATGAGACTTTTGTAAAGGAGGATTGTATGCTATAATAAAACATGACTTTCCTGAACCACGAGTAAATGTAGAATACAAACTATCAATTTCTTTTTCATTCTTAAATAATGCAGCTTCTTCTACAAATATATATGCATAACCATCAATGTCTTCAGATGACATAGACTTAACATCATCAACACTAAGTGCACCTATTATTCTTATTACTGCATTTGTTCTTCTACCACATTTATCTAATAGAATAAATCTCTGGTTACTTTGTATATATTCAAATCTACTATCTAAATTAAGTAACTTTATAAATTTTTTAATATTGTTAGCTAACTTATCTTTAGATGACTTATCAGTTCTAGTAATTGCTAAACATGAACGTTGTTTAGTTGCACAACCAACTATAAGTATTATAGCAGCGACAGCAGACTTAAAACTTGAACGTCCACCTTTCATGACTATCTTTTGAACATTAAATGACATAGCATCTTTAAATAACTGCCTAAATGTCTTACTAATAAAATTATTCAGGTTGACTCTCTTCATCCTCTGTCACCACCTGTTCATCTTCATCTTCAAATACAAATTCTATGTCACTCTCTGTATTTTCTACAGGATGTAATTCTGCTTCTAGTTGTTGTACTTTAATATTAAGCTCTACCCTCTTATATGCCATGCCTAGAGCTCTTATTACATCACTATCTTCCATACTACCCTTAGAAAGTCTTCGTTTTAATTCAAGCTCTGCCATGCTCTCCAAACTGACATTAGCATAATAATAAGCAAGTGCCCATGCTTTTTCACTGTTAATTATTCTAGAAAGGTTAGTAGGGTATTTTACTAATGAGCTACCAAATAAATTAGGAAACTTCTGATTTAATACAACTGCTAAACCAGCAAATGTTGACTTGGTACCATTCTCTGTTGTATAACTATATATAGCATCACCAACAAGGTTATATATACCCATTTCCATTGCTTTCTCAGCATAAGAAGGTCTACCATTCTTATTCTTTAATGCTTCTTTTCCACCCTTTTTATATAAATTAGCACGTTTATTAGTTTTATGCTTGTACTTTTTATTTTCCATATTAGTAGGAGTATTTTTTATTCTCTTGTCTACATCTACTCTTCTATGCTTCTCTTCAAAACTCATAAATACTACTCCTTTCTTCCATAATTATATCCTAAAATATATATAATGTCAATAAAAATGTCTATACACTTTTTAACCATAAAGTCATTTAATTTTGTTACTGTTTAAGTTAAAAAATGAAAATGTCTAAACATACACAGGACTTGAATTATTTACTATAGGGGAGAAACAAAAAATTACTACAATGACACCACTTATTTTATTTAGTGATATCTCAGTTTTTATCATATGAGGTGTTTGATGGGAGTGTTATTGGAGATGTAGTTAGAATAATTAATAATGAAGTTATAATTGGTTTGTTTTTCCTCCAGCTTTCTAAATGTCACTTAAAATGTAGTTAAACAAACACAACTTGATATTATTCATTAGCTTCCTTGTGCCCACCGCCAGCCAGAACTGAACATATGTTTGTATATGTATATCACATAGTTTGTATTAAGACACATCAGCTTTTTATATTGTATTTTTACATAAAAATAGAAGTAGCCAGGCTGGACGCTACTCTGCCTGGCTACTTCATATATTGAAAGGAGATCTTATAGTCAACCACTAAGTGGTTATGAATCTAAATTATTTAGTTGTTATCATTGTTATCATCATTATCTTCGTCGTCATCACTGCCAAACTCTTCAGCATACTTTTCCATTTCATTGTTATAGTTTGATGCAGCCTCATAAATATCAAAATTATCCATCATTTCTTTGTCCTCCTAACATTTAATCTCTGTTTAAATAATCCTTAGCAAGTCTATCACATTTAGTTGCTAAGTTATCAACTCTATCTTCAAGTAATTTAATCATTTTATCTTTTTCTATATTTTCTAATCTAAGTCTTTCATTTTCATCTTTAAGACTTCTTATTACTTCTAACTGATTATTCATTATATTAATTTCATTTTTATGTGATGTCCTCATTTCTTTTACCTCCGTTAATTATTCTATTTTCTTTTTCTGTCTTCCTTTAGTACTGTAGGCTCTGTGTGGTTCAAAGACTCCATACTTAATTAATAAATTTTTTAT
>Ga0326511_10003845_pt1 | contig 12040 bp, 13 predicted proteins | sample 0_2496_0518_D_FD_203701 | JGI IMG/M metagenome (GOLD analysis project Ga0326511, IMG submission 203701) | Bovine rumen microbial communities from UC Davis, California, United States - 0_2496_0518 | ecosystem: Host-associated > Mammals > Digestive system > Stomach > Rumen | place: USA...
CTATCCGCCACACCTCGGCGAGGGCCGTCTCTATGGTGCTCAGGAGAACGACATCTATTACTATCTCGGCGTGGCTTACGACGGCCTCGGCCAGAAGGAGAAAGCCCGTGAGTGCTGGGAGCAGGCGACGAAGGGACCGCAGGAGCCCGTTGCCGCGATGTACTACAACGACGCCAAGCCCGAGAAGATATTCTATCAGGGACTGGCCCTCCGCAAACTGGGTCGCGACGACGAGGCCAACGGCCGCTTCTACCGTCTCATCAACTACGGCAAGCAGCACCTCTATGAGCACCAGACGATGGACTACTTCGCCGTGTCGCTGCCCGACCTGCTCATCTGGGATTCCTCCCTCGACACAATGAACCGCCGCCATTGCCTCCTGATGCTGGCGCTGGGCTATCGTGGCATGGGCGACGAGGCACGTGCGGAGCGCTATTTCAGCGAGCTGGAATCAAATTAATGCGCTTTTTCTTGGTTTTTAGCTTGATTTGCAGTACCTTTGCACCCCAAATTGTAAATAGTAAATCGTTAAATAGTAAATAATTAAGGTGTTTGAGAATTTAAGCGAACGACTGGAACGGTCGTTCAAGATACTGAAAGGTGAGGGAAAAATCACCGAGATTAACGTCGCCGAGACCCTGAAGGACGTACGCCGCGCCCTGCTCGATGCCGACGTGAACTACAAGGTAGCCAAGTCATTTACTGACAGCGTCAAGCAGAAAGCCATGGGCATGAACGTGCTGACGGCTATCAAGCCCAGCCAGCTGATGGTGAAGATCGTACACGATGAGCTCACCGAGCTGATGGGTGGCAAGGCCGTGGAGCTGAAGCTGGAGTCGCGTCCCGCCATCATCCTGATGGCTGGTCTGCAGGGCTCTGGTAAGACCACGTTCACGGGCAAGCTGGCCAACCTGCTGAAGACCCGCCAGCACAAGAACCCGCTGCTGGTGGCCTGCGACGTCTACCGTCCTGCCGCTATCGAGCAGTTGAAGGTTGTTGCCCAGACTGTCGGTGTCGATGTCTATACCGAGGAGGGTAACAAGAACGTCGTCGAGATAGCCCAGAACGCCATCCGCAAGGCCAAGCAGGAGTCGTACAACGTCGTCATCGTCGATACCGCCGGCCGTTTGGCCGTCGACGAGGAGATGATGGACGAGATCAGCCGTCTGAAGGAGGCCATCAACCCCGACGAGACGCTGTTCGTCGTCGACTCGATGACCGGTCAGGACGCCGTGAACACCGCCAAGGAGTTCAACGACCGTCTGGACTTCGACGGTGTGGTGCTGACGAAGCTCGACGGTGACACCCGTGGTGGTGCCGCCCTCTCCATCCGTACCGTCGTCACGAAGCCCATCAAGTTTGTGGGTACTGGCGAGAAGATGGAGGCCATCGACGTGTTCCATCCTGAACGTATGGCCGATCGTATCCTCGGCATGGGCGACGTCGTCTCACTCGTGGAGCGTGCGCAGATGCAGTTCGACGAGGAGGAGGCCAAGAAGCTCGAGAAGAAGATTCGTAAGAACAAGTTCGACTTTGACGACTTCATGGGTCAGATTCAGCAGATCAAGAAGATGGGTAACATCAAGGAGCTGGCAGCGATGATCCCTGGTGTGGGCAAGCAGATCAAGGACCTGGACATCGATGACAACGCCTTCAAGCAGATTGAGGCCATCATCCAGTCGATGACGCCGAAGGAGCGCCAGAACCCCGACATCATCAACCAGAGCCGCCGTCTGCGTATTGCCCGTGGCTCCGGCACGAAGCTGGAGGACGTGAACCGCCTGATGAAGCAGTTCGACCAGACGCGCAAGATGATGAAGATGGTTAGCGGCATGGGCTCCAGCCGCATGGCCCAGATGGCCGCAGCGATGAAGATGAAAGGCGGAAAGCCTTTCTAGAAAAATTGAAAAGTTGAAAAATTGAAGAATTGAAGTCCATACGGCTTGGAAACTTCAATTTTTCAATTCTTAAATTCTTAAATTCTACAAGATGCAGTTAATTGACGGAAAAGCAACGGCAGCAGCCATCAAGGCCGAGATTGCCGAGGAAGTGAAGGCCATCATGGCCGCTGGTGGCAAGCAGCCCCATCTGGCCGCCGTGCTGGTAGGCCACGATGGTGGCTCTGAGACCTACGTAAAGAACAAGGTGCTGGCCTGCGAGGCCTGCGGCTTCAAGTCGACACTCATCCGCTATGAGGACGACATCACCGAGGAGGAGCTCCTGGCCTGTGTGGACAAGCTGAACAAGGACGACGATGTCGATGGCTTCATCGTCCAGCTGCCCTTGCCGAAACATATCGATGAGCAGAAGATCATCGAGGCCATCGACTACCGTAAGGATGTCGACGGCTTCCACCCCATCAACGTCGGACGCATGGCTATAGGCCTGCCCTGCTTCATCTCGGCCACGCCGCTGGGCATCATCACCCTGCTGAAGCGCTACGGCATCGAGACCAGCGGCAAGAAGTGCGTCATCCTCGGCCGTTCGAACATCGTCGGCAAGCCCATGGCCCAGCTGATGATGCAGAAGCAGTATGGCGACTCGACGGTTACCGTCTGCCACTCGCGTTCGAAGACACTGAAGGAGGAGTGCCGCGCTGCCGACATCATCATCGCCGCCATCGGCAGTCCTGAGTTCGTCACCGCCGACATGGTGAAGGACGGTGCCGTCATCGTCGACGTGGGTACCACCCGTGTCCCCGATGCTACGCGCAAGAGCGGCTTCCGTCTCTGTGGCGACGTGAAGTTCGACGAGGTGGCCCCGAAGTGCTCGTTCATCACCCCCGTCCCCGGTGGCGTCGGTCCCATGACCATCTGTTCGCTGATGAAGAACACCCTGGCCGCCGCTCAGGGAAAAATTGAAAAATTGAAAGATTGAAAAATTGAATTCCCTGAGGCTAATTATTTCAATTCTTCAATTTTTCAACTTTTCAACTTTTAATATGACCGCAGAGGAGTACTACCGGAAAGGTAACGAGTACCGCAAGCAGAGCCAGTGGCACGAGGCCATCAACTGCTATATCGAGGCCATCAAGCTTGACCCCGACAGCCCTGCTGTCGAGGCCAAGCGGATGCTCGACGACATCATGGCTTTCTACTGCAAGGACATGTACAACCCCTGACGCTTGACGCCCGATGTTTGAGAAGCTGAAGCAGAGATACCGCCAGTTCAAGGAGTGGCAGCAACGCCCTCACCAGGTGAAGCCACTCTCCGACGTGGAGCACGACTGCGCCACCTGCGGCACTCATTATCAGGGCAACTACTGTCCCCGTTGCGGACAGTCGTGGGCCGTAGGGCGCTACTCGTTCAAGAACGCCCTGCTGCTCTTCCTCGACGTCTGGGGCCTTGGCAACCGGGGTATGTTCTGCACGCTGCGCGACCTGCTGCTGCGTCCCGGCTACATGATCCGCGACTACCTGCAGGGTATGCAGATGGCCTATTTCCCGCCGTTCAAGATGTTCTTCCTGCTCGTTGCCTTCTCCGTTGTCGTCGACTCCGGCTTCAACATCCGTGGCGAGAACCGTTTCCAGATGGCCAAGGACGACTACGCCTCCTCGTACACCACGGGTGTCGAGATTGCCAACGACCAGATGAACGATCCCAAGACCGATGCCGCAGAAAAGGAGAAGGCTAAGGTGGCGGTGAAGACGATAGGCTTGGCCCGGCAGACTTTTGAATGGATACAAGACCACCAGACCTATTTCCAGCTCCTCGTGCTGTTGGTGCTGTCGGGGCCGCTATATCTCTTCTTCCGCCACAGCCCCAACTACCCGGATATCCGCTATTCCGAGTTCTTCGTGGCGATGGTTTATAGCAACAATATGATGACTATGGTCTCCACGGCCCTTTGCCTGTTTTGTGTCAGTCCCTCCATTGAGTCGCTGTGTGTGTTCCTGGCGCTCATTCCCCTGAAGCAGCTGTCGGGCTATAGCTATAAGCGCACGATTCTCAACTCCATCCTGGCCGCTCTGGTAGTCTTCTTCGCCTTCATGCTGCTCCTGGCAATTGGCGCTGCGATTGCCGCTATGGTTCTGTAAAGGTTCATATTTATTCACTTTACGTGCAAAGAGTTGTATTTTTGCATAAATAATCGCATTTTTTCTTGGTTATTAGCTTGATTTGCAGTACCTTTGCACCCCGAAATCTTGCAAGGGCAAGCGTTTGTATAAAAACGGTGACTGAATTTTTAGCATTAAACAAGTAATATGGCAAAAATGAAAGGCGCCATTGTGGTGGATACTGAGAGGTGCAAGGGATGCCAGTTGTGCATCATTGCCTGCCCTCAGAATGTCATCGCCATGGCCGGAAAAGTGAATCTGCACGGCTATCCCTATGTGGAGGCCGCCAACGAGGATGCCTGTGTGGGCTGTGCCTCGTGTGGCATCGTCTGCCCCGACGGCTGTATCACCGTGTATCGTAAAAAAGTGGAGGAGTAAAGTATGGAGAAAGTAATCGAGAACTCGCTTGCTACCAAAGGGACGCAAGAAGTTGTATTGATGAAAGGCAACGAGGCTATTGCCCACGCTGCTATTCGTTGCGGATGCGACGGCTATTTCGGCTATCCTATTACTCCGCAGAGTGAGGTCATCGAGACGCTGGCAGAGCTGAAGCCCTGGGAGACCACCGGTATGCAGGTGGTACAGGCCGAGAGCGAGCTGGCATCTATCTATATGGTCTATGGCGCTGCCGGTGCCGGCAAGCGTGCCATGACCTCGTCGAGCTCTCCCGGCGTAGCCCTGATGCAGGAGGGTATCACCTACATGGCCGGTGCCGAGGTGCCGGGCGTCTTCGTGAACGTCCAGCGTGGCGGCCCCGGACTGGGCACTATCCAGCCTTCGCAGGGTGACTATTTCCAGGCTACCCGTGGTGGTGGTAACGGCGACTACAAGGTCATCGTGCTGGCTCCGAACTCCGTCCAGGAGATGGCCGACTTCGTCGACCTCGCCTTCGAGCTGGCTTTCAAGTACCGCAACCCCGCCATGATCCTCTCCGATGGTGTCATCGGTCAGATGATGGAGAAGGTGGTGCTGCCCCCGCAGAAGCCCCGTCGTACCGACGAGGAGGTCATCCGTGAGTGCCCCTGGGCCTCTACCGGTAAGCCGAAGAACCGCGAGCGTGTCGTGATCACCTCGCTGGAGCTGAAGCCCGAGATCATGGAGCAGCGCAACCTGGCACTCCAGGAGAAGTACCGCAAGATTGAGGAGAACGAGGTGCGCTTTGAGCAGCAGCAGATGGACGATGCCGAGTACGCCATCGTCGCCTTCGGCTCTGCCGCCCGTCTGTCTGAGAAGGCCATCGAGATTGCCCGTGAGCAGGGCCTGAAGGTCGGTCTGTTCCGTCCCATCACGCTGTTCCCGTACCCCACGAAGCAGATTCAGGAACTGTCGAAGAAGGTGAAGGGCATCCTCGTCGTCGAGATCAATGCCGGCCAGATGGTTCAGGACGTGCGCCTGGCCGTCAACGGTGCCATCCCCGTCGAGCAGTTCGGCCGCCTCGGTGGTATCGTCCCCGAGCCCGAGGAAATCGTTAACGCGTTGCTAAAATTGAAGAATTGAAAGATTGAAAAATTGAAGTTTTGAGAAATTGAAGAATGAAAAAAACTTGAAGTAAAAACTTCAATTCTTCAATTCTTCAACTTTTAAATATTAAAAAGATGGATAGAAATCAAATAGTTCAATCGGAAAACATCGTCTGCAAGAAGCCGACGCTGATGAACGACAATAACATGCACTACTGTCCCGGCTGTAGCCACGGCGTGGTGCACAAGCTCATTGCCGAAGTCATCGAGGAGATGGGTATGGAAGACAAGGCCGTGGGCGTGTCGCCCGTAGGCTGCGCCGTCTTCGCGTACAACTATATAGATATCGACTGGCAGGAGGCTGCCCACGGTCGTGCTCCCGCACTGGCTACGGGTATCAAGCGCTGCTGGCCCGACCGCCTCGTCTTCACCTACCAGGGTGACGGCGACCTGGCGTGTATCGGTACCTGCGAGACCATCCACGCCCTGAACCGTGGCGAGAACATCGTCATCGTCTTCGTCAACAACGCCATCTACGGCATGACGGGCGGACAGATGGCTCCCACGACGCTCATCGGCCAGAAGACGTCGACTTGTCCCTACGGCCGCGACCCTGAGATTCACGGCTATCCCCTGAAGATTGCCGACATCGCCGCCCAGCTCGAGGGTACCTGCTACGTCACCCGTCAGAGTGTCGAGTCGGTGGGCTCTATCCTCAAGGCTAAGAAGGCGCTGCGCAAGGCCTTCGAGGCTTCGATGGCAGGCAAGGGCTCCTCGCTCGTGGAGTTCGTCTCTACCTGCAACAGCGGCTGGAAGCTGACGCCCGCCAAGGCTAATGAGTGGATGAAGGAGAACATGTTCCCCTTCTATCCCAAGGGCGACCTCAAAGACACTACGAATGAATAAATAAAAACCACGAATTACACGAATTTATCGAATTCTGTAAAACAAAAAATTAAGACGAAATTCACGAATTATTGTTGTGCGCAGCAATTCGTAAAATTCGATATTAATAAAGGAAATAGAATAATTCGTTTAATTCGTGAAATTCGTGGTTAAAAAGATAAGAAGTATGAAGAAAGAGATAATAATTTCAGGTTTCGGAGGTCAGGGCGTACTCTCCATGGGTAAGATCCTGGCCTATAGTGGACTGATGGAGGACAAGGAGGTGACGTGGATGCCTGCCTACGGTCCTGAGCAGCGTGGCGGTACGGCCAACGTGACGGTCATCGTCAGCGACGAGCGTATCTCGTCGCCCATCCTCTCGAAGTACGACATCGCCGTGGTGCTCAACCAGCCCTCGCTCGAGAAGTTCGAGCCGAAGATCAAGCCCGGCGGCATACTGATCTACGACGGCTTCGGCATCATCAACAAGCCCACACGCAAGGACATCACCGTATACGAGATCAACGCCATGGACAAGGCTGCTGAGATGAAGAACGGCAAGGTCTTTAACATGATTGTCCTCGGCGGACTGCTCAAGGTGGCTCCCGTCGTCAGCGACAAGGGTGTGGAGAAGGCTCTGAAGAAGACCCTCCCCGAGCGCCATCACGACCTGATCCCCCTGAACATGGAGGCCCTGAAAGAGGGCGCTAAAATCATTGAACAGAAGTAAGTGAAGAACCTGTTGTTCCTGCTTGTGTCGATGGCTGTTGCAACAACGTCATCGGCACAAGTTTTGTTTTATGACCGGCCGGCGCAGTACTTCGAGGAGGCGCTGGTCATCGGCAACGGCACCATGGGCGGCATCGTCTATGGCGATACCAAGTGCGACCGTATCTCGCTCAACGACATTACGTTGTGGACGGGCGAGCCGTGCAACATGAACGTCTATTCGCCCGACGCCCACAAAACCATCCCCGCCATCCGCGAGGCCCTGAGCCAGGGCGACTACCACCGTGCCGACAGCCTGCAGCGCGACGTCCAGGGACACTTCTCGCAGAACTACCAGCCGCTGGGACAGCTCGCGATAGAGTACCTCGACACCGTTGAGGCCGTCACGGGCTATCGCCGCTGGCTCGACATCGGCAATGCCACCGCCAGCACGCTCTATTACCGCGGCTCGTACCTCTATACGACCGACTACTTCGCCACACACACCGACTCTGGCATCGTTGTCCAAATTACCACAGACAACCCGCGCGGCATCCATGCCCGCCTCTCGCTGAGCTGTCAGTTGCGCCACAGCCGCAGCCTGGAGAACCGCAACACGCTCGTCACCGACGGCTATGCCGGCTACGCCTCCCTGCCCAGCTACTACGACGCCCAGGAGAAGTTCGCCTACGACCCCCAGCGCGGCATCCACTTCCGCACGAAGGTGCTGGTGAGGGCCGGCAGCGTGGGCACCGACGGCGACGCCCTTGCTAAGGAGCCCGCTAAGAACGTCCGTGCCGACGGCGACGCCCTTGCTAAGGAGCCCGCTAAGAACGTCCGTGCCGACGGCGACGCCCTTGCTAAGGAGACCGCTAAGAACGTCCGTGCCGACGGCGACGCCCTTGCTAAGGAGCCCGCTAAGTACATCCGTGCCGATGGCGACGCCATCGTCGTCGACGGGGCCCGCCAGGTGACGCTCTACATCGTCAACGCCACCTCGTTCAACGGCTACGACCGCGACCCGGTGAAGCAGGGTAGGCCCTACCGCCAGATAGCCGACGCCCGCCTGCGCCACCTCTCCGCCATCCCGTACCCCAAGCTCTGGCACCGCCACGTCAACGACTACCAGTCTCTCTACAACCGCGTAAAGCTCTCCCTCACCGCCTCCCCCTCCGTGCCCGCCTCCACTCCCGCGGTTTCAACCGCGGGCACGACCGCCCCCACTCCCGCGCTTACAAAAGCCCCCACTCCCGCGCTTACAAAAGCCCCCACTCCCGCGGTTTCAACCGCGGGCACTCCCACCACTCCCCCCACCGACCGCCAGCTCCGCGCCTACCTCGACGAGTCCCTCTTCAACCCCGAGCTTGAGGCCCTCTACTTCCAGTACGGCCGCTACCTCCTCATCAGCTGCTCGCGCACCCCTAACGTCCCCGCGAACCTCCAAGGCCTGTGGAACGAGTCGATCCTCCCCCCCTGGTCGTGCAACTACACCAGCAACATCAACGTCGAGGAGAACTACTGGCCCGCCGAGACGGCAGCACTGCCCGAGATGCACCAGTCGCTCTTCACCTTCATGAAGGAGCTGCAGGGCTCCGGCGAGCTCACCGCCAAGGCCTACTACGGCGTAGACCGCGGCTGGTGCCTGGCCCACAATACCGACATCTGGGCGATGACCTGTCCCGTAGGCCTCCACACCGGCGACCCCATGTGGGCCAACTGGAACATGGGCGGCGCCTGGCTCGCCACCCACATCTGGGAGCACTACACCTTCTCGTTGGACAAGGACTTCCTCCGCGAGTACTACCCCGTCCTCCGTGGTGCCGCCGAGTTCTGCCTCGGCTGGCTCATCCCGCTTAGTTCGGTGTGTCGCGACGCTGTCGCGACCTCCGAGGCTTCACTTATCACCGCCCCCTCCACCTCGCCCGAGAACTCCTTCGTCACCCCCGACGGCTACCACGGCCGCACCTGCTTTGGCGGCACGGCCGACATCGCCATGATCCGCGAGTGTCTCACCGACGCCCGCAACGCCGCCCTCGTCCTCGGCGATACCGCCTCCGCCGCTCCCACCACCGCCTCCGTCGCTTCCACCACCGCCCCCGTCGCTTCCACCACCGCCTCCGTCGCTCCCACCACCGCCTCCGCCGCTCCCACCACCGCCCCCGTCGCTTCCACCACCGCCTCCGTCGCTTCCACCACCGCCCCCGTCGCTCCCACCACCGCCAGCGCCGCTCCCACCACCGCCTCCGTCGCTTCCACCACCGCCCCCGTCTCTCCCTCTCATGCGCTCGGCGGTTTTGCCGCCGAGTCCTCCTTCGTCGCCGAGCTCGACGCCGCCATCTCCCGCCTCCTCCCCTACCAGATCGGCCATAAGGGCAACCTCCAGGAGTGGTACTATGACTGGGAGGACGAAGACCCGCACCACCGCCATCAGAGCCACCTCTTCGGCGTCTATCCCGGCCATTGCCTTGACGACGGCGTGAACAGCCGCGAGGCCATCCACCGCGCCGCCGCCCGCACCCTCGAGCTCAAGGGCGACCAGACCACCGGCTGGAGCACCGGCTGGCGCGTGAACCTCTACGCCCGTCTTCACGACGCCAAGAACGCCTACCACATCTACCGCAAGCTGCTCTCCTACGTCAGTCCCGACGGCTACCGCGGCCCTGACGCCCGTCGTGGCGGCGGCACCTATCCCAACCTCCTTGACGCCCACTCCCCGTTCCAGATCGACGGCAACTTCGGCGGCTGTGCCGGTGTCGTCGAGATGCTCATGCAGAGCGAGTATAGTGTGCGTGATGCCTCCGCCCTCTCTACGGCGCGTGATGCCTCCGCCCTCTCTACGGCGCGTGATGCCTCCGCCCTCTCTACGGCGCACGATGCCTCCGCCCTCTCTACGGCGCGTGAGGGTTTTGCCCTCACGACCATCGAGCTCCTGCCCGCCCTGCCCGACAACTGGCGCGACGGCTCCGTCAGCGGCATCCGCGCCCGTGGCGCCATCACCGTCGACATGACGTGGCGCAATCGTCGCGTCACCGCCCTCACCCTCACCGCCCAGCGTCCCTGCCAGGTGCTGCTGTTGGTGAATGGTAAGCAGCACTTGGTGAAGCTGAAGAAGGGCGCCAACCGCCTGTCCCCCAAAGTCTATCTTTAGTAGCAGGAAAAGCTGTATAAAAAGCTCATCCTTATGCACGAAAAGACCACCTTTAGCGCGCCAAAGGTCACCTTCTCGCCGCTAAAGGTCACCTTTTCACGGCTAAAGGTCACCTTTTCACGGCTAAAGGTCACCTTTTCACGGCTAAAGGTCACCTTTTCACGGCTAAAGGTCACCTTTTCGGATGAATTATCTCGAAAATCTGAAGCTAAAGGTCATCTTCTCTGGCAAAAGGATGACCTCTCCATTGCTAAAGGTCATCTTTAGGATTGTCAAGCTCACCTGTTTCAGAGAGAAGATTACTATATAGGGAAAACGGAAAAACACCCACACCCGGCGCACCCGCAACACCTAAATTTACATAACTTAGGCCGAAATACGAATAAAAATCTTCAAAATTACTACAAGTGCAAAATTGATTTACAAACAACGGATTGCACGGATTCCACCGATTCAAGCCCAGCTGATAAAAAGCAACTTAGAAAATCCGTTTAATCCGTGAAATCCGTTGTGATTCATCATGACACACCCTCATTGTGCATTAATAATTGTGAATTGTGCATTGTAAATTGTGTAATAAACGTTAATTTAGGTGCGGCGGGTGTGGCGGGTGCTACCTATTTTTCGTTTTGCCATATATATGCGCGCGCGAGGGCCTGCGTTCGAGCTGTGCGAGTCTTAAGAAAACGAGACCGGTGCCCTCATCCTGCAAGCCCTGCAGGACGGTCAGGACACGCCCGCCATCGTCAGCCTGCTCCTGTCGAAATACGACATACAGCCCGACGAAGCCGAAGCCGAGGTGACTGTCTTCGTCGATATGCTCGTAGAGAACGCCCTCGCCATCCGCTGACTGACGGGTGTCAGCTTCGGCATTATCCGCAACATCCAACAAAGTACACAAAGTCGGTTCCTGTGTACACTCAGAAATCGCAGCTAAAATGATTGAAAGATAACCCGTGATTAGCCGAAAAAGGACACTCAAAGGAGCGGATTCAGAGAAAAACTCATAAAAAAGCGTGCGTTTGTTGCGGGAATCAGGGGGTCGGTTCTCCTGATCAAAATGGCAGAGGGACAGGTGACTCACCATCGGACGATTGGTACTCACCATCGTCTTTTTCCATCCGGCATGTCCTGTGGGTCTCTCGGCGGGCCTCGCGCCAGCGGGGGAAGAACTTGTCCATGAGAGTGTGGAAGCGGGCGTTGTGGCTTGGCTCCAGAAGGTGGCATAGCTCGTGGACCACGACGTGCTCGACGCACCATTCTGGCAATAGCAGGACGTAGGCCGAGATGCAGATGCTGCGGTCGCGGACGTTGCACTGGCCCCAGCGCGAGATGGTGGGCTTGTAATAGACGATGCTTGTCAACACTAAATACCATCCAAAAAGTCTGAAAGTACAGACTAAAGACCTTCAAGGTATGTCCTAAAGTTAAAACTGCGTCAACGTTTGATAAAACGACGACGTCGTTTGATAAAACTGCGCCGATGTTTATTAAACCAACGCCAATGCTATTTCTTTTTTCGTCTCAATATGACATACCAGCCCCTTGTCATCACAGTAAGGTCGGCGACAAATCGTATATGACTCTGAGACTCACCGACCTTCGCTTTGATGCCATTGACCATACTTGTGCCTATACGGTCAATGGCACAGTGGAATACGAGATATGGGACATTCAATACGAATGATGCCATCCTCCGCTAATAGAGGATGAACAATCAAGCATACTGATTCAGCCTGTGATATTTTCTGGCAGTTTCAAGCAGTTTATTAAAACGTTCC
>Ga0326511_10003848_pt1 | contig 12036 bp, 6 predicted proteins | sample 0_2496_0518_D_FD_203701 | JGI IMG/M metagenome (GOLD analysis project Ga0326511, IMG submission 203701) | Bovine rumen microbial communities from UC Davis, California, United States - 0_2496_0518 | ecosystem: Host-associated > Mammals > Digestive system > Stomach > Rumen | place: USA: California...
ACTCAGCATTACTGTGCTGTGCACCTGGCAGTCTCTCAGCTGGGGCAGTTGCTCCAGTGCTCGACGGCAGTTTTCGTCATGTTGTGACAGCACAGACAGGGCCACGAGAACTTCATCGGTGTGCAGTCGTGGGTTTCTTCCGCCTAAGTATTCAATCTTTGTCTTCTGAATGGGCTCGATCATGCTTTGTGGAATCAGCTTCACTTCATGGCTGATACCTGCAAGATGTTTGGTCACGTTCAGAATCAGTGCAGCACTGCAGCCCAGCAAGGGGCTCGACTTGGCCGTAATGATAGTGCCGTCGGCCAGTTCGATGGCAGCCGAAGTGTGTCCGCTTTCAGCTTTCTTCTCGTTGGCAGCCACGGTGGTGCGACGTGTGGCAGTCGTAATCTTGGCCTGATTGAACAGCATCAGAATCTTGTTCACTTCGTTTTCGTTGTCGGCGCCGTCGGCTAACTTATTGGTGGCAGTGTAGTAGCGTCGAATAATCTCGTCGCGCGAAGCCTGGCAGCATGCCTCGTTGTCGCTGATGCAGAAGCCAACCATGTTGACTCCCATGTCGGTGGGCGACTTGTATGGATTTTCACCATAGATGCCTTCAAACAGGGCATTCAGCACAGGGAAAATTTCAATGTCGCGGTTATAGTTCACAGCAATCTTGTCATAGGCTTCCAGATGGAAGGGATCGATCATGTTCACGTCGTTCAGATCGGCTGTGGCAGCCTCGTAGGCAATGTTTACAGGATGTTTTAGCGGCAGATTCCACACGGGAAAGGTCTCAAATTTGGCATAGCCGGCACGCACACCACGTTTGTTCTCGTTGTAGAGCTGGCTGAGGCACACGGCCATTTTGCCGCTGCCAGGGCCGGGAGCTGTCACGATAACAAGCTCGCGGGTGGTCTCTACATAGTCATTCTTGCCAAAGCCCTCGTCGCTGGCAATCAGTTCCACGTCGTGAGGGTAGCCGTCAATAAGATAATGTATATAGGATTTGATTCCCATGCGCTCCAGTCGATGTCTGAACTGATCGGCAGCGCGCTGTCCGTTGTAGTGGGTAATAACTACTGAGCCCACCATGAAGTCACGGCTCATGAATTCGTTGCGCAGACGGAGCACGTCTTCGTCATACGTGATGCCCAGATCGGCGCGCACCTTGTTCTTCTCAATGTCTTCGGCACTTACCACAATGACAATCTCCAGTTGGTTGCGCAACTGGGCAAACATGCGCAGCTTGCTGTCGGGCTTGAAGCCAGGAAGTACGCGCGAAGCGTGGTGATCATCGAAGAGTTTTCCGCCCAGTTCCAAATAAAGTTTTCCGTCGAACTGTGCAATGCGTTCGCGTATGTGTTCTGACTGAATTTTCAGATACTTCTCGTTATCAAATCCTATTTTTATCATATTGCTGTATTTTTACAGCATGCAAAATTACGAAAAAGTCGAGAGCAAAACAAAGAATCTCGTTTCTTTTTTTTCGTGACAAAGATTTTTTTTGACCTGCTACGGTTGCCATCCTTTCCATGAAACAGATTGCTCCTTTCGGGCAAACGGGCTGGCACAGGGCCTGGCCCCTACCTTCAGACAACCGTACAAATCAGAATTTTTCCAAAGAAGAAAGCCTCGAAAGTCATTGCGCGACTTTCGAGGCTTTAAAAATATCAGGGAAGAATGAGGCTTATTCGCCCTTCTCCATCTGAGCCTTCAACTGAGCCAGAACGTCGATGTCGCCCAGTGTGGTGCTGGCTGCAACATTCTCAATCTTGGCAGTGTCTTCCTTCTTCTGACGGGGAGCAGCCTTGCGGGCAGCACGCTTTTCTTCGCGCTGTGCATCCTCAAAGGTGCGGCTGTGAGAAAGGATGATGCGCTTGCTGTCCTTGTTGAACTCGATGACTTTGAAGGGCAGCTCTTCTCCGGCCTGAGCCTGCGAGCCGTCTTCCTTCACCAGGTGCTTGGGAGTTGCGAAGCCCTCAACATTCTCGTCGAGCTGAACAACAGCGCCCTTCTCGAGAAGCTCGGTAATCTTGCCAGTGTGGACAGAGCCAACGTTGTACTTCTCCTCGAATACATCCCAAGGATTCTCTTCCAACTGCTTGTGACCAAGGCTGAGACGACGGTTCTCCTTGTCGATGTCGAGAACCACTACGTCGATGGGTTCGCCCACCTTGGTGAACTCGCTGGGGTGCTTAACCTTCTTGGTCCAGCTCAGGTCGCTGATGTGAATCAGACCGTCGACACCTTCTTCCAGTTCGACGAACACGCCGAAGTTGGTGAAGTTGCGCACCTTGGCGGTGTGCTTCGAGCCAACAGGATACTTCACTTCGATTGCCTCCCAAGGATCTTCCTTCAGCTGCTTGATACCGAGGCTCATCTTGCGCTCGTCGCGGTCGAGGGTCAAGATCACGGCCTCAACCTCATCGCCCACCTTCAGGAACTCCTGAGCGCTGCGCAGATGCTGGCTCCACGACATCTCAGAAACGTGGATGAGACCCTCAACGCCGGGCTGCACCTCAACGAATGCGCCGTAGTCGGCAATAACAACAACCTTGCCCTTGATGTGGTCGCCCACTTTGAGGTTGGCGTCCAGAGCATCCCAGGGATGAGGAGTGAGCTGCTTCAGACCAAGTGCAATGCGCTTCTTCTCTTCGTCGAAGTCGAGGATGACCACATTGATCTTCTGGTCGAGCTCAACAACCTTCTTAGGATCGTCTACGCGGCCCCAAGAAAGATCGGTGATGTGAATCAGTCCGTCTACACCGCCCAGGTCTACGAATACGCCGTAGCTGGTGATGTTCTTCACGGTGCCTTCCAGTATCTGACCCTTCTCCAGCTTCGAGATAATCTCCTGCTTCTGAGCCTCGAGTTCTGCCTCGATAAGAGCCTTGTGCGAAACAACCACGTTGCGGAACTCCTGGTTGATCTTCACCACCTTGAACTCCATGGTCTTGCCCACGAACTGGTCGTAGTCGCGTATGGGATGAACGTCAATCTGCGAGCCGGGCAGGAATGCCTCGATGCCGAACACGTCGACAATCATGCCACCCTTGGTGCGGCACTTGATGTAGCCCTGAATGATTTGCTGCTCATCGAGAGCTGCGTTGACACGCTCCCAAGACTTCGACAGACGAGCTTTCTTGTGAGACAGGAGCAGCTTGCCACTCTTGTCCTCCACACTCTCCACGTAAACTTCCACTACGTCGCCCTCTTTCAGGTCGGGGTTGTAGCGGAACTCGCTGGCGGGAATGATACCGTCGCTCTTGTAGCCAATGTTCACCACCACTTCTTTCTTGTCGACGCTGATTACTTTGCCGTCAACAACCTGATGGTCGGCCACTTTGTTCAGGGTCTCGTCGTAAGCCTTGTCAAGCTCTTCTTTGCTCACGTTGGCCACGATGCCATTCTCAAACTCGTCCCAGTTGAAGTTCTCGAGCGGTTGAACGTTCTTTGTTAATTCTGACATAATAAATAATAGTGTGTGCCCTCCTTTGAGGGTAGGGCGAATAGCCTGAACGGACGTTGTCAGACTATGTAGTTTAATTGGTTAAACATAACAGGCACTCACGTCCGTCTGAGCACCCGCGCCACCGTTATAAGTGGCGAAAATCAGCTGCAAAATTACAACTATTATTTGAGACCAAAGAGGTTGGTAGCGGCGTGCAAGGCTATATTTACGTTTATTTAACTAAAACTACGGAAAACTGAGGGAGGTGAAGGTGGAAAATGCAACATTCATGGAAAGCATTCACAGGAATATTACTTACGGGCCGTAAACATGATGTTTAGACAACGTAAACTATATAGTTAGACACCGTAAACTATATAGTTAGACACCGTAAACCATATAGTTGTGTTCTTCTTCCAACTGATTATTCGTGGTGATAAGGTTCGCCTTTGATGATGGTGCATGCTCGATAGAGTTGTTCCAGGAAAATGGCACGCACCATCTGGTGGGAGAAAGTGAGGCGCGAGAGTGACAGCTGTTCATTGGCTCGCTCATAGACAGCAGACGAAAAGCCGTAAGCACCGCCAATGACAAACACCAACCGACGGGCCGAAGCCTGTTTTTTCTCAAGCCATGAGGCCAGCTCTATGCTGCGTGGCTCGCGTCCGTGCTCGTCTAAAAGTATTACAGAGTCGGATGGTTGTAATTGCTTGAGTATCAGTTCGCCTTCGGCAGTTTTCTGTTGTTCTTCTGAAAGGCTTTTCGTGTTCTTTAGTTCTGGAATGATGGTGATGCTGAAGGGCATGTAGTGAACGATGCGTTCACGATAATCGTCAATGATCTTCGAGAACTCTTTGTTCACGGTTCGGCCCACAAGAATCAGTTCTGTCTTCATGGCTGCTCTTCCTCGTCGATGGCATAAATGCTGCGCCCATGATGGACAGGGCACAGCGTTTCGTTTTTGTCAATGGGTTGGTATTCGCTCTTGCGTTTTGGGTTCATGGGAAACCAACCTTTAGCCACACGTTTCTTCTGTGAAAACAGTTCTCCGATAGTCCAAAGCGACGATGCTCCGAAAACACCAATCAATGCCGAAATCAATGCACTCTCAATGAACAGTGCTGCCAAGACCGAAAGAAAGCCTATGGCCAGAAACACCCACCAATAGCGTGTGCCGGTGTGATACTCCACCTTGATGACCAGCGGGTGGAATAGGCCAATAATGAGGAATGTGGACAAGGCAATGATGATGCCCGTGAAATGAAGTTCCATGTCGTTTGCTCTTTTTTGGCTGCAAAGGTAATGTTTTTTTCGGAGAAAATGCAGAATGTAAACGAAAAACTAAAAAAAGAGCAAGGTATGAAATAAGCAATACGCAAAGCGTCGCTAAGAAAATCGACGCTTTGCGTACTGACTTTTTAAAAGACGGTTTCTTATTTAATGAGGTCGATGCTGCGCTTCAAGAAGCGGTCCAGAGCTTCGCCCTTCAGCATGCCGTTCTGCAGCAGTGCCAGGTCGATGAGCTGATGAACCACATCGTCGGTCTTTGCATAGTCGGCAATGAGCTGTTGCTTCTTGCTCTTCTGCTCGTCGATGGCCTTCTGCGTGTTCTGCTTGTCGTCCTTTTCCTCCTGTGTGATTTCTTCCGGCTTTTTATTGCTGGTTTGCTGTTCCAGGGCCGACAGTCTGGCTTCCAGTCCCTTGATCTCGCTCTCAATGGGCTTCAGGGGCTCGTCAAGTGAATCTTTGGCATGGTCGAGCACGCGCTTCACAAGCGTGTGGTCGCAATTGAGCACCAGATTGAACGAGTCGGGCATCTGTCCATAGAAGCTCATGCCACTCTGATAGCGGCTCATTTCCTTCATGCGTCGCATCCATTCGTTCTGCGTGATGACAACAGGACGTGCGTCGGCACCCAGCGAGTCTACTTCGACCATGAACTCTGCCTTGTCGATGGCAGGCACCTGCGACTGGAAGACGGCTGACAAATTGTCACGCTCGCTGTCACTCAGGTCGCTCTTCTTTTCATCGTTTTTCACGATCAGACGGTCAACAATGTCAGCATCTACGCGGGTGAAACGACTCTTCTCGAACTTCTGCTCCAGTGTTTGAATGCAAGGCACGTCAAGCTGACCGTCGAGCAGTAATACAGAGTAACCCTTGTCCTGTGCAGCCTTGATGTAGCTGTACTGCTCCTCCTTGTTGGTGGCATAGAGGTAGACGAGTTGGTCGTCCTTGTCCTTCTGTGATGCCTCGATGAGTGTTTTGTATTCGTCGAAGGTGAAGTATTTTCCATCTACATCCTTCAGCAGTGAGAAGTCCTTGGCACGGTCGTAGAAGCCCTCTTCGGTCAGAATGCCGTAGTTGATGAAGAGTTTCAGGTCGTCCCATTTCTCTTCATAAGCCTTGCGGTCTTCGTTGAAGATGGCCTTCAGTCTGTCGCTTACTTTTTTGGTGATATAAGTAGAAATCTTCTTAACCTCGCGGTCACTCTGCAGGTAGCTGCGGCTCACGTTCAGTGGGATGTCGGGCGAATCAATCACACCGTGCAGCAGGGTGAGGAACTCTGGCACAATGCCCTCTACTTGGTCGGTGACAAAGACCTGGTTGCAATAGAGCTGAATCTTGTTCTTTTGCAGCTCAAGTGAGTTCTTGATGCGTGGGAAATAAAGAATACCCGTGAGGTTGAAGGGGTAGTCCACGTTCAGGTGAATCCAGAACAGAGGCTCGTCTTGCATGGGATAGAGCGTTCGATAGAACGACTTGTAGTCCTCGTCCTTCAGTGTCGAAGGCTGTTTTGTCCACAGTGGTTCCACGTTGTTGATGACGTTGTCTTCATCGGTATCTTGCTGTTTGCCGTCTTTCCATTCGGTCTTTTTGCCGAAAGCCACGGGCACGGGCAGGAACTTGCAGTATTTCTGGAGCAGTTGTTCAATCTTGTTCTTCTCAAGGAACTCCTTGCAGTCGTCATCAATGTAGAGGATAATGTCTGAGCCACGGCTGTCGCGTTCGGCCTCGTCAATTTCATAGGCAGGACTTCCGTCGCAGCTCCATTTCACGGCTTTCGAACCTTCTTTATATGATTTTGTGATAATCTCAACTTTCTTCGACACCATGAAAGACGAGTAGAACCCCAGACCGAAGTGACCAATGATGTTGTTGGCATTGTCCTTGTATTTCTCCAGAAAGTCGGTCACGCCAGAGAAAGCAATCTGATTGATGTATTTGTCGATTTCTTCTTCAGTCATGCCAATGCCATGGTCGCTGATAGTAATGGTGCCCTTGTCAGCGTCAAGACTGATGCGCACGGTCAAGTCGCCCAGTTCGCCTTTGAACTCGCCCTTTTCGGCAAGTGTCTTCATCTTTTGAGTTGCGTCAACGGCATTGCTTACCATCTCGCGCAGGAAAATCTCATGGTCGCTATAGAGAAACTTTTTGATGACGGGGAAGATGTTCTCGGTTGTAACCCCGATGTTACCTTTTTGCATAGTTTTGTTTTTTTGTTTCGATTTTCTTTTATTGGCTGCTTTGCAAATATCGTGCCAAAAACGAAAGCCCCATGGCAGGGCGCATTTTGGCAATGTTTGTTTGGTTGTTTCGGCAGAATATTGTACCTTTGCAACCAAATTTTGAATAATGTTATGGTTTCAGTAGAAGGACTGAAGGTGGAGTTTGGGGTGAAGCCCTTGTTCAGTGATGTCAGTTTTGTGATAAACGAGCGCGACCGTATTGCGCTCGTGGGCAAAAATGGTGCAGGTAAATCGACGATGCTCAAGATTCTTTGTGGCATGGAACAGCCCACGGCTGGCACTGTGAGCGTTCCTACTGACACGGCCATTGGCTATTTGCCTCAGGTCATGGTGCTTACCGATAGCACTACTGTGCGCGAGGAAGCGCTGAAAGCCTTCGCCGATATACAAAAGTTGAAAGACCGCATAGACCGAATGGAGCGTCAGTTGAATGAGCGCACCGATTATGAGAGTCCTGAATACATGGCCTTGGTGGAAAGATTCACCGCAGAGCACGACCGCTATCAGATGCTGGGCGCCGAAGGCTATGAAGCCGAACTGGAACGCACGCTGACGGGACTGGGCTTCGTTCGTACCGATTTCGACCGTCCTACAAGCGAGTTTTCGGGTGGTTGGCGCATGCGTGTGGAGTTGGCCAAGATTCTGCTTCGTCGTCCCGACGTGTTGTTGCTCGATGAGCCCACCAACCATCTCGACATTGAGTCAATACAATGGTTGGAACAACTGTTGGCCCAGTGGAGTGGGGCAGTGGTGTTGGTGAGCCACGACCGTGCTTTTATCAACAATGTGACCAATCGCACGTTGGAGATTTCGTGTGGTAAGGTGATTGACTATCGCGTGAAATATAACGAATATGTGACGTTGCGCAAGGAGCGACGCGAACAGCAGATTCGTGCCTACGAGAACCAACAGAAAGAGATGGCCGACATACGCGAATTTGTTGAACGCTTTCGCTACAAGGCCACGAAGGCTGTTCAGGTGCAGCAGCGCTTGCGCCAGTTGGAAAAGATGGTTCCCATTGAAATCGATGAGGTCGATAATTCGGCCATGCACCTGAAGTTTCCCCCCTGTTTGCGCAGCGGCGACTATCCCGTGATATGCGACGAGGTGAAAAAAGAATATGCCCATTTGGTGTTCGACCATGTGAACCTGACCATCAAGCGTGGCGAAAAGGTGGCTTTCGTGGGCAAGAATGGTGAAGGAAAGTCTACGCTTGTGAAGTGCATCATGAACGAGATTCCTTTTGAAGGCATACTCAAGGTGGGCCACAATGTTCAGATAGGCTATTTCGCGCAGAACCAGGCACAATTACTCGACGAGTCGCTCACCGTATTTGAGACGATTGACCAAGTGGCCAAGGGCGATATTCGCTTGCGTATTAACGACATACTGGGTGCTTTCATGTTTGGCGGTGAAGCCTCAGATAAGAAAGTGAAGGTGCTGAGTGGTGGTGAGCGCAGTCGTTTGGCCATGATTCGTTTGTTGCTCGAGCCAGTGAATCTCCTGATACTTGACGAGCCTACCAATCATCTTGACATGCCGTCGAAAGACGTTTTGAAAGAAGCTATCCGCGCTTTCGATGGTACGGCCATCATCGTGAGCCACGACCGCGAATTTCTGGATGGACTGGTCACCAAGGTCTTTGAGTTTGGTGGCGGCAAGGTGCGTGAGCACATTGGGGGCATCTACGACTTCCTGGAGAGCAGACGAGGTGAGAACTTGGAGATGCGAGGCGACCGAATGGAATTTAAAATCGAAAAGCCGGCTCCACAACAGGCTTCATCGCAACCTGTTCCTGCCACCAAAGTTTCTTATGCTGACCATAAGGAGCAGCAAAAGAAAATAAGGAAGGCCGAGCGGGCTGTGGAAGAGAGCGAGAGGAAAATAGCCCAGATGGAAAATCGGCTGAAAGAACTCGATACACTGCTTTGCGACCCAAAGAATGCGTCGGACATGACACTTGTAACTGAATATACAGACACAAAGCGACAGCTTGATGCCGAAGTGGAGCGCTGGGAACAACTGTCGGAAGAACTGGAACAATTGACATAAAAACAACATTACTAATTTTTATAAAAATGAAAACGAAAATGATGATTGCAGCAGCTTCATTGGTTACGATGATGGCCTGTACGCATGAAGGTAAACAAACGTCGGGACTTGATTTGACCGACCTGGACACGACGGCCATTGCCGGTGACGATTTCTATCAGTATGCCTGTGGCGGATGGATGGCCAAGAATCCGTTGCCAGCAGCCTATTCGCGCTATGGCTCGTTCGATGTGTTGGGCGAGGAGAACAACAAGCGGGTGAATGGCATTCTTGATGAACTGCTCAAGGAAACCTATGAAAAAGGAAGCGTAGAGCAGAAACTGAGTGACTTGTATAAATTGGCTATGGACTCTGCCCGTCGCGAAAAGGAAGGCGTAGAACCTGCCATGGCTATCCTGAACAAGATGGAGTCTGCTCAGACAAAAGAAGAGCTTTTTGCCATTCAGCTGGAGTTGGCTCCCCTGGGCGACTCGGAGTTCTTCCGTGCCGGTCTTGGAGCTGATGAGAAAGATGCTCAGAACAACATTCTGAGTGTGAGTCAGGGGGGATTGACGCTGGGCCAGAAAGACTACTATTTGGAGAACGATTCGGCCACGGCCAATATTCGTGAAGAATACAAGAAGCACATTGTGCGCATGTTCCAGCTGTTTGGGTTCGACGAGGCTCAGTCGCAGAAGAAGATGCAGAATATCATGCGTTTGGAAACCGAACTGGCCAAGGCTTCGCGTTCGCGCACTGAGCTGCGTGATCCTCAGCTTAACTATAATAAGACCACGCTGCAGGAATTTGAAAAGAACTATCCTCATTTGCAATTGGAAAAGCAGATGAACGCCCAGGGGCTGGAGAGCAAATACTTCCAGACCATGGTCGTGGGGCAGCCTGAGTTCTTGGCCGGTGCCGACAAACTGGTGGCAACGATGAGTGCTGAGGAATATCGCGACTACATGGAGTGGGGACAGATTATGGATGCTGCTGGACGCCTGAGCGAAGCTGTGGAGCAGGCCAACTTCGAGTTTTTTGGAAAGGTGCTGTCTGGTCGCAAGGAGGATCATCCGCTGTGGCGTCGTTCGGTGAGTCAGGTGGAGCGCGTCATGGGCGAGGCTATCGGTCAGATATATGTGAAAAAGTATTTCCCTGCAGCTGCCAAGGAACGCATGGTGAACCTGGTGAAGAATTTGCAGACGGCCTTGGCTGAGCGCATCAAGGCGCAGGACTGGATGAGCGACTCTACCAAACAAAATGCAATTGATAAGCTGAACACGTTCTATGTCAAAGTGGGTTATCCTGATAAGTGGACAGATATGAGTGCACTGACAATAGATCCGGAGAAGTCTTACTATGAAAACATGATTGAGTGCCATCGCTTCTGGAATAAGCACGAAATTGAGACGAAAGCCGGTAAACCCGTAGATCGTGATGAGTGGTACATGTATCCGCAGACGGTGAACGCCTACTACAATCCCACGACCAATGAGATTTGTTTCCCCGCAGGTATCTTGCAGCCTCCCTTCTTCGACATGGAGGCCGACGATGCCTTCAACTATGGTGCCATTGGTGTGGTCATAGGTCATGAGATGACTCATGGCTTCGATGACCAGGGACGCCAGTTCGATAAAGACGGCAACATGCATGACTGGTGGACAGAGCAGGATGCAGCCAACTTCAAGGAGCGCACCGACCGCTATGCCGATTTCTTCTCGGCTATCAAAGTGCTGCCCGACCTGAATGCCAACGGTCGCCTCACACTGGGTGAGAATCTGGCCGATCACGGCGGACTGCAGGTTGCCTATACGGCCTTCAAGAATGCTGTGAAAGATCATCCTTTGAGCGAAGTCGACGGCTTCACTCCCGAGCAGCGCTTCTTCCTGGCTTATGCCGGTGTTTGGGCGGGCAATATAACTGAGGCAGAAATACGTAATCGCACCAAGAGCGATCCCCATGCTCTGGGACGTTGGCGTGTGAATGGCGCACTTCCGCACATCGATGCTTGGTATGAAGCCTTTGGCATCACTCCGGAGAACAAGATGTACATACCGAAAGAACAGCGTCTGCCTCTGTGGTAGTCTGAAAGAGCAGTACACACCTTGCAAAGTAACTGAAATAAAAACGTCGCAATGATTTTTTGCGGCGTTTTTTTCGTTGTTTCATTTATTTTCTCTATCTTTGCACAATTATTTTAGCTAAAATATTAATCTTTATGACCGACGAGAGAACACAAAGGCCGGAATCGAGCCAACTCCAAATGGATATGACTGATAGTCCAAAGGAGCAAATGCAACAAGCCCAGGCAATGCAACCACAGATGGCTGAAAGTGTTGTTTGTCCGCATTGTGGCGCTTCAAACGACCCGGATGTGGTTTTCTGTATTTCGTGCGGTGCTTCGTTGCGCATGAGCACCTGTCCCAATTGTGGTAGTGAGATTGACCCCGATGCCGATTTCTGTGAGGTGTGCCATCATTATGTACGCCACGACGTGTGTTCTTTCTGTGGAGCGCCACTCTCTTCACAAGATGCCTTTTGTCCTGAGTGCGGATCGCCTCGTGGCGGCATTGTTTGCCCCACGTGCCATACGTTGAACGACTTTGCTTTTTGTAAGCAGTGTGGCTCACCGTTGACCGACGAAGCCCGCCAAATGGTCAGACAGTTGAAACTTCAGCCAGACTACCAGGAATTGGTGCAACTGGCCCGTGAGTATAATGAACTTTCGATGCAGTTGCCTTACGCCTCGGAGCGTGATCAGGTGCGTGACATGGCTTCGCAGCAGTTGAGGGAGCGCGTGCTGAAACTTCTGGCACAGGACGAGGGCGTGGCAAATCCGGTCATTCCTGTTCCGGAAAAGAAACGCATTATGAAAGCCGACTTGGATGCTAAGAAGGAAGACACGCTTGCCAAACTCTCGGAATTGCTGAATCGTATGGCCGCCCCACCAAATCCCTCGCCTGCCAAAGTAAGAAACTATGCCATGGCTCAAAAGCCCATGGGTGTGCGTTTGGCATGGGTGTGCAATTGGAAACATGC
>Ga0326511_10003850_pt1 | contig 12034 bp, 12 predicted proteins | sample 0_2496_0518_D_FD_203701 | JGI IMG/M metagenome (GOLD analysis project Ga0326511, IMG submission 203701) | Bovine rumen microbial communities from UC Davis, California, United States - 0_2496_0518 | ecosystem: Host-associated > Mammals > Digestive system > Stomach > Rumen | place: USA...
CCGAGGAAATAACGGGAATTTTCCGTCAATCCTCCCATTGGTATTTTGTCAGATTGCCTTCTGCTGTCATGTCGGGGAAATCCCACTGTCTCAATACCTCATAAGCGGCAATTGCCACAGAGTTGGAGAGGTTGAGACTCCGCAAAGTCGGGCGCATGGGAATGCGGACAGCGGTTTCAGGATGCTTGACAAGCAATTCTTCCGGAAGTCCGGCATCTTCTCTCCCGAACATCAGATAAATGTCTTGTTGTGGGTAATTGACATCGCTGTAAGATTTCCGGCTTTTGGTGGTGAAATAATAAACCAAATCGCTGGAATGCAATTCCATGAATTGGGATAAACTTTCATATTCGTGAATTTCTAATTTGTCCCAATAATCCAGTCCCGCCCTTTTGAGGCTTTTGTCTGTGATGGTGAAACCGTATGGTTTGATTAAATGCAGAACTGCACCAGTGACAGCGCAAGTTCTGGAGATGTTGCCCGTATTCTGCGGAATCTGTGGTTCTGCAAGGACAATATGCAATTTTGACATGATTTTGCTCCAATCTTTTCCATTGATAATCACCACTGAAAAGGGCATACTCATTCCTGAAAGGAGTGATTTTCAATGATGAATACAAGTGCCATTATCAAGGGTATCTCTGTCGGAATGACTGTAGGAACAGCTTGTTTTATGCTGGTAAATTCCAATGACAGAAAAAAGCGCAGTATCAAAAGACACGCTGGGAAAATGCTCAAAGCTGCCGGCTCTGTCCTTGATGATATTACAACTTCTATCAAGTAAGAGAGAAATACAGATAGATACGATTGATTCTTTTGGAGCTGTCAGACAGCTCCTTTTCTTTGGATACCCTTTTTATTTTCAAGTTTCATTATACATCAAAAGCAGAATTTTGTCAATATGCATTGTGCCGATAAGATGGGGAAAATCAAATGATGTTTCGGGTATGTTTACGAAAAAATGATTGAAAATATATTGATTTTTATTCTCTGCTATGTTATAATATAATAGAGTGTGAATAGTTGACAATCAATACTTGACACAATTGTAGTTATCCAGTATAATAATATCAAAGATGTATGAAAATGGGAAAGAAGTGAGGAATGTTATGATTACATGGAATATGTTATATTTATCAAACGGAAATTTGAAAGAATCCATACACCGCCTTCAATTGGAAGATGAAACTTCCGATATACTGGTAAGAATTCATACTTCCATCCACCAAAAAGAGGAGGCTGTGGAGCTTGCAAAATTTGTGAAATCCCTAATACCCACCGCCAAAATATTCGGAACAAGTACCTCTGCCGTCATCTACAGAGGGAGAACTTTGTATGACCATTGTGTCATTTCTATCACGAAAATGGAAAAAGACAACCGGATTCAGACTGCACTTTTAGAAACATATGATAATACCAATCATCCCATTGCCCCAATGACATTGGCAAGAAAAGTGAAAGATACTATCCTGTCTGAAAACTCTGACATTCTTTTGACATTTATTACCAGAATGTACCGTGATGTGTATTTATTTATCAATGAATGTAATCAAATTTTCCCACAAGTCAAGATGATAGGCGGTCTTGCCAATATGCCGGAATCCTCCCTTGAAGTATTTGAGCAATCAGGATTTGTTTTCAATGAAGAGCGATGTTCCGAAAAAGCGATAATATTAGCTTCTATTGCAGGTGAAAACATTCATAGTATTGCATCTTATGCGACTGGTGTGGAGTCGTTTGGTTCTGACATCAAAATCAACCAGACAGATGGTAATTGTATTGTGGAATTAAATCATCATCCAGCACCAAAGTATTTTTGTGACAGTGTTGGTTCGATTCTCAAAGATGATTTGGAACTTTCCAACTTATTCCCCTATGTCTATACCCATGCAAAAAACATTCCGATTTTTGTCAGATATTCTTGTGATGATGGCATTGAAAAATTAAGTGCTAACCATAATGTGTTAGAAGGAAACAGTGTCCGCAGGGCTTTCATTTATGACAAGAAAATCGAAATCGATAACCGGAAATTATTCCGGACAATTGAAAAATTTGAGTACTGCGAAACATTGTTCTCTTATTCCTGTAGTGCAAGAGCGGCATTATATCCCAATTCCGTCAAGTGGGAGCTGTCGCCTTATGAAGATACTAACATCTGTGGATGTATTACAGAGGGGGAAATTCTGCATTCTGATGGGAGAAATATGTTTGCCAACTGTGCTTTTGTACTTTGTGCAGTGGGGGAAAGTCCCAAGCATCAGATTCTGAATTCGTACCCATTCAATCATACAGATAATTTATTCAAGGATAACGAAAAGTTATTGCAATATCTCATGACAGCAGAAATTAAGTATCATTTACATGACAATACCTATAATGCTGAAAGCATTGAAAGCATTGTCAAGCATTATGAACAAAAATTGATGTATGAAGAACTTGACCAGATTTCGAATATGTCAAGCTTAATGCGTGATATTCAATTGAGGGGCTGTGACAGAATCTGTATGATACACATTTCTGAAATTTCCCTGATGAAAACCGTATTCGGGGAAGAAGCCGTTTCCCTAGCAAGAAGACGTTTAATCCGTGACTGTCTGGATTATGCCAAAACCCACAATTACTTTATCTATGAAATCAATACATGGACAATTGGAATCGGTTCGCCTTCCTATATGGAAACATTTCAGGATTTCGAAGAGAATATGAAAAAATTGCAAGCCATCCTACCAAGAACAGATATGGACAGCTTGACGTTAATTCCTTATCTCTGTCTGATTGATGGATGTAATATCGAAAATACAATGGATACTTACAATGTTGCGATTTCTGAAATGCAAATGAAGAAAATCCACTTTGCAGTGTATCAGGCAAGCAGTAAGGTTTTAGATGAAAATGCCTATCGTGAAAAGTATAAGATGATTAAATTGCTCAATCATGTGATTTTGAATGATGATGTGATACCCTTCTATCAAGGCATTCACGACAATAAAAAGGGCATTATCGGACATTATGAATCCTTGATGAGAATTCGTGATAAAAAAGGAAATATTTACCTCCCTTATCAATTTTTAGATGTTGCAAGGGAATTCGGCGACTTATACGAGAAAATTTCAACAATTATGGTTCGAAAAGTCTTTGAACGTTTCAAGGATATGGATGGAATTCATGTTTCTATGAATTTGGGAATTCGAGATATTAAGAATGAAACATTGATTCGAATGATTTATGATTATCTTTCCTTTACGAAACATCCCGAAAACTTCATTTTTGAAATTTTAGAAGATGAAGATATTCATGATTATGATGCCATGCGGAACTTTGTTTCCAGAATCCATGAACTTGGCGGAAAAGTCTCTCTTGACGATTTCGGAAGCGGTTACTCTAATCTTCTGCATATCATCAATTTGAATCTGGACTATGTCAAAATTGACGGTTCGATTGTGCGGAGATGTGTCACCGATAAGAAATGCGAACACCTGATTTCCATTATCAGCAATTGGCGGAACAGTACCGGAAATACCGTGAGTATTATTGCCGAATTTGTGGAAAACATGGAAATCCAGCAACTTTTGATGAAGTACGGCATTGATTATTCACAAGGTTATCTGTTTTCAAAACCAGCACCAGAATTGATTTCATAAATTGAGGAATATGCGATATGGAAAACTTACAAAAGAAAAGACGGTTGACAATTGGGTTATTATTGGGCGATATGACGGAGCAAAGCTCTGCGAGAATTGTCAGTGGAATTCAAGAAGCTGTCAAAGCCAAAAATATCAACGTTGTGATATTCGCCGGAAAACGCATTTTCCGCAGACTCAACAGCGCAGAATATCGACAGTGGCAGTATCAATATAATACTTTGTATGACCTTCCAAACAAAGATAATATTGATGGGCTTTTGATTGCTGCCCGAAATATTGGGAGAACTGCCAGCGAAGAAAAGTTTCTGGATTTCCTGCAAGCATATCAAGAAATTCCTACTGTCCTCATGCAAAGGGAGGTTTTGGGGTATCCTTCTGTCAGTGTCAATACAGAAAGCGGATTGAAAGAGGGGCTGGAGTATCTCATCCATAAGGAATATTGTACCAAAATTTGCATGATTGGCGGTTCTGAACATGATAAAGATACAATCATCAAGAAAAATGTCTACCGTACTGTTTTGGAAGAAAATGGAATTGCATTTGAAGAACGTTATTTTGTAGCCTGTCCTTCTCCTGAAAGGGAACAAGAAGCCTTTGCAACATTGCTTGACCGTAACTCCGATATGCACGCTGTATTCTGTTTTCATGATAAAGTTGCCATTCGATTCTATGAAGCCTTACAGAAAAGAGGGCTTTCCGCTGGTCGTGATGTGAAGGTATTGGCTTATGGTGATACCTCTGAAAGCATTGAAGTGTACCCTCAACTCTCTACGGTTGGTTATGATGTTTCTGATATGTGCTGTCAATCGCTGAATCTCTTATTGAAGCTCATCCACAAAGAAGAAGTGGAATCGATTGTCATTCCTACCAAATTGATACCAAGGGCATCGATTGTCAGAGATTCTCTTCTCTCAAAAGATTCCCCCATTAAGACATTGACAACCAAACAATTTGATACGCTTTTTGATGAAATCTTTTTCAAATACCAACATAATGAAAAGGAAATCAATTTCAAACGTTGCTTTTTTGAAATTATGACACGCATTACTTTTACACTGGAAACCAAATATATTGATGATGGTGACTATGAAGAACTTTGCCGATTGGTGGAAATTTTTCTTAGTAATGGTGCATTACGATATACAGATGTTGACTTTTTCATGACATACATTCGCAAATTGAAAGATAATGTGAATTGTTCTTGTGAGGGTCTTCGTTATCGCACCAGAATGCAGGAACTTTGCGACTACATTGATGAGTGTGTCATTCATTACCTCAATCATGCCAACAAAGAGAGATGCACCCAAGAAAGAAGCCGTAAAACCAAAATCAAACAATTTGTGGAAAGAAGCATTCGTTTCAAGCATGGAACAGATAAGGAACTTGTGTTCATTTTCCGGAATATGCATTTATTTGGTGCAACAGATGCCTTTGTGTACCTTCTGGAAAAAAAGAGTATCCACTTAATTCATGAGCGTTTCCAATTTCCGGAAAATCTGAATTTGAAGGTGTTCTATCATAATGGACAAATCAGGAGCATTGTACAAAGTCGTCAGCAAATCTCAAAACGGGAATTGTTTGCAAATCTGAATTCCTTTAGTGATGGTAAAATTTTTGTCGCATTACCTTTGTATTATGAAGAGTACATTTATGGGTTCTTCATTTGCAATATGTTCCCGACAATGTTGACAGAATCTGATTTTATTTCCGAACATTATGGAATTGCTGTCAGACTGTTATATCTTATCCGTGATAATGAAGAAATGGTCAGAAACTTAGAGGAAAAAATTTATCCTCCCAATCGATTCCCAAAATTCAATTGTCCTGTGGGGGATGGTGACTTTTTCACTTCGGAACAGGAATTTATCAATGCAATTCGCTTGCACCTGAATCATCGTGAACAAAAAGAAGACATCATTGTTGGAATCGTTTCAATTAACCATATGAAAATTATCAATGAATGCTTTGGACGTGAAGAAGGCGACAACACCATCAAAGTCATTGCACAGTTACTTCATGATTACATCCATGAAAGCGGATTGATTTTCCATGCCAATCGTGATGAATTCCGCTTTGCTTTTCATGGCTTTTCTTCCCTGAACATGGTGAAAAAACAAATTCTTGATTTGTTGCAAAAAGTCAATGCTGAAAGTGGAAAGCCCTATAATATTTCCATTGGGATTGGTTTAGGGCGCATTCCTTATGGTGTTGACCGTGATATTGATGAAGCCTTTGCCGTGGCTGAAGATGAACATTATGTCGATAAACTATGCAAAAGCATTCATGTAGTCAAAGAAAATTGAGCATAAAAAAGGAGTATCCAGCATATGTATACATTACTGAAAACAAACGGCATTGCAAGACGTGGGAAAGTCGAAACTGTTCACGGAACATTCCAGACACCCTGTTTTATGAATGTCGGCACATCCGCAGCCATCAAGGGGGGAATTTCTTCACCGGAATTGGTAGACTTGAAATGTCAGGTGGAATTGTGCAACACTTACCATTTGCATTTAAGACCCAGTGATACCGTCATTCACAAAATGGGCGGTCTGCACAAGTTCATGAACTGGCACAGACCCATATTGACAGACAGTGGCGGATTTCAGGTATTTTCCCTTGCCAAACTGCGCAAAATCAAGGAAGAGGGCGTATATTTCCAGTCTCACCTTGATGGAAGCCGGTTATTTATTTCGCCGGAAGTCAGTATGCAGATTCAGTCGCACCTTGCCTCAACCATTGCAATGGCATTTGATGAATGTGTCGAAAATCCTGCACCTTATGACTATTCCGCACGCTCCTGCGAACGTACGACAAGATGGTTGATTCGTTGCAAAGAGGAAATGCAAAGGCTTTCTGTTCAGCCGGATACCATCAACCCACATCAGCTATTATTTGGCATCAATCAAGGCTGTACTTTTGAAAAACTGCGTGTCGAACATATGCAGGCAATCAGGGAACTTGACCTTGACGGCTACGCTGTCGGGGGGCTTGCAGTCGGCGAACCAACAGAGGATATGTACAGAATTCTTGATGTCGTTGTACCACATATGCCCGAACATAAACCACGCTATTTAATGGGAGTCGGGACTCCCTCGAATATCATTGAGGCAGTCGCTAGGGGAATTGATATGTTTGATTGTGTCATGCCCACACGAAACGCAAGACACGGAACTATCTTCACATGGCAGGGTATGCGCCACATGAAGAATCTCACCTACCAAACAGACCCCAAACCCATGGACGAAGAATGCGATTGTCCAGCTTGTAAAAATTTCAGCCGTGCCTATGTCCGGCATTTATTCAAGGCACAGGAAATGCTTGCAGGTCGCCTGACCGTCATTCATAACCTGTATTTTTATAATACCCTGACTGAAAAAATCCGTGAAGCAATTGATAATGATACGTTTGAGGAATTCCGGAAAAAATATTCCGTAATGCTTGCACAAAAAGCACCAGACGACTAATTTTCTTTCAAGGGGGAAAATTTCATGACATGGGAGTTATTATTATTGAGTGCCGGACTTTCCGCAGATGCATTCGCCGTGGCTGTTTCTGACGGCTTATGCTGTGACCTGAAAAAAAGAAACATACTGACCATATCAGTGTGTTTCGGCATTTTTCAAGGGCTGATGCCCTTAATGGGGTATTGGTTAGGCAGTCTGTTTGGTGCATTGATGGAAAAGGCAGACCATTGGATAGCTCTCATATTATTGGTATATATTGGTATGAATATGATTCAGGAAGCATTGAACCATGAGGATGAAACGGCTCTCACTCTTTCCATAGGAACAACCTTATTGCAGGGAATTGCCGTTTCCATTGATGCATTCGCCGCCGGAATCACATTGACAGCATTTGGAAAAATCAACATTATTCCGGCTGTGAGTTTCATTGCCATGGTGACAGGAATCTTGTCATTGATTGGGGTGTATTTCGGAAAAAGAATCGGTCAGAAAATGGGTTCATGGGTGCGGTTGGCTGGTGGAATCATTTTAATTGGAATCGGGGTCAGGATTTTCATTAGTCATGTTTGGGGCTGAAAAATTTCCCTTGCCAAGAATCCAAATCCGCTTGCATTTTATCAATACCGCCCAATGTGCGTATTTTGTCCATGCTCCAGAGGGGGGCAAGCATCTTACATTTTTCGCCGTCACCGGTCACACGTTCGAGGACGGTTTCAGGGGGAATGACTTCCATCTGCCGGATGACGGTTTCAATGTAATCATGTTGCGACATAACGGAAATTTCCCCAAGTTTCCAGAGTTCGCCATAACGAGTACCCTCTAAAATATGCAGGAGCTGAATTTTCATTGCCTGCGGACGGAGTGAACCCAATACTTTGGCAGTTTCCAACATATCCGAAAAATTTTCATCTGGTAAACCGTTGATAATATGCAAACAAGTACGGATATTTCTTTCTTGTAATTTGTGATAGCTTTCCAGAAACTCATTGAAACAGTAGCCACGATTGAAATTTTCCGCCGTTCTGTCGTGAATGGTTTGCACCCCTAATTCCACAGTCAAATAAGTTTGCTGATTTAATTCAGACAGCAATTTCAAGACCTCATCCGGCAGACAGTCCGGACGTGTGCCAATCGATAAACCAACAATTTCCGGACAGCATAAAGCCGTCCGGAATTTTTGCTGTAATTCGCCAATGGGTGCATAAGTATTCGTGTGAACCTGAAAATAAGCAATCATTTTGAAATCAGATTGTTTTTTTGCGATTCGTTCAGATTCGAGGGCAATTTGTTCCCGAATGGGGAGGGGCTTTGTAAATGCACCGCTCCCACCGTCACAGAACGCACAGCCCCCGACTCCCTTTGTACCGTCAAGGTTGGGGCAGGTAAAGCCCCCATCAATGACGGCTTTCCAGATACGACCACCAAACGTATGCTTATTGTGGTAGTATAATGTGTGATAGCGTTTGTTATCATCTGAATATATAAAAGGATTATTTTTCACCATGATTCAACAGCTCCCATGCAGAAAGATTTGTCCTTTCGTAGAAGTCGGAAAAAACATGATTTCTAACCTCAGAGGGATTGACTGAAAGTTTGTGTAATGTATCATTATCATATTTGGATAATTCCGCCCATGCATCATCAGAAGTACCCCTCAATACGGAACTATCAAAATCTTCAATCTGTCCGGATAAATAATGTTCAGCGTTATAGCGTACTATCATTGCATCCGGACGGCTGAAACAGAGCATTCCGAACATGATGGTAAATGCAATGCAAGCCATTTTCCCAAGGTTGAAATCATTCGCAAACTGCTTGATTGCCAACCCCACAAAGCCAATCACTAACAGAATCATAAACCATGTTGTATAAATCCGGAGCTGTGTCATGCCGTATACATGAATGTACATTGCCATTTTTGCAATTGCCGTGCCTGCGATAAAAATGGAGCATCCACACAAGAACGTACCATAGATTTTCTGCATTATCGGACGAACTGCGCCGGAAATCCTCGCCAATAATCCCATTCCGGCAATCACTCCAAAATTGATACAGCAAATCCAGCATAATTCAAAAAAGCCTTTTCGTGCGTATTCTGCATAAGTCAAGCCGTTAGTCTGTCCGGTGAATCCGCCCAGAAAATAGCCGGTCTGCGAAATGATGTAGATGACATATAATACACAAATCGGTGTTACCATTGCATACAATACAGGATTCGGGACAATTCTCAATCCCTCAACTTTTTTAGCGCATTCTTCTTGATTCAGGATTGTGCTTTTGTGAAGGCTTCCCCATACGGAGCTGAATAATCCAGCCCCAATCAATAACCCAACTAATATTTGCGGAATCATCTCCAGCAATTCTTCCGGCGGAATTTTAATCAAGTTGCCAACAATACTGGAAACATTGTCATCTGCTTCAATCAAAAGGGATGCCACCATTGCTGTCAATGGGATTGCTACTACAAGCCCAATGGCAACATAAGCCACATTTTTCCAGAATGTGCCGGATTTGTTACCGCTGAAAATTGCCTGAAATGCCCTGTTGAATTCTGCAAAGGGCTGTGCAAATACTGCCACATTCACGGAATAGGGGAGATATTTCAGAACCCCGTGAGGGCTTGCCATTCGTAACAAAATTAAATTCCATGCCATCAGCAGAAAAACAGAATTCAAGAATTTCAGAAAGTCACTCGCTGTGATGGTATCCACTGCCGAAAAAACATACAAAACTATAATACTCAATTTGTCTCCGAGAAGGAATTTTTTTTTCTCCTTCTTGAAAAAGATGGTCATAGTCGTGACGATAATCCAGTAAATCAGAGTTGTAATCAATCCAGATGTGTGAAATACTCCAAATCGCACCAGCAGAAAGCCACACAATAACAAGATTCCTGCCGTCACTCGTTCGGAAGTATGATATTCATACTTTGGAATTTCGGCAACTTCCGGCAATGGATTGACCGGAATAGTTTCAGCGGTCATGGTTTCCGGATTGACCTCTGCATAGAGATTTTGATAATTTTCGTTCATTGTAAATGCTCCTTTCAAAAGCTATTTTTCCAATATGCATAATAGGTTTAACAAATCTGTCTGTGTGTGAATTTTTTCCGGCAGTACATCCCTGCATATATCAGCACCATTCCAATGATATAGCATAAAATATCCCACCATGAAAATGATGTTCCAATGATAACCGCCCCAAGACTGCCCCGCTCAAATCCCAGCATATCCGCAAGATGAATGTATTGCAGAAATTCCGCTAAAAATCCGATACAGCAGACCAGAAACGGCATTTCTCGTGGCAATACCTGAATGAATATCCGTATCAGGCAATAAATCAAAGGTATCACTAAAATATCTCCTCCGTAAGCCCTCAGCCATGTGGAATGCGGTACAAATGCCCCAATCAAAATTTCAATGATAAGCAGTCCCAGACTCCACAAACCATAGTACAGCATTCCTTTTCTAGTCTGCATTTTCTTCCCTCCATTCGAGGATGTCCGCCGGCTGACATTGCAGGACTTCACAGAGTTTGTCAAGCGTAGAAAATCGAATTGCTTTCGCTTTTCCGGTCTTCAAAATGGAGAGGTTCGCTGGAGTAATGTCAATCAATTTCGCTAATTCGTTAGACGAAATTTTCCGCTTCGCCATCATGACATCTAAATTTACAATAATCGGCACAAACATCCCCCCTTAGATGGTATAATCATTTTCTTCCTGCAAAATCACGGCTTTGTCAAAGACGTTTTTCAGCACTCGCAGAATCACCCCGAAAAATGCCGCCGCCAATGCCACGATAAAACTCAAAAACCGCCAGAATCCCATAAATGTAAACGGTATCGCCGCCAATAAACAGCACCATGAAATAATCCGCAAATGTCCGCAGTTTTCCGCCACGAATACAATTTCTTTTTTGATGTTGTCCAGCAGTTTCATGAGATGATATAAACAAACTTCTCCACAAACCGCAGCAAGATATAATGTGATTGACAAGGGGAAATATACCGAACCTTCCAACAGTCCAACCCCTTCCGGATAAACAATATCATACCAATGTACCATTGTCGGCACACAAAAGCATAAAATCGGAATGAATATAAACAGTACCCATACCAGAATTTGGGAAAGTGCTAATGATTTATCTTTCGTCCACATGAAATAATTTCCTCCGTTCCTGTTATTGCTATTAGTATAGCACAGAATTTATCATTTGTCAATACCTTTTTATCGTTTTTCGATAATTTTTTTCTTTTTTTCAGAAAAAATGAAAATCAATTGACAGTGCTATGTCATTCGTGCTATAATAAAATAGGAAAGATTTTATTCAAGAAAGGATGATGCAATGTGAAAAAAATAATATCATGCTTATTAGCGTGTATCATGATAGGCGGAATTTCCCTCATGGCAAAGGCGGAAAGTGTGGGCAATATTGACGACTTGCAGAATTATATTTCAAAGCGTTCGGATGAATTGCCCGAAGGCTGTGACCTCAACGCAGATGGGGTTATCAATGTCATTGACCTTGCTTTGATGAAGCAATTCAAGCGCACACGAACCCTTGAACCCATGGGGACAATTCATACAGGTGATGCTACATTCTACGGCGGAGGCTATGAAGGCGGATGCGCTATGCTTGACCCTGTTTCAAGAGATTATTGGATTACCGCAATGAATATTTTTGATTATAATACCGCACAATTAGCAGGGGCATATCTGGAAGTTACCGGAGAACTGGGAACGATTAACGTACTTGTCACCGACTTATTACCCGAAGGCAAGAAAGGCGACCTTGATTTATATACCGATGCATTCCCCTTGATTGCACCAGTTGAAAAAGGGAGAGTTCCATGCAGTTGGAAAATCGTTCCATTGGATACGGCGGACAATGCACCCTTTACACAATGTCATTAACTTAAGTCTT
>Ga0326511_10003851_pt1 | contig 12034 bp, 13 predicted proteins | sample 0_2496_0518_D_FD_203701 | JGI IMG/M metagenome (GOLD analysis project Ga0326511, IMG submission 203701) | Bovine rumen microbial communities from UC Davis, California, United States - 0_2496_0518 | ecosystem: Host-associated > Mammals > Digestive system > Stomach > Rumen | place: USA...
TCAAAGTCCGCACAACGCCTGCAGACGGCGAGGAAATCTATGACGGGGAGAATTACCCTTCTTTCCCTATCGTCCCGTTATGGGCGAATGAGCACCATCAGAGCGAGCTTGTTGGCATTCAGATGTCTATTGATGCTTACGACCTTATTAAGAGCGGATTCGCTAATGATATTGATGACGCAAGCCTCATTTACTGGACGATCAATAATGCCGGAGGCATGGATGATATTGATCTGGTCAACTTTGTCCAGCACATGAAGACCATAAAGGCCGCTGTGGTAGAAGACACTGGCGCAAGTGCGGAATCTCACAGCATTGAAGTTCCTTACGCCAGCCGGGAAGCCATCTTAGATCGCCTTCGTTCGGATATTTACGAGGACTTTATGGCCTTGGACATCAAGAGCATTGCAGGCGGAGCCGTTACGGCTACCCAGATTAAGGCCGCTTATGAGCCGATGAATAACAAGGCTGATCAGTACGAATATCAGGTCATTGACTTCTTGCAGTCCATTCTGGAACTGGCAGGCATTGAAGACGATCCTACTTTTACCAGATCCATGATTATTAACACGCAGGAAGATATTCAAACCATTGTTCAGGCCGCGACTTATTTGCCGGAAGAATATGTTGCGCAAAAGATTTTGGAATTGCTTGGAGATGCCGACAAGGTAAATGACATTCTTAGTAAGATGCAGGATGACGAGATCGAAAGGATGACGGAAGATGAAGAGGGATCCGGGCAGGCTGGAGACGGACAGAATTCTGGAGCAACTGGAATCCAAAATCAGCAAGGAATACAGTCAGGCGCAGAAGGAGCTCAGCAGTAAATTAAATGAGCACTTTCGTGCTTTTACTCAAAAAGATGCCAGAAAACTGCAACAGCTAAAAGAAGGCACCATAACTTTGCAAGAGTATAAGCAATGGCGAGTTGGGCAGATAGCTGTGGGAGAAAGATGGAATCAGATGCGTAAAACCATTGCGACAGATCTTTCCAACAAAACACAGATAGCCAAAAGTATTGCCAATGGCTATATGCCGCAGGTATATGCTGTTAATGCGAATTACGCCGCTTTTGAAGTAGAGAAGGCCGCAAAAGTAGAAACGTCTTTTACTCTTTACAGCAAGCAATCTGCGGAACGCCTTTTGAAAGACAATCCGCAAGTGTTGCAACCTCCCGGGAAACGCATGTTGCAAAAAATACGCACTGGCAAAGCGGTGAAATGGCAGGAAGGGCAGATACAAAGCGTTGTTACGCAAGCTCTTTTGCAAGGCGAAAGCATTCCTAATATGGCGGCACGTATTGCGAGCACTCTTTGCGTGAAGGATCGCAAAGCCGCTTTTCGCTACGCTCGTACTTCCACAACGGAAGCGGAAAACGCAGGCCGCATGGACAGCTACTACAGAGCAAGCGACATGGGCATAAAAATAAAGAAGACGTGGGTCGCGTCTTTAGACGACAGAACCCGTGACTGGCATAGGGAGCTGGATGGTCAAACGGTTCCAATAGATCAGCCCTTTGAAAACGAGTTTGGGCAGATAGATCATCCCGGTGATCCATCTGCTGATCCTGCTAATGTCTGGAATTGCCGATGCACTATGATTACACAAATAGAAGGCTTCGAAAGAGACCCGGAAGATTTAGGTCTTCGGCGCAACAATAAACTTGGCGATATGTCTTATGACGAATGGAAAGAAGAACATGGAGAATCGCAGGACATCTTAGAGCCTGACAGAGTTGCAGAAAGGATGCGCCGGATATACGCAAGGGAATATAGGAGGTAACAGATGCGCTTTGATCTCAATATAAAAAATCATTCCAGTGAAGTTTCAAAGGCTCTTGAGGATGCAAAAGAAAGAGCGCTGGAAATGATTGGGTTACAAGTAGAAGGATACGCCCAACTGCTTGCGCCTGTAGACACAGGGAGGTTGAGAAACAGTATAACGCATGTTGTCAACGGTGACTCTGTAGTAATTGGAACAAACGTAGAATACGCCGTATATCAGGAATTTGGGACAAGCAAGACAGAGGCGCATCCATATTTGAAGCCAGCTGTAATGGATCATATTAACGAATACAAAAGCATTGCGGAAAGAGCCATAAAAAGCTAGTGCCAGATCGTTTGAGTAATTTACAACAATAGAGAAAATAAAAGGCGCTTATCTTTACAATAGTAGAGATAGGCGCTTTTTCTTTTGACATCCAAAGCCCTTTTCTGGTTGCCTCAAACAAAATTGAGCGCAATACATCCACCAAAAATCAACCTATCGAGTCAATAGGTAGTGTAGCAAAACTCAAAAAGTGTAGGATTTAGTGTAGCAAAAAATCCGGATCCTACACTGTAAAGCGCTAAAGTGTTTTTTAAAGAATATTAAAAGAATGATTGCGAACTATTGACATTTTAATATTATTATATCTATATTTATATTTATCTATTTATCATTTTTTTATGGTAGTGTAGGAATGTAGGGAAAATAGTATAAAAAGCATTTAGAAAAAATAAGCCCTATAGAGAAGTTTATGGAAATGTAGGATAATGCTACACTACATTCACGATAGCTGATTTATTTGTATTTGTAGAGAAAAATGCGCACTTAGATTTTTCGCAAGTTATTTGACATTTTCTTTTTGCCATGCTATACTCAAGAAAAGCTCTGGCAGGAGAGGGAGTTCCTGCAAAGAAAAGGAGGCAATAATGGCACTGACCAGAAAGTTTCTCGCGGCACTTGGGATTGATGCTGAGAAGATTGACGAGATCATTGATGCTCACACGACTACTGTAGATGCGCTGAAGGACGAGCGCGACAAGTACAAGAAAGACGCTGAGGCTCTGCCGGGTGTCCAGAAGGAATTGGACGACCTGAAGAAGGCAACAGAGCAGAACGGCGAAAATCCGTACAAAGCACAGTATGACGAGCTGAAGACCGAGTACGATCAGTACAAGACCACTGTGGAAGCAGAGAAAGCGAAGGCTAAAAAGATCGAGGCCTACCGAAAACTGCTGAAGGATGCTAAAGTATCCGAAAAACGCATTGACTCTATCCTCAAAGTTTCCGACATTGACAAGCTGGAAATCGAGAAAGACGGCACTCTGAAAGATGCTGAAAATCTCAAGAAGAACATTGAGACGGAATGGGCGGATTTCATTGTGACTGAAGAGGAGAAAGGCGCTCACACTCCTACGCCTCCCGGAGGCGGCAACGGTGGTGGAGGCAATACTCCTAGTCGTGCGGCACAGCTTGCGGCAAAGTATCGCCAGAGCATGTATGGTGCGGCTCCGAAAGAGAAAGGAGAATAACGATGAGCTTTATTGGTTCCGATGAGACCAGCAAAGTTTATGCGCCGGGTTACTTCCTCGCCCGCGAAGAGTGCGAGCGCAAGACCAGAACGATTCATCAGGCTGGCGCTACGACTGACGCGAAAGGCGCTAAGTACGTGAAGGCTGGCACGTTTTACCCGGCTAACGATTCCACTGTGGAGGGGATCGTTTATGAGGATGTTGATGTTACTACGGGCGATATGCCCGGTTCTGTAGTTCTGAGTGGTACGGTCATTCTGGATAGACTGCCTGTAGCTCCGGGTTCTGGTGTGCGGGCCGCACTGGAGGGCAAGGGCTTCAAGTTTGTGAATGAGCCGACCGTAACCCGTCCTAACTGGACGAACGACTAAAGGAGGGATAAAATATGCCGAGAATTGCTTGGGAAAATAACATTCTGGGATTTATCCCGAAGACCGACTGGCTGGACATGGATTTCGATGTCTCTCGCCCGAACGATCCTGCGGATCTGCTGTTTGGCGATCAGAAAACCGATAATCTTGTAGCTGAGTGGGAGTCCATTAACGCTCAGTACCAGATCCCGGTGATGGCTAATTTCCACGGATTTGATACGGAGGCCAATACCACCTTCCGTGTGCCGATTGATACTCACAACATCGAGAAGGGTCTGATCAAGGTTAAGATCAACCAGTCCGAGCGCATGCGCGCTCTGCTCAGATCCGGCGTGCAGAACGACAGCGCTTTGTATGATTATGTTATGAATGACGGTATCCGTCTGGCGGATCAGGTTGTGACTCGTACTAAAGTTGCCAAGAATGAACTGCTGGCCACTGGTAAAGTCACCATTAAGGAGAATAACCTCGACCTGACTGTGGATTACGGTGTGCCGACAGACCATGTTGGTCTGGAGCTGAACGTCTCCAAAGATGCCGATATTCCGGCTCAGATTCAGACGATCGTTGAAAAGGCTACGGACGCTGGCGTCATTCTGACTGGCATTTATACCTCCAGAAAGAACATCGGCAAACTGAGAAGCAACACTGCCCTGCAGAAAGCTATCAACGGCAATATTGGCGTTGGCGCCCTTATTGGCCGGGCGGCTCTTGACAACTATCTGGCGGAGGAGTTCGGCATTACTCAGATCATCACCAATGACCTGACTTATGGCGAGAAGGCTACCATTGACGCCACCACTGGCAGACCGAATATCTCTGCGAAGAGATACTTCCCGAAGGATAAGATTACCTTCTTCGCTACCAACGCTGGCGGCAAGATGGGCGTAGGCCTGTGGGGAGATTCCCCGGAGGCGGACGTCGCTCAGATGCTGGATGTCGCTCAGAGCGGCGTGTCTCCCTTCGTTTATATCACGCAGTGGGTGGAGAACGACCCGACTGTCCTGTGGACGAAGGCAAGCTCCCTGTTCATGCCTGTCCTGTACAATCCCGACTCCCTGTGGGTTGCAGATGTAACGGAGACGGACGCCACCACTGAACCCGGAGGCGCCTGATAATGTATAAAGTCATAGTCGATTTCAAAGACTTGACTGATGGCCATATTTACAGAGCGGGGGATCCCTTCCCTCGCTCTGGTGCCACAGTGAGTCAGAAAAGGGCAAAAGAGCTGATGTCCAAAAAGAATCTGCGAGGCATACCGCTGATTGAAAAGGTGGTGATCGAAGATGCTGACGGATCTGTGTCAGGAGCTGAGGAACTGGTTTGACCGGGGACAGCCAAAGTGGTTTGGCGACTTTGAGATCTCAAGCGGTGAACTTGTTCTCAAAGACGATATGTCCTTAAAGCAAGGCCAGTTTTTTCGCATTGTAGGCTCAGCCTTGAATGATGGTGTATACCAGTATGGGGACGGGAGCGTTGCTCTGACGGACGAGTCCTTCACTGGTGCCGTATGGGCAATGGCTGTTCCTCCTGCTGTCATTGCCCTTTCTGCAGAAATAGATGCTTGGCTTGATAAAAATGCCGATGCTATCGCTTCTCCTTACTCCTCCGAATCTTTTGGAGGATACAGTTATTCCCGAGCTACTGGCGGGAGCGGTTCTGCCGGAGGTTCGGCGGAGTTAAGCTGGGTAGGAGCGTTTGCAAGCCGACTAAACAGATGGAGGAAGATATGAGCTTACTTGACGAGGCAATGGAAGCATTTGTACTGATGGACAAAACCACTGTGCCGGATGGCTACGGTGGGTACAATGCTTTTTGGACAGATGGCGCTAAATTTCAGGCGGCGATTGTCCTTGATACATCCATGCAGGCGCGTATTGGTGAGAAGCAAGGCGTAACCGAGCTTTATACCATCACCACACGCAAGAACATGAACCTGCAGTATCATGACGTTATTCGGCGGCTTTCTGATGGAAAAGTTTTTCGCATTACCTCTGACGGTGATGAGAAAAAGACTCCGGGAAGCGCAAGGCTGGACATGCGTCAGGTATCTGCAGAAGAGTGGAGATTGCCGAATGACTGATAAATGGCAGGCGCTTGACGCTTTCTGGAATTCCTTTGGCTGGACGGCCTATGACGAAAGTTCTGTCCCGGATGATGCCAAGATGCCATATATAACATATTCTGCGGCGGTTGCCACTTTTGAAAATCCGATTTCTCTCGGAGCGTCGCTGTGGGACTATTCTACAAGCTGGGAGCGGATCTCACAGAAAGCGGATGAAATAGCGAAAGCTCTTTCTCCTTACCGCCTGCAGTCTTTTGGAAACGGCGAATACATTTTCGCCACTCAGGGATCGCCTTTTGCTCAGAGAATGAACGAAGAAGACGATTTAGTAAAGCGAATATACATCAATGTCATGGCGGAGTTCTTTTCCGCTTCTTAACGGAGGTAATAGTTATGGGAATGTTTACCGTTATTCCGCAGGACACCTTTAACGATCTGCAGGTTGACGCTGGCGTCCTGCTCAATAAATTTGACCCCGAACATCCTGCCGCTCCGGCAGATGAGGATATTATTTGCGCTACTACTGGCGGCATCAATCCAACCTGCGTTCCGACCTATTCGGATTATGGTGAGGATATCGACAACGTGCCGACCAATATGAAGGAGCTTAAGCATCTGGACGGCTGGGAGTGCCGGATTGCCACCACTGGCCTTGGCACTTCTCCTGAGCTGATTCGTATGGCTCTCGGTGCGGCTGATGTGGTTGGCAATAAGATCACTCCTCGCAGAGATCTGAAGCAGACCGACTTCACCGACATCTGGTGGGTAGGAGATAAGGCTGATGGCGGCATGGTTGCCATTCAGCTGAAGAATGCTCTTTCTACTGGCGGCTTTTCTCTCCAGACTACCAAGAACGGCAAAGGGCAGGTTGCCCTTGAGATCACTGGACATGTTTCTATTAACGATCAGGACACTATGCCTATGGTTTTCTATAGCACGGCTGGAGAAGCAGAAACTACCGAGCCGTAATAAGGAGAGTTTATGAAGTTTTCTGAAATCAAAGGAGAGCAGGCCATTAATGTTTTGGCAGAAATTCTTGATCCTGTCGCGGAAATTGCTACGGATAAAGAAGTAAAAGAGGCCGCGAAGAGCACGCGATTGATGCTTGCTAAAACAATTATGAAAAAGCATCCAAAGTCTATTCTCAAAATTTTTGCCTTGATAAATGGTGAGGATCCAGACTCGTATGCTCCAAACATACTTCAGATTCCGGCAATGCTTTTGGAGCTTTTGAACGATCCTGCGTTTGCACAGTTTTTTCCTTCGCAGGGTCAGAAACCGGAAGAGACCTCTTCTGGCTCTGCTATGGAGAATATAGAGGCGAAAGATCCAGCATAAAACATTTTATACGGTATGTGCAAGCGCGAGCTGAAGAGCTTAAACGCGAACGCGCATACCGTATTTATGTTACGGATTGTTTGTATGAAATGGGCAAATTCAATATTAGATATGCAGATATGATTTCTAAAAAGCAAACGAAAAATGCAGATCCTGAAGAAATAAAGGACAGAATAAGAGGCAAATTAAAAGAAATGGAAGGGAGGTGACAACATGGATTTGTTTGAACTTGCGGCTACACTAACATTAGATTCTTCTCAATATGAAAGCGGGATAAATGATGCAAAAGAAAAAGCGGACAGTTTCGGCGTAAGCCTTGAAACAGCCGCCAAAGTTGGCGCTGGCGCTTTCGCCGCAGTTGGAACCGCAATCGTTGGAGTCGGAGCTGGCATTGTAAAAAGCACTGGCGACATTGCCTCTTATGGAGACAATATTGACAAAGCCTCTCAGAAAATGGGAATTTCCGCCAAAGCGTATCAGGAATGGGATGCTGTTCTTCAGCATAGCGGAACGTCCATTGATTCCCTGAAAAGAGGAATGACTACGCTGTCAAAGCAGGCTTCTGAAGGGGCTGAGGAGTTTGAAAAGTTAGGTATATCGCAAGACCAGCTTGCCAACATGTCTCAGGAAGAACTTTTTGGAGCAGTTATTGAAGGGCTTCAAAAGATGGAGTCTGGCACAGAGCGCACTGTCACTGCCCAAAAACTCCTCGGTGGATCCGCCAAAGAGCTTGGCGCGCTTCTTAATACAAGTGCAGAAGACACTCAAAAAATGAAGGATCGCGTTAATGAGCTTGGCGGAGTGATGTCAGACGATGCTGTGAAGGCGGCGGCAAGGTATCAAGACAGCTTGCAAGATATGCAGACTGCCTTTTCTGGCATATCCAGAAATATAATGTCTGATTTTCTTCCGTCTATGGCTACGGTAATGGATGGTCTGACTGAGATTTTTGGAGGTGATTCAGATAAGGGAATCGCTCTTGTAACGCAAGGCGTTTCTGGAGTTCTCACTAATCTGGAAGAAAGCATTCCAAAATTTATGGAAATCGGATCCTCTGTTATGGCGGCTATTAGCGACGCTATTATGGCGAACTTCCCGTCAATAGTAGAGAACGGAACTCAGATAGTAATCAATTTGGCTGTCGGAATTGCAAACAAAATACCTGATTTGCTTTTAATGGCAGGCCAGATGATGACTGTGATAATAAAGACAATCGCTTCCAACATTCCCAGATTGCTGGAATACGGAGGCAGTCTTATATCCAATTTCAACAACGGAATAGGCAAAAAAATTCCTGATATCATAAAGTCTATCGGAGATATGCTGTCGAATCTTATTTCTACGATCATGCAAAAAGCTCCTGATTTTATAAGGCGCGGCGTAGAGATAATAGGTCAGCTTATCACTGGTATAGGGCAGAATTTGCCAGCAATTATTTCTTCCATTGCCAGCGTGCTCGCGAAAGTTATAGCTACTATTGCTCAGAATTTGCCGCAGTTCCTGCAAAAAGGCATTGAGATTATCGGCCAGATCGTATCTGGTATTATTCGAGCAGTCCCTACATTGCTTGCAGAGATTCCTAAGATCGTGGCCAATGCCGCAAGCAAGTTTACGCAATATGACTGGAAAAACATCGGCAAGAATATAATCAATGGTGTTGCGAAAGGCATCACGAAAGCTGGCGGCGTTATCGTAGATGCGGCTAAAAATGCGGCAAGCAACGCTTTTGAAGCGGCTAAAAAGTTCCTTGGCATTGCTTCTCCCTCTAAGCTTTTCCGCGATAAGATCGGTAAGATGATCAGCGCAGGTATGGCGGTAGGTATTGACAGCAATGGCAACCTGATTGTGAAAGCTACAGAAAAAGCCCTTGACGCTAAAAAAGCCGTTAAAAAAGCCAAGGACACTGCAAAGGCAGTTCAAACTGAGCTTAAGAAAATAAACAATGCGGCCACGGAAGGCGGCTTCTCTAAAAAGAAAAAGTGGGTTGCCGAAGCCGTTCCGCTTACGGAAATTCAGGCCGCAGTAGATGACATGGCGGAGGCCATAGCTGTGGAGGCAGACCCTGCAGAAGTTGTAGATGTGAAAAGCTCTGTAGAAGATAAAGGCGCCGATCAGCAGAACGGCGCAAAATACGGCACTTTCGCTCCGGTCATAAACGTTTATGCTAAAGATCAGGATGTCAACGAGCTTGCCGAGCTTATTATGGAACGCCTCACCTTTATGTATGATAGAGAGAGAGTAGCTTATGGAATGGCGTAATGTTTTGATTTTCGATGACATCAATTCTGCCGACTATGACATTTATGTCTTGGATGCCAAAATAAATAATGGCGTGGAAAGGGACGTTGAGTCTATCAGCGTCCCCGGCAGAAATGGAGACATTCATATTGATAATGGTCGATATCTCAATCTTACCGTCCCCTACACATGTGCTATTGTAGATCGGGCGGATGATACCTTGCAGGCTTTTTTTGCTCGCCTCGCCTCTAAGATCGGCTATAAAAGACTGGAAGATTCTTTTCATCCTGAATACTTTCGGCAGGCAAGATTCTTAGGCGCGATAGAGCCTCGCATGTTTGCGCAAAGAAACAAAGGAGTTTTTGATCTTACTTTTGACTGTAAGCCTCAGAAATTCCTTAAAGAAGGCGAGAAGGAAACGGCGATTTCCGGCACTACGACTTTTTACAATCCTACGCTTTTTCCTGCTAAGCCCTTGATAAAAATCACGGGAACGGGTACAATAGCTGTAGGCGCAAGCATAATAACAGTATCCCAAAATCCCGGCAATATGGTCATTGACTGCGATATTGAAGATGCCTACAATAGCCAGACCAAACAGAACTATAACAGCTATATTTCTGTTACAGACGGCAAGTTCCCTGAGTTGCCCTCCGGCAATACCAATGTAATTGCCACAGGTCTGACAGCAAGTGTGATCCCGAGGTGGTGGACGGTATGATTCCTGTATTGTATCCCGGTAATGAAACGGAATTCGTAACGAATGGCATTGGACGTTTGTCCAGTGCCATACGTTGTAATGTGCAGGAAGCTCTTAACGGTAAATATGAGCTAGAAATGACCTATCCTATAGATGGCGCTCACTTCTCCGAGATGCATGAGCACATGATTATCTATAGTGACCATGACGACACGCATTCCCCTCAGCCTTTTGAAATCTACCGAATCAGCAGGCCGATAGATGGCAAAGTCACTATAAATGCGGCTCATATCTCCTACCGCCTCAATAAGTCTACGGTTGCGCCTTTCTCTGCCGATGGCCTGCAGACTGCTCTTATGGGGCTAAAAAATAATTCGTATTACGAATTGCCTTTTGAGTTTTCTTCAGACAAAGCCACTTCCGGTCACATGGAAGTCAAGGTTCCTACTGCTATTAAGACTCAGATGGGCGGTATTCAGGGGTCCGTCATTGATGTCTATGGCGGCGAATGGGAGTTCGATCACTTTAAGTGCATCTTACGCAATCATAGAGGACAGGATTCCGGCGTAAATATTCGTTACGGCAAAAACCTTACGGATATCGTAAAGACCACGGATGCCACCAATCTCTGGACTGGCATTGTTCCTTTTTGGTCTGGCGCAGAAGAGGACGGCACTGAGAAGGTGGTGGTATCTGATCAGGTCATTTACTCTGCGAATTACTTCAGTTTTCCTTACCGAATGATTGTGCCTGTGGATGCAAGCGCCAGTTTCCAGACCGCCCCGACTGTGGCACAGCTTCGTGATTGGGGAAGAACTTATGTCAACAACAATGCTAAAAATGTCATTCCAATAAACGTAAAGATATCTTTTGTTCAGCTTTGGCAGACTGAAGAGTACAAAGACGTTGCGCCTCTTCAGAGAGTCAGCCTTGGAGATACGGTCACTGTTTACTATGACAAGCTGGGTGTAGACAACACTACAAGAGTGGTGGAGTACGATTATAATGTTCTCCTTGATCATTATGATTCAATCACGCTTGGAGAAGTCAATGCCAGTCTTGCTCAGTCTGTCAAGCAGAGCATAGAATCTGCCACAAAGAATCTGCCTACAAAATCCTTTTTTGAGGTTGCTATAGAACGGGCGACAAAGCTCATTACTGGTGGTCTTGGTGGATATGTCATTATCAACACTAATGCTAATGGACAGCCAAATGAGATCCTTGTCATGAATACAGATGACAAAGACACGGCTACGCAGGTTCTTCGTATAAACAAAAATGGCATAGGCTTCGGCTCCAGTTATAACGGCCCATTCAATAGCGCGTGGACGCTTGACGGCACCTTTGATGCACAGCAGATTAACGTCATTAACCTTACCGCCGCCGCTATTACCACGGGCATTTTGAAGGATGCAAAGGGCTACAATTTCTGGAATCTGGACACTGGCGAATTTCAGCTTGCTTCTACCGCCACCGTTGGAGGAAATACGGTTCAGACTATTGCCAACAATGCCGCAAGCGGAGCGTTGTCTAATGCAAAGAGTTACACGGACGCCTTAAATAATTCCTTGGTTCAGCAGGAAATCTTCAACCGTCTAACCAATAATGGGCAGACTCAGGGCATTTATCTCAGCGGTGGGAAGCTTTATATAAATGCTACATACATTGCAACCGGAAAAATTTCCTCCCAAAATGGCCTCGTTTATTTCGATTTGGACAACAACGAGATTGTATGTTCAAAGATAAAAGCCTCTACGCCTTGGAGCGTATCCGGTTATTCAGATCCCGGAGACGTCATTATTGACATCGCCAGAAAGGATCTAGGATCTGGCAATAACCCTCGTTGGATATCATACGCCAATATGTATAAGAACGGATACGAAGACTATGGCTTGAAAATTCAGCCGCCTAAAGACACAAGCAATCCTGTGTTCTTAACGGCAACAAAAGGAATTCAGGCAAGAGCAACTTCTGGAAATCCTTCAACCTCTTACAACTGTGCAGAGGCCATATTAAAAAGTTCCGA
>Ga0326511_10003852_pt1 | contig 12033 bp, 9 predicted proteins | sample 0_2496_0518_D_FD_203701 | JGI IMG/M metagenome (GOLD analysis project Ga0326511, IMG submission 203701) | Bovine rumen microbial communities from UC Davis, California, United States - 0_2496_0518 | ecosystem: Host-associated > Mammals > Digestive system > Stomach > Rumen | place: USA: California...
GAACGGGCGGGGAAGGTTAGTCTTTGGTGTCGAGGTCGGAGGCTTTGCCTTTGTATTCTGGGGCGCGCTTTTCGAGGAAGGAGCGGATGCCTTCGAGGTAGTCGTCACCCTTGTAAACGCGGGTGCGGTAGGCGTTGATGCGCTCGAAGCTCTCGGAGGTGAGGACGGTGGATGCCTTGCTGAGGATGCGGAACTGGCGCTTGATGGCGCTGATGGACACGATGCTGTTGCGACGCAAGGGGGCAAGGAAATGCTCCTCGAGGAGAGTGTCGAGTTCCTCGGGGGTAGTGACGCGATTGATGAGTCCCACATTGAGGGCATCGTCGGCGGTGATAGGCTGAGCGAGGAAGAACATCTCGCGTGCCTTGTTGATGCCGAGTTGGTTGATGAAGTGCATGATGCCAGAGGCATTGTAAGGGATGCCTATCTTAGCCGGGGTGATGGCAAAGGTGGCATCGTTGCTGCTGACAATCATATCGCAAGAGAGGCACAGGTCGCAGGCGCCTCCCCACACCGACCCGTTGACACAGGCGATGACGGGGATGGGCGTTTCCTGTACGCAGCGTAGGAGCTGTTCCATGGGAACATCATACGCCAGAGGATCTTCTCCGTTCTGCGGCAGTTCGCGGATGTCATGACCGGCGCTCCACACGCCTTTGCGACACTCAGCCTTGATAACGATGCCTACGCATTCCTCAGCGTAGGCACCGTTGATGGCATTGCTTAACTCATTACACATTGCCTCGCTGAGACAATTGAAGTGGTCGGAGTTCTGCATCTCTACATAACAGATGCGATCCTTTATTTCAGTATGTACTAACATATATCTTATTTTTACAGATTGCCACGCTCTTTGTCGAGGTAGTATTTGTAGGTGCCGACGGTGAGCTCGTCGCAGGCAGCCTCGTCGCAAACCACGATGGCATGTGGGTGCATCTGGAGCATAGAAGAGGTCCACTTGTGAGAGATATAGCCGTCGATGCAGTGCTTGAGGGCACGAGCCTTGTTGTGACCGTTGCAGACGAGGAGCACCTCCTTAGCTGCCATCACGGTGCCGATGCCTACGGTGAGAGCCTGCTTAGGCACGAGGTCGAGGTTGCCCTCGAAGAAACGGCTGTTAGCGTGGATGGTATCGGTGGTGAGGGTCTTGATGCGGGTAAGGCTGGCAAGAGAAGAGCCTGGCTCATTGAAAGCGAGGTGACCGTCAGGACCTACTCCACCCATGAAGAGGTCGATGCCGCCTGCAGCCTCGATAGCCTTCTCGTAGTCTTGGCACTCCTTGACGAGGTCTTCGGCATTTCCATTGAGGATATGTACATTTTCCTTCTTGATATCTATATGGCTGAAGAAGTTGTTCCACATGAAGCTGTGATAGCTCTCTGGGTGGTCTTCTGGGAGTTTGACATACTCATCCATGTTGAATGTTACGACATTCTGGAAAGAGAGTTCGCCAGCCTCATACTTCTTTATGAGCTCGCGATAGAGTCCGAGAGGTGATGATCCGGTAGGACAACCGAGTTTGAAAGGCTTCTCAGGTGTAGGATTAGCCTGTTTGATACGCATGGCTACATAATCTGCAGCCCATTTTGACATTCTCTCGTAATTAGGTTCGATAATTACTCTCATACTTTTTTTGTTATTTAAATGGTTTATACTATTTCCGATGGACCTGCCACTAAAAAGCTAAAACAGGGGGTTTCCTCGGAGGGGATTTAACGGGAACGGGAACTGGAACTGGAACGGCTGCTGTGATACAGCAGCAAACAGAACCGGAACGAAAACGATACGTGGCTCTGCCACTACGATACGCGAGCAGAGCTCGCTACGATACGGCGCAAGCGCCTACGATACGCACCTACGGTGCTACGAAAACGAAGGCGAACGGTGGCTCAACTTAGATATCCTAGATAGGCTATCTAAGGGTGGCGGGAACGCTTAGCAGGTGCCGTAGTATTTGGCGTACCACTGGGCGAAGGCGCGGAGACCGTTGCGGAGAGGGGTGGACGGTTTGAAACCGAAGTCCTGCTCCAGAGGAGTGGTGTCAGCATAGGTTACAGGCACATCACCAGGCTGCATAGGGACGAGTTCCTTGTGAGCCTCGAAGTCGTAGTCGGCAGGAAGCACCTTTGCGGCGATGAGCTCTTCCTGAAGGATGGTGACGAAGTCGAGGAGGTTCTCAGGAGAGTTGTTGCCGATGTTATATACCTTATATGGAGGTATAGGCAGTCCATCCTCGCCATTCTGCTTCTCTGGTGCATGCTGCATGATGCGCACTACGCCCTCGACGATATCATCGACAAAGGTGAAATCGCGCTTGCAGTGTCCGTAGTTGAATATCTGGATGGTCTTGCCCTCACGCAGTTTGTTGGTGAAGCCGAAATACGCCATATCGGGGCGTCCGGCAGGACCGTAAACGGTGAAGAAGCGGAGACCGGTAGATGGTATGTTGTAGAGTTTAGAATAGGCATGCGCCATGAGTTCGTTGCTCTTCTTTGTAGCGGCATAGAGGGAAACTGGATTGTCAACCTTGTCGTCGGTAGAGTAAGGCACCTTCTTGTTGCTGCCATAGACAGAGGAAGAAGAGGCATAGACGAGGTGCTCAACCTCGTTATTGCGACAAGCCTCGAGGATGTTGTAGAAACCTACGAGATTAGACTCGATGTAGGCACCTGGATTAGTGATAGAATAGCGCACGCCAGCCTGAGCTGCGAGGTTAACCACTACGGCAGGTTTGTAGTCATCGAATATCTTGTCTATCAGCGCTTTATCGGCGATATTGCCTTCGATGAAGACCCACTTTTTTCCCGACCGAGAACGGTCGGAAATGGTGGCAATTTCTTTGAGGCGTTCGCGCTTGATGTTTACGTCGTAGTAATCGTTCATGCTGTCGATGCCGATTACCGTGACATCTTTGACATCGGTAAAGATGCGCTTAACGAGGTTGGAACCAATGAAGCCTGCGGCTCCAGTGACGAGAATCGTTTTGGATTCTAACTCTACATTCCTTGATAACATTTTATTTATTGGTTTAATGGATAATTAAAAGCAACAGGGACAACTTAGACAACTAGAGCGGGAAGGGCAGCCGAGAACGGACTGCCTATAGCAGCAAACGGAACGCCCCCCTGAACTATGGAACGGCAGCCGAGAACGACTGCATATAGCAGCAAACAGAACCACTCTGAAGGGTCTATACGAATCGGGCGCCTTCGTCGGGCTTTACCCAATAGACTTTGAAGGTGTTCTGGTATTCTGGGAACTGTTCGAGGTACTGCTTGGTGAGTTCCTGTTCTATCTGCTCCTTGTGTTGGGGATCGACGAGGGCGATGACGGCACCCTTGAAACCTGCACCAGAGAAACGACCACCATAGACGCCAGGGAGCTGACGCATAATCTTGTAGATGCTGATGAGCTCTGGCGAACCACATTCGTAATTGTTCATAGACGACTCACAGGAGTCGAAACTCAGTTTGCCGAAAAGCTGGAGGTTGCCCGACTCCCAAGCTGTAACACCCTGACGCACACGACGATACTCAGAATAGAAATGCTCGGCACGCTTAGCAAAACGCAGAGGCATCATATCACGAGTCTTATCAAACTGCTCCTTAGGAATATCACGCAGGAACGTCTTGTCAAACGTCTTCAGGGGCTGGTCCTGATAAGCCAGCACATTCCATGCAGCTGTCTTACACTCATACACACGAAGGTTGTAGTCGCTATTGACGAGCGAACGGGTAAGACCAGAGAAGAATATGCCGATTTCAAATTCAGGCATACTTGGGTGCTTCTTTATCAGGCGGTAGTCGTTGCTGTCACAATCGAGGAATAACAGATGTCCCTTCTTGCTGAGAGCGATACAACTCTGGTCGAGAATACCGTTGTTCAGTCCGATATACTCACGCTCAGCCTCAGAAGCTATCTGCACCACCTCAAAAGGACGGAGACTGATGCCGTTAGCCTTAGCGAACGCCATAACATAGGCAATGAGCACAGCGGCAGAGGAACTCAGTCCGCCGACAGGCAGGCTGCCCTGCAGCAGACCGTCGATGCCATGGGTGAGTTCGAAACGCTTACGCAGTGCGTACTTGGCGCCACGGGCATAGTCGCCCCAGGCGTATTCCCTTACCTCTGTGCGACGCATGAGGTCGATATGCACCTCACCCTCGAAGGAGAGGCTTTTGAGGTTTACCTGAGCATCCTCACGTACGTTGAACCACAGGTCAACACCCTTGTCGATAGCGAAGCCTGTGACCAATCCGTGCTGGTGGTCAACGTGAGCGCCGATAGGGCAAACCCTATAAGGACTGAAAATGTGATATTGGTACTTATCCATGGGTTTTGTTCAAGGGTTCAGGGGTTAGAGGGTCTTTTTCCGTATTTCTCTACTGCTTCGTAGTAGGTGTCGAGGCTGCCGATGTCGAAGCGGCCGGCATTCATCTGCCAAGCGTACATATCGGTGTTGTCAACCAGATAGTGGGCGAGGTTGCCAGGGGCATCCTTTCCGCAACCGTTCTCGACGGAGTGGCGGATGAGGTCAAGGTCCTTCTTCATATAGAGATAGAAAGGTGGGACAGCCCAGTGAGACTTAGGTTCCTGAGGTTTCTCCTCCATATTGAGCACCTTATTGTTTTCGTCCATCACTATCACACCAGTGCGCTGAAGCTTCTCTATAGAGGATTGCTCATGACACATGATGCACGAAGCCTGTTTGCTCTTGGCAAAATCGACGAAATCCCTGAAGGTGAAGAAGAGCAGATTATCTGCTGCCACCACGAGCATATCATCGTCGATATGGAGTTTATCCATAGCATAGAGCAGGTCGCACACTGCCCCAAGACGAGTGTCATTGGTGGAGGTGCCATCATCGACAATGGTGATGGGTTTGGTGTAATGCTGCTCCTTTGCCCAATCCTCGAAGATGGAAGCAAACTTATGGTTGGTTATTATCACATGCTCGTCAATATCAGGGATCGTATCTATATCATCAAGCATACGACCCAGAATGGTTGACTCGCCTATTTTCAATAATGGCTTTGGAAAGTTCTTTGTCAGGTCGCCAAGCCTTGTGGCATATCCTGCCGCTACTACTATATTCTTCATATATAAACGGGAACGATAACGGGAACGATAATGGGAACGATAACGGGAACGGGAACGGGAACGGGAACGATTATAGGTTCTCGGAGCCGTAGCGCTTCATTTCGTCGATTACTTTGAGGAGGTACTGTCCGTACTGGTTCTTGAGCATTGGCTGGGCGAGTTCGCGCATTTTTGCTTCGTCTATCCAACCCTTGCGGAAAGCGATGCCTTCGAGACAAGCTACCTTGAGACCCTGACGTTTCTCGAGTACCTCGATGTAAGTGGAAGCCTCGGAGAGAGAGTCGTGGGTGCCGGTATCGAGCCAAGCAAAGCCTCTTCCGAGAGTCTGCACCTTCAGTTCCTTATCATTGAGGAACCACTGGTTGACGGTGGTTATCTCATATTCGCCACGAGCTGACGGCTTTATCTTGCTTGCCACATCAACAACCTTGTTAGGATAGAAATAAAGACCTACAACGGCATAGTTGGATTTAGGATGCTCAGGCTTCTCTTCAATAGAGAGGCAGTTGCCCTCCTTGTCAAACTCAGCCACACCATAGCGCTCGGGGTCGTTTACCCAATAGCCGAAGACGGTTGCCTTATGTTCCTCCTCTGCTGTGCGCACAGCTTCCTGCAGCATCTTGGTGAAGCCGACGCCCTGGAAGATGTTGTCACCAAGGACGAGACAGACGCTATCGTTGCCTATGAAGTCTTTGCCTATGGTGAATGCCTGAGCAAGGCCATCTGGCGAAGGCTGCTCAGCATACTCGAAGTGCACTCCGTAGTCGGAGCCGTCGCCCAGCAGGCGCTTGAAGCCCGGCAGGTCGAACGGTGTGGAGATGATGAGAATCTCACGAATACCAGCCAACATCAGTACTGATATCGGATAGTATATCATGGGTTTGTCATAGATAGGCATCAACTGCTTGGAGATGCCTTTGGTGATTGGGTAGAGGCGTGTTCCGCTGCCTCCGGCTAATACTATTCCCTTCATTTAAAAATATATTAAAGACAACTTAGACAACAAGGACAACTTTGGCTCGCTACGGAAACCGAAGAGTCTCGCTGACGCGAGGCGAACGGTGGCGAGAAGCGCTGCGTTGGTTCAAGACGCTGCGCTCGAGCCCAGGAGTTCCTCGAGCTGCTTGACACGTTTGCGTGGGAGCTTGGTTTCGAGGAAACGCTGGTATTGCGACAGGGAGTGGGTGTCGGTGCCCGTGAAAGTGTAGTAGTTGTGGTCGAGAAGCCAGAAAGACTTCTTTTGCACCACTTCTCCGTAGAGTCCGCTGACAGCCGGGATGTTGAGTTGGAAATGGAGGCGCATTTCACGCAACTCCTCATAGTCCTTCTCTTCCATATACTGATAGCGGCAAGGGTGAGCCAGAAGCGGATAGATGCCGTCAGCCATTATCTCGCGGAGCATACCCTTCATATTATAAGGCGGTGTGAAATAACTCGTTTCCATCAACAGATGGTTATCAGGCAGGGGCAACTGCTTAGCCCTTGGGAGGGAGAAGAAATTATCGAGCATATTCTCTGCAGCCAGATGGAGTTCTATGTCGCATCCGCCATTCTCTCTAATGATGTGGAGTGTGTCATCGAACACCTCCTTCAGACTCTCTGGGGTGTTAGGCATATCCTCCATCACGTGGGGGGTAAACCAAACCTTCTTAACCCCCTGCTTCTGCATGAGGTTAAGAAGGTCTATCGTCATAGAATGTTTCTGCACACCATCATCGACACCTGGTAACAGGTGACAATGGTGATCAGTGTAGCCTTGGAGCAATCCACTGTCAGAAACCTTTATCGACGAATTCCAGAAGAACATATTTTAACTCACTTTGTTCGTACGAAAACGAAGACGAAGACGGTAAACTGAGAATTACTCATCATCATCTACGGCATAGCCATAGCCATTGCTCTTGCCGTAGCCGTATCCCTGACTGCCATAACGGCTGTAGCCGTAGTGGTAGCCGTAGCGTCCGTGACCGTTAGACGTGCCATTGAGAAGAGTTGTCATGTTGTTAAACTTCTTCTCGTCGTAGTAAGTCTGAATCATTGGAAGCATCTCACGCTCAAGCAGTTCAGCACGAATCACAAAGATACTCATATCAGTCCACTTAGCGATGATAGTGGTATCAGCCACGATATCAACAGGAGGACAGTCAATGAATATATAGTCGAACTTCTCACGCAGTTCCTTGATGAGAGCATCAAGACGAGGGTTGTAGAGCAACTCTGTTGGGTTAGGTGGTATAGAACCTACAGGGATGATGCTGAGGTTCTCGGTATTAGGTGCCTTAACCACAGGACAGGTGTCGATAGTACCAGCGAGGTAGTCAGAGATACCCTTAGAAGGATTGCCCACATACTCACCCATACTTGAACGACGGAGGTCGAGGTCAACAATCACCACTTTCTTATCTTTGATGGCGAAGCTTGAAGCTATGTTAGCCAGCAAGAAGGTCTTACCTGAACCTGGGTTGAAACTGGTTGCCATGATAACCTTGGTATCCTTGCCCAGACTGTTAATCATAAACTCAAGGTTGGTACGGATGACACGGAATGCCTCGTTGATGATGTTACGACTGCGAGGCTTAACCAATATCTTGTAACCCAGAGAGTTGTCAGCCTTACGCAACCAACGGAAGCGATTCTTCTTCATCATCTCCTTAGTCTGATACTGAGGTATCTCGCCCAGGTAAGGTACTGTGAGGTTCTCCAGATCGCGACGACCACGCACGGTGGTATTGAGCATCTCACGAATATAGAGAATAGCTATAGGGATAAGCAGTCCGAGCAAGAGAGCTATGCCCAGAATCTTCGCCTTCTGAGGAGAAGATGGAGCATTACCACCCATAGGAGGAGTGATGACACGAGTGTTATAGGCGGTGAAAGCCTGACTGAGTTCGTTCTCCTCACGCTTCTGCAAGAGATAGAGATAAAGGCTCTCTTTAATCTTCTGCTGACGCTCGATAGAGAGGAGGTTCTTAGCCTGTACAGGACTCTGGGCTATCTTGCCAGTGTTCTCAGCGGCATTACCCTGTTCGCTACGCAACATTGTAGTGAGATTGGTGATATCGTTGTTCAGTCCGCTGATGATAGAGCCCTTCATGCTTGCCAACTGTTTGTCGAGATCAGTAACCAGTGGGTTGTTCTCAGAACTGTTAGCAGCCAGACTGTTACGTTGCAGTACCAAGCTGTTATAGGTTGAGAGCATACCAGACACAGCACCATTACCTACATTGGCAGGCATAAGGCTGTGCTTAGCACCATCACGCTGCAAAGCAGACTTAATGTAGCGAGCCATATAGAGCTGGTTCTCAAGTTCGCGAGCCTTGTTGTCAGACACAGAAGCCTGCTGCATAGCCAGAGTGGTTGACCCTGCGAGGTCAGGAGTGAGGGTCTGGCTCTTGTAAGAAGAAATCTTGTTATCTACGCCACCCAGTTCCTGTTCAATCATCTTCAGACGCTCGTTGATAAACTCGCTGGTAGCCACGGCTATCTGGTTCTTATCCTTCACCCAAGACTCGTTATAGACATCGATGAGGGTGTTGATGACATCCTCGGCGCGACGAATGTTCACATCGTTATAAGTGAGGTCGATGACAGCAGACATCTTATTGCTCATAGCCACATTCAACTTGCCCTGACTTCTGCCAAGAGCAGCAAGCATAGGCAGGCGAGTTACAAGGATCTCACGACTACCTGTAGGTTTGAAAAAGACTGTAGGCATAACCTCAATATCGCCGACAGGAGTCTTAATCTTTCCACCCACGGTGCCCTTATAAGTGCCGTCACCCTTTATCTCTTTACCCTCACGCACAGAACGCAATTTGGTAATCTCCACCTTATTGCCCTTGAGGGTGAGAGTGAAGGAAACACCCTGAGTATCAAGCAGTCCTGGGATATAGGTAGTAACAGGCAAGGTCTTGTCGTAAAGGGTCTTATCCTGGAAGATGCCGTCACTTGCATACTCATAGTCAAGATGCAGACGCTTAACCACCTCAAGCATGAGGGCAGGGCTCTGGAAGGTTATAAGCTCGTTGTTAACATCACTGGTGGCATTGAACATACCCATAGACCCCATATTGGTAAGCTGGCTGGCAAACGAACGGGAACTACGCTGGTTGTCTTCCTTAATCATCACAGCAGCACGACGAGTGTAGGTGTTTGGCGTAATAAGCAGGTAGTAAGTAGCCGCTGAAAGGCAGATGAACACCGAGATGACGAACCACCACCAGCGATGCAGACACATGCTGTAGAGGTCCTTGATATTTATTGAATTAACCGCTTGCTGTTGCTGACGGTTTACAGACTTCTCAACTTTTGAATTTTCCATACTGGTCATTTATATATAATGTACGTGTACTTATATCTTTGTTGTATGCCCGAATTATCTTCTTGTAGCCAGACTTACGATAGAAGTGGTAAGCGAAGCCACTGAAATCCAGAAGCCTGTTGAAAGCATATTATTGGCATTAACAGATGTCTGGCGCTTACGGTAAGAGTTTGGCTCTACATACACCACGTCACCCTCCTGCATGTAGTATGCAGGGCTCTTGACTGTCTGCTCCAGATTGTTGAGGTTGAGGATATAGGTTGAAGCCTGTCCCTTCTCTGAGGTGCGGACAACCATGATATTCTCACGCTTACCCTGTATGTTGAGGTCGCCAGCAGTTCCAAGAATATCGAAAAGAGTCATATTATCCTTAGTCAGCGGATAGCGACCAGGACGAGCCACCTCACCAAGCACGTTAACGTAAGAATTGTCCATCTCAACTACTACGATAGCATCCTTACAGAGGTTTTCGTTTATCAGTCGGTTCTGCACATACTCTGCCACCTCATCGCGCTTCATACCCTCAACGGTTATCTTGCCGAGAACAGGAAAGTCAATCTGACCGTTAGAGTCAACAGTGTAAGCAAGGTTAGCCTGAGAAGTACGCGCTGTGTTTGCCATACCGACACGTGTACCTATTACAGGCATGTTATACAAAGCAGCAAGCTGCATGTCGCGACTGTGCACGGCAATCATGAGTTTATCGCCCTTCTGAATGCGCAGAGCCTGTGCTATAGCCGTTTGGAGCACAGTGTCCTTGTTAGCCACATCCTGAAAGTATGCAACCTTCTTAGGTGAGGCACATGAAGCCATCATTGCTATAGCAACTATAGCGAATGTTAATGTTCTGATTACTGTTTTCATTGTTGTATATATACTTTTTTTATTTCTTGTCAATCTCGATTCTCACGTCGCCAGACTGTACGGTGGAGAAGCCCAGCACGCTGACCTTTACTCCTGGTATTTTGGCAAGTTCAGTTACGCATGCCCTTGTTGTTGCGACAGTCGTTATCACGTCGTCAACCAGCAGTATATGCTTTCCCTCGACCTCAGCCGTGCGCTTCTTGTTTACTGAGAAGGCATCAGCCACGTTGTCTATTCGCTCAATCATCGTTCGACGAGTGGTTTGCGAAGCGCTGAACGACTGACGGGTGAGCACCTTGCTGCACACAGGCAGTCCTGTTTCTTTTGCTATGCCCTTAGCCAGATATTCCGTCTGGTTGTATTTTCTCTGCCACCTTCGTTTGAGGGTTATCGGCACAGGCACTATGCAGTCAATATTGTCAAAGAATCCGCTGGCTTTGAGTTCCTGAGCCATCATGCGCCCCATATCTCGCGCCAGTTCTCTGTTGCCGTAGTATTTGAAGCTCTTCACCAGTCTGCCCACCAATGTAGCAGATCCATACGAGAGATAGGCTATCGCCTTATCTATCTCCACTGCCCCTGTGCGTCCCCAGTATGCTTTGGCAAGCACATTCTCCCGAGGGTTGAGCCATAATCTGGTGCGAGGCAGGCTTATCAGGCAATGCAGGCACAGACGTTTCTCGCTCTCTATCAGTCTCCTGCCACATCCTATGCAGTAGCGAGGGAGGAGCAGGTCAAACATACCCCTCTGGGTTATTCTTCTGCCAGTTCCATGAGTCGCGACACATCTCTTCGATGCCGTATTTAGCCTCCCATCCCAGTTCTGCCTTAGCCTTGGCAGGGTTGCAGTAGCAGGTGGCTATGTCGCCAGCACGACGAGGCTTTATGGAATAAGGCACATCGACGCCATTCACCTTGATGAATGCCTTCACCACGTCGAGTACGGAGTAGCCGTGACCCGTTCCGAGGTTGTATATAGCCAGTCCAGCTTTACGCTGTATAGCCTGCAGGGCAGCCACATGACCAGCCGCCAGGTCGCAGACGTGGATATAGTCGCGCACGCCAGTTCCGTCAGTCGTATCGTAGTCGTTGCCAAAGACACCCAGTTCCTTACGCTTGCCCACCGCTGTCTGAGTGATGTAAGGCATCAGGTTGTTAGGAATGCCGTTAGGGTTTTCGCCTATCGTACCACTCTGGTGAGCACCTATAGGGTTGAAATAGCGCAGAAGCACCACATTCCACTCCGGGTCAGCCTTCTGCACATCCATCAGCACCTCTTCGAGCATAGACTTCGTCTGCCCGTAAGGATTGGTGCAATGACCTTTTGGGCAATCCTCTGTTATAGGGATGATAGCAGGGTCGCCATAGACCGTAGCGCTTGATGAGAAGATGATATTCTTGCAACCGTTCTTGCGCATCACGTCGAGCAATACGAACGTGGCATTCATATTGTTCTCGTAATACTCCAGAGGTTTCTCCACGCTCTCGCCCACCGCCTTCAGTCCGGCAAAGTGTATCACAGCGTCAATCTTATTCTCGGAGAACACCTTCTGCATAGCCTCACGGTCTCTCACGTCAGCCTTATAGAAAGGAATCTTTTTGCCGATAATCTTAGCCACTCGCTCCAGCGCTATGGGGTTAGAGTTAACAAGATTATCCACTACGACAACGCTGTGTCCAGCCTTGTCCAGTTCTATTATGGTATGGCTACCAATGTATCCGGCGCCACCTGTGAGGAGTATATTCAT
>Ga0326511_10003854_pt1 | contig 12032 bp, 13 predicted proteins | sample 0_2496_0518_D_FD_203701 | JGI IMG/M metagenome (GOLD analysis project Ga0326511, IMG submission 203701) | Bovine rumen microbial communities from UC Davis, California, United States - 0_2496_0518 | ecosystem: Host-associated > Mammals > Digestive system > Stomach > Rumen | place: USA...
AACGGTGCTATTTCGCGTACCACAGCGTTGTAATCACTATGAGCAGCTATGCTTTCGGTTCTGTGCCCCCAAGGTGTTGCGAATGGGGTGACGAAGGGCGATATACCGTTATATGTGTAGGATCGCTCTGTTGTAAGGCTAAAAAACTTGTCCCAAGCGTTTTCCCAAGTTATATTCTTAATACTCTTTGTCCCAATATAAACAAAATCCCTAGGTGACATTGTCAAGTGTGTCGATGAATAAACCGTATTGCCCTTATCATTAAATACCTCCAAGCCGACACTGGATTCACTACCAGATATTGTGTCGCTATTAGCCCAAACATAAAACCGTATCTCTGTCCCCTCAGACGCAACATACTGAACGCGCGACCCGCCATGCCACATTATAGGTGAGGCGTACAAATACCCATTGGTAGTTTGATACGAAACATACAATTCGTCGCTATTTATTTGAACACCATAGAAGCAATGCGCTCTTATATCACACTCATTTGACTTTATGACGCCATGGCGTTTTATTAACGCTATTGTATGTTTGTCGGATATCTGCAAGGATAGGGCGCTATTATTATTAAACGTTTCAAAATATGAACTCATTCGTACCACCCATATTCCCAAGTAACCCTATATATCGCCGCTGTCGTATTTGCATTACGATACTTGTGTTGAGCGAAGTACCAGTAATCCATGTCATTCGTGACAAACTTCCAACTTATTTTCGTATCTTCTATAGAGAATCTATATGGATAGGCTCTAATTGTAGTTCCTCCAGACCGAACAACCTCTATTTTTTTCTGATAGATCATGATCTTATTACTACCGATCGAATCAAAAGTAATAGAGCCGTCGCCATCGTTATAACAGGTTGTAAATTCGCCAAGCTTTTTCCAAACATTAGTAGATGTATCCAGCATCAAGTCGCCATCAGCATCGAATACTTGTAATCCTGCGCTCATGTCACCACACCCCTAGCCGAACACGGAGCACATTGTTTTCATCGTATACCTGAATAAGATTATCCTTGATTTCAACGCGTGCTCCAGACGTCTTGGTACGCAGTGTTCCGATTGTCGCCGTAATCGCATCCAACGAATCGACACTCATTTTGTTCGCAGTTACAGCTTTCGCCGCCAGCTGATCCGTGCCGACAGCCCCCGCCTGAATCTTATCAGCGGAAACAGACTTCGAATCCAGCATGCCATTAACAATGACATTGTTGTCAATTTGGGTTAATCCGGTGATGTGCAGATATTTACCGTCGATGAGTGTGCCAGACGGTGACATGTTAATCTGATTAACGACATCTCCTTTTTGGACTCGTAGGTTGATTGCGCTGAGGAGCTGAACAATCGCGCTGTATGCGCTTTCTGACGGTGCTTTGTTCAGATTCGTAATGATCGAGGTAATGCTATTGGCGTTCTGCGTGATCTGTGACGTCAGGTCCTTTTTTGTCTCAGTCACTGTCGCCTGAATCTGAGAGTCCGTCTTTTTGAGTTCCGCAATATCGGTAACAGATTTTTGTGCATCGACAACTGCATCCTTGATAACCTGATTGACCTGCTTCAGCGTGATTGCTTCTTCTTCGATCAGGCTTTCATCAACAAGCGCCTTGACCGTGATATACGCCATATTCGTCCGCGGGCCTTCGCCGAAAATATCGGTATATGCTGCCTGAACGCCGTACACGCCCGGATCGCAGGTGTGCGTCACGGTATTGTTGACGGTATGAACGAGCGTATCGTCAATATAGACGTTCATGCCGTTGCAGTCCGCAGGAACGGGATCGGCTTCAATCGATATGCCGCCAAGCTTTGCCGTAAGCTTCAATGGGTTTGGACGGATCGGAGCGGGCTTGTAATACGTGAGCTTGGCCGGATCGCTGTACTTAGCAAGAGCATTGCGCGCGTAAAGGTAAAGCGTACCGCAGCGCCCCGGAAGGGTCAGTGCGACTTCGAGGCCGTTTGTACGAATAAGCAGGCCTGTATTTTCCGCGCCCGGGTTATCATCAAGACGGACTTCGTAAAAGTCAATGTCGGTGTTCGTGACTTCCTGCCACGATACGATAGCAGCCGCACCAAAAGTAATACCGAAGCCGTCCGGAATATTCGGGATTGTCGATTTCATCGCGACAAGCAGATCGATCCTCGGCGCGGTATCCGGACTTGTGGCCATGCCCCACTGATCCTTCGTCGTGACGGCAATGCGGTAACGGTCTCCAACGACAGCCTGCGGGATTGTAACGCTCGTCTTGCCCGATCCGGCATAGCGCCATTCACCGGAAAAGCCGAGCTCGTCACCGGACTGCCCCTCGACGATAACGAGACGGTCGCCCTGATCGTGGTTCGTCTTAAACCAGACCTGGCCTTCAAGGTAACTGGTCATGCCGTCTGGAGGATCCCAAGAAACTTCGATATCGTAGCGGGATACACCGTCCTTCATATGTCGGTAACGGTTGTGCGCCTTCAGATTCCGAACCGCAGGGATGTAGTAAGGTAGGAGCGTGTACGTATACGGATCAACAGACGAGATATCCTGTTCGCCGGCTCCGAAGATGTTGTAGCTCACGAACTTCAGCCAGATCGTCTTGCCAATGTCTTCTTTCAGGAAAGGGATGCGAAGGAGTGCCGTGTCAAGGCGGGCAAAGGACGCGCCGCCGGAATGGGAAACCGCTGACGTATGGTATTGGCCGCGGAGACATCCGCCCAGCTTGTAATTGCCGTTCTGCAGAAGATCGGCCGTCTGGTACGAGAGGCATTCCCCTTCGAGCCAGCAGAGCGTATTGCCGCGTTCCGCGTCTTGCTTTGTTCCCGGAAGGAAGGTGCCGTTGACTTTGACCTCGATATCCGTGGCCGTGGCCGTGATGTCCGAGGCGAGTGTACCGATACGAGCAGAACTTGCAATACGGCCGGCATGGCGGTAGTACTGCTGATCATCTGACACATAGACATCACATCCGCCCCAGTTATCGGTCTTGCCTTTCGCTCCGATCCACAGCTCTGTGCCGTCCTGCGTCAGGTCAGCCGGCGGCTGCAGAATAACAGGAGTATCGGTATCTGGCGCAGGAGCGTTGTAATCAACAAAAGGACGGTCAACGTCGTGAACATCATATTTTGCCTGCGTATAGGTTCCATCCGGCTGAGAGACGGCCGTGAGCGTCAGTAGTCCGTCCGTTCCTTCAGTGACGGAATTGATGCGGACAACCTGATGGTCAAGCCCGCAGTTCACGTCAGTCAGTGTTACGAGGTCGCCGACCTCGAGTCTGCAGAACGACCAGTCAAGTTTGAATGTATACTGGTTGCGCTCGTACTGATTTTTCCTTGCGAGCATCTCAGCGATCTTGACGGCACGTTCCTTCGTGTAGATGTAGCCGGCATTGGTCGCGCTTGCCTGACGCAGGCCGTAGTCCTTAATATCCTCGGTTAGCGCATAGCTGACGGTTTCCTTTTCGTAGCCGTTCGCACGGTTCGTAAACTCGACCGGGTACTGGTTGTAGATTTCGCTCGAATCCTTACGGGAATAGGTAACGAGCGCCTGACCGTTCTGTGGGATAAAATCATCGGCCGTAAGGTCATAGAGGATCGTCTTATCCGGCGTCCATCCGTCATATTCACGGTCGTCGAGTACGACGATCTTGAACTTGTCATTACTCCAGAACATGTAGGCATTCGTCAGCGTTGCAATCGCGTTAATGATGCTGCGCGTCTCCTGAGCACCCGTCTGATCCATCGGCGTGCTGATTAAGAGATCGGCCGCCTTACAGTATGTGCGGTAATTGTCGAGGCCGACGATTTCCGTTTTGCTGAGGCCTGCTTTGTCGAGGACGTAACGGATGTAGTCCGCCGGGTTGACGTCAACACCGTCTCCGCTGTCCAGCAGCTTGCCTTTGACTTCGAAGTTGTAGTTCGGCATACTGCCGGAGTCTCCCAGATCGATAACGCCTGCCATATAGGCAAGGCCGGTATATGGGAGAGCCTTTTTCGGATGCTTGCCGACAACATACGGCCATGCCTTCTGGCCTTCGCGGCCGTCAAACAAGGTAAGCTGAATCTTATCATTCGGATAAGCGTACATGTCCTTGCCGATCCAGACATTGCCGATACCGCTGATCTGTCCTTCACAGAGGCCGACAATGACAGCCACCGTATACGTGTAAGTGATGCTGACTGACTTGCTGCCGCCGCCCTTGCCGGAGCGATGGCTTTCTTTATGCTCATGCGCTGTAAAGTCATCGTAATAAATAACGTTGCCGGAAATACGTGTCGTCCCGAGGACTTCCGGAACAGCCGCACCGTATTCCGCCGTAGCGACCGTGAATTCCGAGATTTTATTTGCCCTCGATGTCACGGTATGGCTTCGAAACAGTCCCATGCTTCCCCCTCCTTCCGCAATACCGATAAACATAACGGAGCCGCGATTCTCCGCGTCCGTTATAAAGCATACTGTCATCCAGATCGGACAGAATCACGCCCTGATTGATGACGGCATGAATAATCGTATGGCTGCCTATATAGATGGCGCCGTGAGAGATGCACCGTCCGAACTGATACATGAGAAAATCGCCTGCGGCCATTTCTTCCGTCGGCACAAGCTGACAATACTGTTTGACGTAGCTCAGGAACCATTCGGAGGAATGATGCAGGTGCCACTCGTTCGAGTACGGATGTACCGGCAGGAATCCGTGAGGCTCCAGCCCGGAATCCTCGAGAGACGCCACCAGCAGCATACCGCAGTCAACGCCTTTCCCTTTGACCTTGGCCATGTTGATGTGAGGCGTCCCGAGCCATGTCATCGCCGCCTGTACAATGCGCTCACCTTTAGTCATCACAGCAGCACCTCTTTTCGAGGAATGAACGGAGCAATCAGGCACGTATCATCCGTGTCTTTGCTCGTGATGATCTGACTCGTGCTGTCAACAGAATACGTGCCCTGCGGATAGTATTTTCGGATCGGGAACTGCATATTGAGTCCCTGCGTTTTCGCTTTAACTGTCAGTTCCAGTTTGATGCCGCCGGCAGACTTGACCTCGACGTTACCGCCAAAGAGGTCAATACAGCCGATGATCGTCGTGTCGCGGAAAAAGCACCGCCTCAGATAAAGCACGCTCCGGTCAAATACGCCGTCATTGGCCGCCTTCAGGATCGGCACGTCGCCGAGCTTGTCCTTCTTGTCCGCGTGGATCGTGACCGTCATCGTATCAACGACAACCGTGCTGTTCAGTTTGATCTGGGCACGCTTAATCAGCAGGCCGTTATGCACGTAATTGTTGCCGTCATAAAAGATATCCATATCCGTATCCGCGTAATAAAAATGGCGTCCGTCGTAGAGCACCAATTCATACAGGTCGCAGGACGTGAGGTTTTTCGCGGTATTCAGATACGTATTCAGATCGGCGTTAACCTCTTTCATACAATCACCTCACTGTAACCAGCTTGAAAGACTTACTGTCATTGAAATTAATAAACTTGGCCGTGATGGTAGCGCTGTCATCCTTAAAGCGGACCTTCCAGTAATAGGTATAGTCAGCCGTGATCTTGGCCGTGGCCGACTGAGCCGAGTTAAACGTAATAACGCCGTTCGTGACCGTGTAGCCCGAGGGCGCATATTTCTTACCGTCAACATAAACGGTCACGTCCTCGATGTATTCCGCCGGCTCGAGATAATCGCCGAACCGCATGAAGGCCTGATACTTTGAACCGGAGATCAGCGAACAGGGAGCGCCGACCTCCTTAAAATCCTCCGGGTCTTTCCATAGGAACGGCTCGAAGCCTCCCTTGAGAAGCGCCACAAAGCCGAGAAACCGACGGCACTCTTCATTCGTGAGACGGGCAAACTTCGTCTCAATCGTCCACATCGGCAGGAGCTGGTTGGTCATCGTCCGAGTCTTTCCGGATCCAGATGTCTGAACGGCTGTATTCCATCCCTGTGTCTTCGTACTGGACCATGCCAGCTTGTTCAAGCTTGTCGGAAACTTACGCAATTACCACACCCCCGCATCTGCAGCAAAGTTTCTGTTGCTGTCAAAAAGTGCCTGCTTGATCGTATCAAGGCCGCCGTCACGCAAGAAGTCCGTAAAGGACGAAGCGTCCATCGTTGATACCTGGAGCGTTACCGATGGGGACGATACCGGACCGCTCCCGCCGGCAGAGCTCTTGCCTCCGACAGAGCCGCCTTCCGCAAACGGAAGATAGCCGTCGTTGATCATATTAAGAGCAGGACGGCCGATCTTCGAGACGGCATCCGCGTTGATAACATATTCGCCGTTTGAAAGCATGGCCGGGATGCTGTCACTCCTGCGCGTTCCCGGTCCGCTGACTGCACCACCATTCGAAAAACCGGCAAGGCTGAATGCCCTGCCAGCCACGCTTGCCGCCGCCATCTGGCCGGTAACGATAGCACCTGCACCGAATGCGAGGAATGGATTTGCCGCAATGAGTGCTGCTGCGGCATTTGCCGCCATGACACCGCTCTTTGCTGCCTGAGCCGCAGCCTGCGTATGGGCATTGACGATCTCCTGCTTCGAGGTTTTGTTGCTCAAAGCCTGAACGATACCGAGAGACGAAATCCATTTCTCAAGCACGCCTTTGACGAGATTTGTCAGGAGATTCTGGGCGAGCTTGCCGAACGTCGCCGCGAGGTTTTCGCCTTTGACGATACAGTCCGCAAGGCCGCTTGCCATCCCCTCGCTTAAATTCGCCGCAAGGTTCGTCAGCAGGGTCTGCATGTACGTTCCCCACTCGACGGCGTTCATCATCATCTGTTCATGCCATACCTGGCGCTGACTGTTGAGGGCTTCCTCATTGGCCAGCTCCGTTGCGTACGACTGGCCTGTGATCTCATCGCGCTGAGCCATCATCGCCTGATAATCGGCGAGGTTCGTCGCAAGGTCTGCTTTCTTCTGCTGGGCACGTGCCTGATCGAGTGCTGTTTCCCGGCTCGCGATCTTCTCGACCGCGTTCATGCGGATCTGCTCAACAGCGCCTGCATACTGTTTTTCGATGCCGGCACGAGCATCAGCCGCTTCCTGCGCAGCCTTGATGGCCTCCGCTTTTTCCTTGTCGTACTTGGCCTGAATCTCGGCGGTGTCCTGCTGAAGTCTGCTGATCTGCAGACTGTCACGCTCCGAAGCTTTCCCGGAATTGATCTTTTCCTGCAGTTCCGCAATTCTCGCCGTCTGGGAGGCAATCTTGTTCTGGACGTCGAGCGTTTCCTGCCCGTCAGCCGCATACTTGGCCGCCTCTTCCTTGGCCCTCTTCTCGTAGTCCTCGAACGAGCGGAGCTGTTCACCGACAGCACGCGCTTTTTCCTCGGCCTCTTCAAGAACCTTGGCATAAGCGCTGACATCATTCGTCTTCAGGTACGACTGGATCTTCATCTGAATCTCCGATACCTGATTTTTGTCTGCTTTCCCCTGCGCTGCGGCTTTATAAATGCCATCACCGATTTTTGCGAGGACGTCTTTGCGAAGTGGGATAACAGCTTCCGGACCCGCCTCGCCGACAATAGCCGGCGTGCCGTGTCTCAGCTGTCCGCCGTTGGCGAGTGCAGGGATTTTCCCACCGACAAGTCCACCGGATGCAAAGCGCATCGGTCCGCCGTTAATACCGCCTTTTGCCTCAGGAGTTGCACTGCTACCGCCAAAAACTTTTTCGGTAACATTTCTCGTAACGTTTACGACGAAGTCAATCGGATGAGAGAACGCCGAAACGAGACCGTCCCACAATCCCCTGACGCGTTCAATAGCGCCGCCGACAACACCGGAAATCTGGCTTGCGGCATTGCTCGCCGCACTGCTCGCCGACTCCCAGCAGGAAAGCGCGGCCGCTTTGACTTCATCCCAATGGGTATACAAGAGAGCAAGAGCCGCAATAATCAACGAGATGGCCAAGAGCACCGGGTTTGCCGCGCAGGCAGCACGAAAAGCCAGAGCTGCAGTTTTTGCCGCGATAAGTGCCGTCCGTATCGAGGCAATAGCCGCGGCAACACCGTTCCACAGAGCAACCGTCGCCGCAATCGATCCGACTACAACAACAAAGTTTTTAATGGCTCCTTCGTTGCTCTCGATAATACTTTTGATCTTTTCAAATGCCGCGATAACTGTGTTGGCAACAGCCCCGGCAATCGGGCTGATTTTCTCAAGTTCGTTGGCAAAGGCTTGGCCTACACCGCCGCCGGCAATAACGGCATTCTTGATGTTGCCCATGTGAGCCTTAAACGACTCAGCAAGGGTTCCCAGTTGATCGAGGACTCCCGGGATATCAAACGCCTTGCTGATGATGTCGCCGATGTCCGACATACTGTTCGTCAGGGCCTCTTCCATGTTGGAGAACTTGCCCATCAGGCTGTCAGCGAGGGACGTCGCCGCACCCTCCGTCTTGGCCTTCATGCCATCAAACAGGGCATCCATAGCCTCTTGCGTCAGCTGTCCCTTCGATGCCATGTCCTGAAGCTGAGCGACAGGAACGCCCATCTGCTCGGAAAGCAGGTTCCATGCCGGAAGTCCTGCCTCCGTCAGCTGCATCATCTCTTCTGCGGAGATTTTTCCTTTCATCTGCATCTGTGTCAGCGCGAGGTTGACGCGATCCAGCTGATCGACGGTCATGCCGTAAGCGGAGCCTGCGTCAACAATCGTCTGCATCTTAGCCGTAGCCTGATCTGCATTTTCGCCGATATTGACCCACGCCCGCGCCATCGGCGTCAGCTGAGACGTATCGTAAGCACTCGCCTCGCCGATTGCCTGCATGTTGGCAATAAGCTGTTCCGCGCCGGCATTGCCGAGGCTGAACGCAAGGCCTTTTTTCAGGAGTTCGGCATTTGCGGAAGCCTGAAGGGTTGCTTTACCGAAAGACACGATAGAGCCGACAGCAAAGGCGCCGGCAACAACGCCTTTGATTTTGCTGACTGCAGAACCGAAAACATCCATCGACTTGGCCGCTTCCTGAGCCTTGTTTTTTGTCTGATCGAGACTTTTATTCAGGCCGGACGTAGATACCCCGGATACCTTCTTTTTGTTCAGGCTGTCAATCTCTTTGCTGGTCGCCTGCAAAGCCGTCTTTGCCTGCGATCCGTCTGCCGAAATTGTAATCTTAATATTATGGTCTGCCATGTTTCCGCCTCCTTTCCTGTTCTTCGGCAAATTTCATAAGGGATTCTTTCTTCGCCGGGCTGACCTCAACATGGAAGTCATCCGGAAGCAGTTTCTGTACGGTGACGTTGCGCTTCGGCCGGTTGTACCCGGCGTTGATCATGGGAGCCGTGATAAACGACGCGGTAAAGAGGCGCCGGTTTTTCTGCCGCCGCGCATATCCTCTGACGCGCATCTGCAGTTCCCATGGGGTCATTACCGAAGTCTCTTCCCCGGTCAGGGCGAGCTCGCCGTAACAGATCGGGAGAATCTGAGCAAGATAATCACCGACGCACGTTATTTCGTGGCCGGCTTCATCGCGTTTTTTGCGTCATCCTGCTCTTTCTGTTTTGCCTCTTCCTCTTCTTCCTTGATCGCAGCGTCGAGGACTTCGTCTTTCGTCAGCATGTTGACGGTCTTCAGCAGTTCTTTTCCCTGCTTGACGCCGAGGATACCGGAAAGAGCGAGCAAACCGAGGAACAGGTTCATGAGGGAGCCGAGCCCTTCCTGTTCCTGCATGTATTTCGAGGCAATGGCCGCAGCCTCTTCACGCTTCACACGTTTGCCGCCGCCCATCAGGCCGATCCAGAACCCATCAACCAGCGTCGAAAGCGAATAGTCGTTGTTCGATACCAGCTTATAAAGGGAAGTGCCGCAGCGGCTCTCCAGCTGCTCCAGTCCGGACAGAGTAAAAGCGAGGAGATATTCCTCCCCGCCAATACTCAGATGAACCCGGCGTGTAATTTTGTCGTAGTACATCTGATTCGTCATTTAGATCAAGCTCCCTGTTTTACTACCGTCTTCGTCGGCTGCATTGCGCCTTTGACATCATCAACCGTTGTGCACCCCTCATACCAGGTCGGTGCACCGATGCCGCCGAGCGTTGCCTTAAAGGTTGCCATGTCATCGTGCGGCGTTGCATCCGAAATTTCCGTGATGTTATACCAGTTACGGTCGGCCGTACCGTCAGCGGCATAACGGCAAATGTCAACGGCCTCGTCGTTAACAAAAGCATCTTTCATGGCCTTATATCCTTCATCTGATTTGCAGATGATACCCTCGAGGGAAAGCTCCGACGATTTAACACCGGCATAGGTTTCGCCCCAGCCATCCGAGGCCTTATTCGATGCGTCGATCGAATCCGCGCTCAGATCGAGGTCGCCGGTCGTCTGGCCGCCGATCAGTGTCCAAACCGGGGACTCTTCCGTAGCCGCTTCACCGTAATTCAGATATACAAGGGATTCCTTGCCCCGCATTTTGTCTGCGGAAGCTGCTCGTTTTGCTCTTACTTTCGCCATTGGTTTCACTCCTCATATTTCACATGAAATTCGATAATAGCAGCACCGACCGTTGCCATGCCGGCCGGCGTTGCAAAGGTAATCGTTTTGACGGCTGACTCCTCAGCCCAGCCGTCGAGTTCCCAGTTATCCGCGAGGACTTTCCGGACTTTCATGGCGTAGTCCTCAACCGGAGCCGTAGCTTCCGGGTCGTCCTTCGGATTCGGGCAGATAATCTGGATTGCAAAGGTTGCCTCGACGAGGTCTTCTTTCTTCGTGAAGGCACCATACTCAATGTTGTCACAGCAGATATAGCCGGTGAGCGTCTTTGGGAAGACCGGGCCCAGAATGGCCGTCTTCCACTCGATCTCGGGAACCCGATCCGCAAGAATCGCTTCGATCGCGTCCGACACCTGCCTCAGTGTCACGCCCATCTTATGCCCGGTACAAGCGAATCATACCGACACCGCCTTTCCCTGCGCTTTCCGTTTCCTCTCCGGCAAAATCCGTAAAGTCCATAGAGGCCGACAGAGTTTTTACCTGCTCGGCGTATGTCTTATACTTCTGCAGAAAGATATCGTCGCCGCGCTGGCCGTTAATCATGACCGTCGTATCCGAACCGATCATGCGCAGAGCACACTGCCTGCAGGCAATGGCCGTGCCCAGCTGTTTGACACTCTCCCTGCATGGACTGACGATCTCATCGTCCGTCAGCCCGAACGACTTTGCCTTTGCTTCGAGACGATCGTTGGCAAAGGAAACATCGTCATCCGTGCAGTTCAGGATGCTGTCCTGAATGTCGTTAAGGGAAATAAAATCCATCCGATCACCCCAGTTCGTCAAAGATTCGGTCGAACCGGCTGACAATCTTCGGCTCTTCCGCATCGGCGGCGTTGAAGATGAACGGATCCTTCTTCGTGCCGGGATGCTGGACGCGCTTGGCAAACTGAAAGCCGCTTCCCGTCGGCCAGCGCAGCACCTGTTTACTGCGCGGCACGATGGTATGCGGTTTCGTTCCCTGATGCAGGTAGATTGTGATCAGCCGCGTCGTTCCGACCGTGCCCGCGACATTCATTCCCCGGCCTTTGACTTCCGTCGCAATACTCCGTTCCGCCTCGCCGGTTCTTGTCGTAAAACGATGGTCAGCCCGTGCCTGTTCCTGAACGTCACGAACGGAAATGTTCATGGCCTCCGTCAGCCGTCCCTGCATCTCCTGCCGCATATGGGCAAGGCGCGTCGCGAGAGCTCCGGCTCCGACTACCCTGACGCGGATACTCATTTGAAGTTGACCGTCATGCAGGCAAGTGCTTTCGGCTGAACGACCGCAGCACCGAAGACGAAGTTGCCGCGTACGAGGTCGCTGAACGATCTCTCACGACGCATTGCTTCGGTTCTCGTGATTTGCTGAGCGTAGCTGATCGCAGCGCGGGTGCCAGCCATGATCTTATAGAGCGTACCGGTCGTGTTCGGAACGTTGTTCGACTGGTAAATCTGGAAACCTGCGGCCGTACCGATGTAGCCGTTTGCAAGCGTCGAATCCGTCTTGCTCGTGCCTGCAGCGACAAAGCGCGAATCCTTCAGCATGAAACCGTAGAACGCGGACGGAACGACAACGAAGCGGCCGTCAGCCGG
>Ga0326511_10003855_pt1 | contig 12030 bp, 10 predicted proteins | sample 0_2496_0518_D_FD_203701 | JGI IMG/M metagenome (GOLD analysis project Ga0326511, IMG submission 203701) | Bovine rumen microbial communities from UC Davis, California, United States - 0_2496_0518 | ecosystem: Host-associated > Mammals > Digestive system > Stomach > Rumen | place: USA...
CTTCATCAGGGTATATCCTGAATTTGTAGGCTTTGTTCATCTTATTCTCACCTCTTTTCTCAAACATAGCATAAACAGAGCCGTAAGTCAAGGAAAAAGTCAGCCTTGCGGCTGACGGGCAATTCATCCCTCCGCCTTAGAGGGTGCGGGTGTCCGGTGGACACCTCTGCGAAGCGCCCGAAGGAAGTGCCCTTGGGGTACAGAAGCACCGACCGAACCGACAGGTGAGACCCGGGGGACTTCTTGCCCATTTAGGTTAAAAGCATATTTTTGATTATCGGTCTTATCTCAGATGCAAGATAAAGTGAGCCGAAAATCACAAGTGCATCGTCCTTGCCTGTTGACTCCAGTGCAAGATTTACAGCCTGCTCTGCACTTTCACAGGCTGTCACATTACGGCATACCGGTTTTATTATTCCGCAAAGTGTTTCGGCTGTCATTCTTCGTGGATTTGGCGGTGCTACAGTATATATAATATCAAACAACGGCAATAATTCGCCAAGTGCTGTCTTTACATCCTTGTCGGCAAGCATTCCCACGATACCGATTTTTTTCTTTTCGGGTATATATTTTTTTATAGCCTCAGAAAGTGCTTTTGCACCTCCGGGATTATGTGCTCCATCAAGAATCACAACAGGCTCTTTGGAAAATAATTCCATCCTTGCAGGAAATCTCACTTTCTCAAAGCCTTTTTGTATTGCTTCATCGGGTATTATAATTCCGTTTTTTCTTAGTGTAAGCAGGGTATAAAGTGCTGTTACGGAATTTTTTATCTGATGTTCTCCGCAAAGACTTATCGAAAGTTCCCAATTCTTATCATCAATCTCTATTTCAAAATCTGTACCTGTTATATTGCTTTTTTTAATAACCGCCTGTTTGCTGTCGGCAAGATAAAGAGTATTATTTCTTTCCATTGCAATGTCGGTGATAACTTTTAATGCTTCTTCGGGCTGGTCTGCATATACAACTGTCACACCGTTATTCTTTATTATACCTGCCTTTTCAAAAGCGATTTTATCTGCCGTATCACCGAGTATTGCCGTATGGTCGAGAGAAATGGATGTTATTACCGATACAAGAGGTTTTTCGATTATATTTGTGGCATCGAATCTGCCTCCGAGACCTGTTTCAAGCACAACTATATCGCATTTTTCCCTTTCAAACCACCTGAGAGCAACAGCAAGAACAAATTCAAATTCTGTTATTACCTTATCTTCTTTTTTCATTTCTTCAACGAGCGGGAAAAGCTCCTCAACAATGTCGGCAAGAGTTTGCGGAGGTATCATTTCACCGTCAATACTGAAACGCTCACGAAATTCAAGAACGTAAGGTGATATAAAAAGTCCTGTTTTATATCCGGCTTCTGTCAGTGCAGATGCTGTCATTGCACAGGTACTGCCTTTTCCGTTAGTTCCTGCTATATGTACAAATTTAAGCGACTTGTCAAGTTTCCCCATACGGTCAACAAATTCTCTTATCCTCTCAAGCCCCGGACGACTGCCAAATACCAAAAGTGAATTGATTTTTTCTACTGCTTCATAATAATTCATACTCTGTTTCTCCTTTTCCTGTATTTTACAACAACATTATACCAAATCAATCAGCAATTAGCAATGTGCAATGTGCAATGTGCAATTGATTGTCTGGTCAAAAATTTTTACGCTTAACTGAATTCATGTACAGCGGAGGCACTCAGCCTTGACAAAAAATAAAGAAATGGTTATAATTCTTGTACTACAAAGTTTTTTAAGGAATGATAATTATGGATACACCTTTATATAACAGACTGATAGAACATAATTCTCTGGGACGTTCATCATTTCATACCCCCGGACATAAATGCAGCGGATTTTTTGATAATAAGCTGCTGGAGCTTGATTTTACGGAACTGCCCGATACTGATGCACTTTATGAAGCCGATGGAGTTATAAGGCAAACAGAAGAAAATGCCGCAAAACTTTTCGGCTGTGCAAGAAGTCTTATTTCAGCAGGCGGATGTTCGCTCGCTATTATGGCAATGCTCAAAATAGCAAGCAAAAAAGGCAAAAAAATGATCATCAGCCGTAATGCACACAGAAGTGCAATAAATGCTGTTGCCTTGCTTGGAATAGAGCCTGTCTGGATATTTCCTGAGGGTGAAAAGGGTTACACAGGAAGAATAAATCCTTATGAGGTTGAAAAAATATTAAAACACGAAAAAAATATCAGTGCAGTATATATTACCTCTCCTACATACTACGGTGAACTGAGCGATATTAAGGCTATTTCAGAAATTTGTCATAAATATGATGCATTACTTCTTGTTGATAATGCACACGGCTCACATCTTGCTTTTTTATCCGAAAATCTTCATCCCATAAATCTTGGTGCAGATATGTCTGCCTGTTCACTGCACAAAACACTCCCCGTTCTTACATCCGGTGCTTTGCTCAATATTGCAGACAACAATCTTGCCAAAAATGCAAAATCTGCTATGTCACTTTTCGGCTCTACAAGCCCTTCATATCCTGTTATGGCATCTATTGATATTTGCATTTCGTATATGTACGAAAACGGTAAAAGAGTATACGGTGATTGCGAAAAAACAGTAAATGATATAAAATCTGTTGCTCTCACAAAAGGATTGCTCAATCTTAACGGTAAATGTGACCCACTAAGAATAACACTTGATACCTCTGCTGTAGGTCTTTGCGGTACTGAAAAACAGATCGAGTATTTTGAAAGTCTGGGAATCGACTGCGAATTCTGTGACGGTGAAAATGCTGTATTTATCTGCACTCCGTTCAACAGTGAAAAGGATTTTGCAAGGCTTCGTCAGGCAATAGAAAAAATTCCTGTAAAATCACCTGTAAAAAATCCATCTCCTGCACTTTTTTTACCCGAAAGAAAATTAAGTGTGCATGATGCTGTGCTTTCCTCCTCAGAAATTATACTTTCCGCTGATGCAAGTGGCAGAATCTCATCTGATACAGTTTGCCCCTGTCCTCCGGGAGTACCTGTTATCATGCCCGGTGAAGTAATACAAAAAGAACATATTCCATTTTTACCCGAAAAAATTTCTGTTGTAAGATAAAAATTGACCTCCGGCTGTATTTTTTCAACCGAAGGTCTTTTTTATTATGACTTTTTAAACTCTTTTTCTCCTATAAGAGTACCGTCATCATTCAGATATTTGATTTTCAGAGTGATCCCCTTTGTTGTGGTTTCACTTTCAAGCTGTTCTATCATATAATCGGCATTTGACTGCTGTGCATCAAGAAGTGTCTGAATCTGTGTCTTTACACTATCATCTACAGGTACATGTTCCTTGAATTTATAGGTACATACTACTGTATTGTCCCCTTCAAGTTCAAATTTAAGCTCTCCGTTATCGTCACTTCCATATTCTGCCTGTATCTCGTCTTTATGTGAAACAAAATACTCTTTAAGACTTTCCTTTGCCGCAGATGAACTTGTCTGAGATTTTGAACTTTCCTCTGACTTGGAACTTTCTTCAGGATTTGAACTTTCCTCAGGCTTTGAACTCTCCTCAGGATTTGAGCTTTCTTCCGGCTTTGAGTTTTCCTCAGACTTTGAATTTTCACTCACTGCTGCTTTGTTTACCTTTGTTTCGTCAACTGTACTTGTGAATGTATAATCTTTAAGGTTTGATGTAACTATATAATCATACATCTTTGAATAATTTTCATAGCCGTGTACAGAATTACGATAACTTCCGCCGAGTTCAAGATAATTATAACATTCGGAGCCGTTTATGTCATAGCTCGGTGTATTATCAGGAGTAATAACGACAGCACCGAAACGATCAAAGGTATAATAATCATAATCCTTTGTTGTCTTTTTGCCGTCTTTCTCTTCTGTAGCTGTTACAGTTACCTGATAGATCACATATGTGTATTTATCATCTGAATACCAGCTTGATGTATTTTTATTAACAAGAAGTATAGAACCAAGATAATTGGTTGCTTTAAGTTTCAGAGTATCTGCACTTGTATCAGATTTAATGAAGTCTTCTGTTTCTTCCTTAAAACTGTCAAGTACATCGCCCGGAATATCCTTTACATTTGTTATTGATGTGTTAAGTCCTGAAACAGTATATTCTTTTGTGAGGCTCTTCGGTACTACATGGTATCTCTTTGCAAGAACATCAGCAAGGTCTTCGCCGTCATAAGAAAGGGTAAGTGTGATCTTATCACCGTTTGAAAGGTTTTCGCTCTTATCAAGCTTATAATCAAAATAATAATCACTATTATTATAAACATAAGCCCTACCGTTAGGAGCTTCGCCTTCATATTCTATCTTTATCTTTTCAAAAAGATCAACAGTAGGAATTGAATCAAGACCTTCTACTTTGAATTCCTTATCAGTATATTTAACCTCGCATTTGATATATCTTGACATTTTCTCAAGAGTTGTTTTGGAGAAACTCCATGTTGCTTTTACTGTATCACCATTTTTGAGTTCCGAATTCTTGTCAAGTGTTATATTATCTCTTGCACAGGCTGAAATATAGGATGCAGGATTTTCATAATCAAAACCATACTTGTAGTCAATATCGCTCGGCTTTACATTGAAGCTGAGTTTATCCTGCCAATCCTTGTTGAATTTTGCGTAATCAAATTCAACTTTAGCCTCACCGTAACCTTCATAACCGCTGTACTCGATAGTGATATATTCATCAAGGTCTACTGTAGGAGCTTTATTGAGCAGATTTACTATAATTATAATGGCAACGATTACTACAACTACTGCAGCACCGATTATAATAAACGGTACAATATTTATTGGTTTTTTCGTCTTTACCTGTGTCTGAGGCATAGGCTGACCTGCCGGATTAACAGGAGCAGGAGTATTTATCTGTGCAACTGCACCAGCCATACCTGTTCCGCATACGGGACAGAATTTTGCATCGGGTTTTAACTGTGCACCGCATGACGGACATTTAGCCGCATCCGCTGACGGTGCAGGAGTATCAATGCTCGGTACATTCTGATTTACAGCAGGTGCAGACGGTTCAATACTCGGTACTTCCTGCTCTGCTGCAGGTACAACAGAATCCCCCATCTTATATCCGCAGCCCGGACAGAATTTTGCACCCGGTTTGAGTTCCATTCCGCATGACGGGCATTTATTTCCGCTTTCCTCAGGCTTTGCAAGAGGTACAACAGGAGCAGGCTGTTCTATGCTCGGCACATCCTGCTCTGCTGCAGGTGCAGGATTATTCATATTGTATCCGCAGCCCGGACAGAATTTTGCACCCGGTTTGAGTTCCATTCCGCATGACGGACATTTATTTCCGCTTTCCTCAGGTTTTGCAAGAGGTACAACAGTAGCAGGTGCAGGCTGTTCTACACTCGGAACATCCTGCTCTGCTGCAGGTGCAGGATTATTCATATTGTATCCGCAGCCCGGACAGAATTTTGCACCCTGCTTGACATCAGTTCCGCATGACGGACACTTGACCGTACTTTCAGCCGGCTGTGCAGGTGCTGCATCGGCTGCTTCAACTGGGGAACCGCATGACGGACAGAATTTTGCTCCGTCTTTGAGCATTATGCCACAATTTTTACATAACATGGTAGTAAAACCTCCAGTCATTTTTATTTATGCAGACAACAAAATATTGCCTGCAACTGTTTTTATTATAATTTCAACTGAAAGTTTAGTCAAGTGTTTTGTAGAAAAACAGAAAAATACAGAAAATATTCGTCTATTGTCACACAATATTTTCCGGTTTGTCGAAACTGTAGCCCATTTCTTCCCATTTTGTAAGAAGTTCATCAAGTATCTCGCTGTTTGTTTTTGATGTGCTGTGCAGCAATACTACTGCACCGTTATGTGTTCTCGGTATCAGTTTTGAAAATGCCTGTTCCTTTGTCGGCTGGTTATCATTATCCCAATCGGCATATGCAAGACTCCAGAAAACAGTTTTATATCCCATTTCCTGTGCCATTTTAAGATTATCCGTACTGAATTTTCCCTGCGGCGGTCTGTAAAGCTTTGTCATTTCACTTCCGACTGTTTCCTTATAAAGCTGTGAAAGCTGACCGAGTTCCTTTTCAAAGCTTTCCTTATCGGATATTTTTGACATATCAGGGTGAGTGAAAGTATGATTCCCCACAGTATGCCCCTCATCAACCATACGCTTTACAAGTTCGGGTGAGGTTTTTATATAATTTCCTACAAGAAAAAATGTTGCCTTTACATTATGCTTTTTAAGTACATCAAGAATATGCGGTGTGAAGCCGTTTTCATAACCGGCGTCAAAAGTCAGATACAGTACCTTTTCTGCTGTGTTGCCGACATACAGTGCATCAAGCTTTTTAAGTTCTTCAGCCGAAGAATTCCCCCTCGGCACTTCACCTTCCGCACCAAAGCTCAGCCCCCAGTTTATATCCGTACTTGATGTTTGTATAGATTCAAATTCCCTCCCTGCAAAAATTACTGCTCCGATAAGCAAAGCTGCTGTAAGAACTATTGCCATTGATTTTCTGCCAAAAATAAGATACATTTGAAAAGCACCCCTTTTTCAAAGGATATGCCGTATTAAGAAATATTATTCACACAAAAAAGCCCCTGATATGCCTTAACATACCGGGGGCTTGTGTTTATGCGGATTTTTTTGCAAAATATTTGAGAATTGATGACGCATTAGTATCAGACGGGATTTGTTTTGTATCTCCTGCTTGTCCTATTTTCAAAATTTCAAGCTTATCATCTGTATACTTAGCACCGTACACTATCGTTACTCCATGTGTTCCATATGGGTCAGTCTCGGTGGTAAACTCTTTTGACGGCTTAGCAAGTCTGAGCAGCTCACACAGATTTTCAATATCTCTTGAACCGATAAAATCCTTTCCCTCACTGTCTTCAAAAGAACTTTGTGCATCTTTGAAAATTTCCTCATACTGTGAAATATCTCTTTTATTTTTGCTTAGATCAATATCAAATCGCTTTCCGTTTTTATTTACAACATATGCATTGAATGTCTCAGAACCCGCATCCTGATGAAGACAAAGGAAAACAAGTGTCTTTTCATTGTCTTCATGCTCTTTAACTGCTATAGAGGAGGTTTTTTCGTTATTTTCGCTCACCTGACTGCGAATATCATTTTTTGTAACATTCAGCAAACCGGCTATGACCAGTCCGGCTATTATAAAACCTATCACAACAAATATAAGTTGCTTCATCCTGTTCATTACAAAAAACCTCACTTTAGAATATCTGCATCATTTATCAGTTGCCGCCTGTGGGAATATAAGGACGGATACTGTTAGCAACATTGTTGATAGGCATAGTCTGAAGCAGAAGTTTGCCGGGACCTGTTACAACTGTATTGAACAGACCTTCACCGCCGAAAAGGGCATTTTTAATACCGGGAACTGTGGTTATTTCCATAGTACAGGTAGCTGACATAGCTGCAACATAACCTGTGTCAATAATCATTGACTCTCCTGCGGCGAGATTATACTCTACAACGTGTCCGTCAATTTCTACAAAGCATATTCCGTTGCCTGAAAGTCTCTGCATGATAAAACCTTCACCGCCAAAGAAGCCTGCACCCAGTTTTTTCTGGAAGAATACAGAAAGGTTTACACCTGCTTCTGAAGCAAGGAATCCTGATTTCTGTACTACCATTTCATTGCCGGGGGTTATGTTGAATGCACGGATAGAGCCGGGAAATGATGAAGCAAAAGCTATCATACCGTTTCCTCCCTGTGCAGTATAGCGGTTCTGGAACATAGCCTCACCTGAGAACATTCTTCCGAACATCTTACCTACACCGCCGCCAACGGTCTCCATTTTCATGTTAGGTGTCATCCAGCACATTGCACCTCTCTCGGTTATCATTGATTCACCTGCATTAAGGTGACATTCTACAACCGGAAGCGGCTCGCCTAAAATTTCATATCGCATTTTCTATTCCTCCTAAACGGATTTATTTTGTTAAGTTTATTTTAGCATAAAATCCCATAATTAGTGTGTATAATTTTTTTGTTGATTTTTGTGCAATATGCAATTTAATTTTCTCTGAGTTTTTGTATAACACTTTTTTCAAGTCTTGATACCTGTGCCTGACTTATCCCCATTTCCTGTGCTACTTCCATTTGCGTTTTTCCCCTCAGATAACGCATACCCAATATCATTTTTTCTCTCTCGCCAAGACTTTTTACTGATTCACTGAGTGCTATCCTTTCAAGCCATTTATTATCGTCATTTTCATCACTCAGCGTATCCATTATATACACTGTATCATTCCCGTCTGAAAATACAGGTTCATATATCGAAACAGGCTCAACCGATGCCTCAAGTGCCATTATTACTCTTTCCGCAGGTATCATCAGTTCTTCTGATATTTCGCTTACAGTAGGCTCTCTGCCCTTTTCCGAAGTGAATTTTTCTTTCATCTGCATGACCTTATATGCTGTATCTTTTATTGAACGGCTTACTTTTATAGAATTATTATCCCGAAGATACCTTCTCACCTCTCCTATTATCATCGGTACTCCGTAAGTCGAAAATTTTACGTCTTTATCACAGTCAAAATTGTCTATTGCCTTTATCAGCCCTATTACTCCAACCTGAAAAAGATCATCTGGATTTTCTCCCCTTCCTGCAAATTTTCTTATAACACTTAATACAAGCTTCAGATTTCCGTTTATCATTTCTTCCCTTGCATCTTCATCTCCCTGACGTATGCGGCTTATAAGTTCCTTTTTTCTTTCCTCACTTATTACTTTAAGCTTTGAAGTATTTACTCCGCATATTTCCACTTTGTTTATATTCATAATTCTGCCCTCTTTCATATTATTTTTTCAAAATAATTATGGGCAGTTTTTTTCTTTTTAGTCATAAAAATAAAAAACTGTGACCGTTTTCACAGCCACAGTTTTCCTTGTTTGTTCAAATACGCTGATTATTCAGCAGCAGGTGCCCCTACAGGACAGACATCAGCACATGTACCGCAATCGATGCAAGCGGAAGCATCAATCTCGTACTTGCCGTCACCTTCTGCAATAGCACTTACAGGACATTCACCTGCACAAGCTCCGCAAGAAATGCATTCATCAGAAATTTTGTATGCCATAGGTATTGCCTCCTTTACATAGTTTATAACTATATATTATAACAATTTGAGGCAAATTGCAATAGTTTTATAAAATAAATAATTGCCACATCCTGCAAACAATCATCTGCGTTTTTTTGACTTTTTCTTTGATCTGTTCTGTTGATTTGCTTTTAATGCTTCCTTTTTCAGAGTTGTACCCAGACTTTCGGGAGCAGGTGCATCCCAGAAAATTTCATCTTCTTCAAATCCTTTTTCTTTTTTCTTGTTTATAACTATTCTTGCAATTATTCCGCTTGCAAATACAAGACATGACACTATCCAGCCTGCACAAATCTGAGCCCAGATCGGATAACCTCCGTATGAACCTCCTTTATTTCCGAACAGGTCTATCATATTCCATATAAACAGTCCTGCCAGAAGGAGCGGTGAAACTATCTTTATTGAGCCGACAAGCCACCAGTACGGAGCTTTGAATTTCTTTGTATTGCGGTTGACTTCATTATGTACTTTGTGAAGATCGAAAAGCCAGCCTACTGCGATACACTCAAGTATACCTATGATTATAAGGTTTATCTGATTTGTCCAGTTGTCTACGATATCAAGCCATGCAAGACCTGCCTGTGATACAAACAGAAGTGAGATTACTCCGCATATAGCACATATTGCAACAGTAACTGTCTTTGGTTTAAGATGGAATTTATCGGAAACTGCTGCAGAAACACCCTCAACAATAGAAAATGCAGAGTCTATTGCAAGTGTAATAAGCATAAGATAGAATACAGCACCGAACGCTGCATTTAGCCAGCCTATATCTGTGAGATTTACTATTGCCTGAGGATAAACGATAAATGCTGTAGCAACACCGCTTTCTGTGATCTTATCAAGCATATGTGTACCTCCCATTGTGGAGAACATTACAATACCTGACAATACGCTTATTGCCATATCAGAAAATGCAATTATAACAGCATCAATAGCAATATCCGCATTATCTCCTACATAGGAGCCGTATGCAAACATTATCGCCATCATTATCGAAAGACTGTAGAACACCTGACCTATAGCATCTATCCAAAGCGACGGGTCTGCAAATGCCGATACATCGGGGATAAAAAGTTTTGCAAGTCCTTCTCCTGCACCTTCCATAGTACAGCCCTTCACTGCCATTATCAGAAGAAGTACAACAGGAGCAAATACTGTGAATTTTACTACCTTTCCCACCGAGCTTGCACCGTTTCTGATACAGTAGAATATAGACCCCCATGAAAGTATCAGACATACAAGAAGTTCTCCCGGAATAAGACTTCCTTCAATCGCACCTGTTGTCTTTGTAAGGTCAAAGAACAGATTTTTTGCAGCCTCCGCATCATGCGTCATACCGGCAAATCTCCATGAATTCAGAAACATCAGTATTACCCATGCGAATACTACGGAATAATAACAAACAATAACAAATGCATTTGATGTTGCTGCCCAACCGACAGGCTCGCATTTTTTGTTTATTCCTCGCATTGACTCTATAGCACCCTTGCGGAACTTTCTGGAAATAGATATTTCCATCATAAGCAGAGGTATACCCATTACAACCATTGCAAGCAGATATACTAAAAGAAATGTTCCTCCTCCATGCTTATTTGCCAGACCCGGAAACCTCCATGCATTTCCGAGTCCTACTGCTGAACCGATAGCGGCAAGGATAAATGTGAAGCGTGAACTCCACTGACTTCGCTTTTCCATTTCTGATTTCTCCTTCAATAATATTTTTGTGACAAAGTATATGTCATATGCAAAATCCCTATAATTATAAACCCTTTATAAAAAACTTTCAAGTCGTTTTCTGTTTTTTCGTCATAATGTACTATAATATGCCGTTATGTATGTTAACCATAACTTTGTAAAAAGCTTTTTTCATTTTTACCGTATTGACATGAAAACATTGGTATGATAATATTAATTATGTACATATGTTGTTTACATAAGTATGATAATCTGTAATAATAACCTAATTCGACAGGGAGGAAATATCCGTGGATGAACTGAAAGGTAATATCGCATCCTTTAAACTCGTAAATGATAACGGTGAAGAAGTAAATTGTGAAGTTCTTTGTACCTTTGAAAAACAGGAAACGGGTGAAAATTATATGCTTTACACCGATAATTCTCCCGACGAAAACGGAAATGTCAAGGTCTATGCCTGCAGATATGACCCCGACGATGTCAATACGGAGCTTCTTCCTGTTGAATCAGAGGAAGACTGGCGTTCTATCGAGGAAATACTTGATGTATTACAAAGAAAAAACCCCTTTGACGGGGAATAATAAAATTTCAGGAGGAATGAAATATGTTTTGTCCTATGTGCGGTACAAAGCTTGCAGAGGATGATAATTTTTGCTGTAACTGTGGTTTTAAAATAGTGAGGAACACTGCACCACAGCCTGCTGCACCGTCTGCCCCTGTGCTTGAACCGCCTCCCGCAATTTCCCAAACACCGCAAACTGACGAATCAGCCGGTATGAATTTCGGCACTCCGGAGGTTTTCGGGACTTCTTCGGCAGAAAATACAGAAAGAAATTTCGGTACACCCGAACCATTCAATGCACCTGCCCCCGAAGTATTCGATGCTCCTGTTCAGCAGCAAACTCCACAAACATTTGATGCTCCATCTATAGCGGAAACTGTTCCTGAAGTAACTGAAACTCCTGCTATTGAAGAACCCATTCCCGAAGCGGTTGATACTCCTGCTATCGAAGAACCTGTTCCCGAAGCAATTGATACTCCTGCTGTCGAAGAACCTGTTCCCGAAGCAATTGATACTCCTGCTATCGATAAAAAATCTGAATTTGAATACTACAGCACTGATGATGGTCTGGTAATATCTTCATATAACGGAACTGAGACCGATCTGACCGTTCCTACAGAGCTTGATGGTGAAAAAGTTATCGGTATCGGAAACAATGCAT
>Ga0326511_10003857_pt1 | contig 12025 bp, 9 predicted proteins | sample 0_2496_0518_D_FD_203701 | JGI IMG/M metagenome (GOLD analysis project Ga0326511, IMG submission 203701) | Bovine rumen microbial communities from UC Davis, California, United States - 0_2496_0518 | ecosystem: Host-associated > Mammals > Digestive system > Stomach > Rumen | place: USA: California...
TCCTCCAGCATTTGCTGGTCTTCGTCTGTGGGACACGTCATTTGTATCCAGCAATTGGGCTGCCATTCTTCCAGCTGGCTGAGCCCTCCTTGGGTATTCCAGAAAGTCTTCATTGTGCTAATCCTTTTTCCGTTTGTGAAATGGTTTTAGCGGCAAGAGGATTAGCGGTCTTGCCTGCCGTTCCTCCCGCCTACGAATTGTTATGATTCGCCGGGTAGTCGTCCATAATTAATTTGAAATTGGTTTATATCGGTTGCAAAGGTACGAAATAGCAGGCAAACTGCCAAATGTTTCCTTTGTTTTTTTCGGCAAGTGAAGCCAAAGGAGCGATTTTCGCCGGTTGTCGATACACCTTGTATATTTATGGTGAATCGACGACCGACAAAAACACGCCTGCCGGGTGCCTTAGGTAAAAGGGTAGTTTACCTTAGGTAAAAGGTGGTTTTACCTAAGGCAAAAGGGTAGTTTACTTCACGGGAATGTCCTCAAGGGTCTTCTTCAGCAGATTCCAGAAAGGTGCCACGGTCTCAATGAGTGCGCGCTCGGAGGTGGTGTGAGGCGACTTCATGGTGGGGCCGAAGGAGACGACATCCATGTGGGGGTACTTGCCCAGGATGACGGAGCACTCCAAACCGGCATGGTCTACCTGTATGATACCTTCCTTGCCAAAGAGCGCCTTGTACTCTTTCAGCAGCAGGTGGAGTATGGGTGATTCTGGGTTGGGGTCCCATCCACCATACGAGCCTGCGGTCTCTACCTTCATGCCCGCCATGTTGAAGCAGCTCTCCAGCATCTTTACCACATAGTCCTTCATGTCTTCGCGGCTGGAACGTGCCAGTATCTTGATGCCGGCATGTCCGCCTTCGATGTCGATGATGGCCAGGTTGGACGAGGTCTCCACCACACTGGGGTAGGAGGGTATCATGCGTACCACGCCGTCGTGGCATGCATAGATGGCATTGATGAGGTTGTCCTGTATTTCGACCGGAACTTGTTTCTCGGGTGTGGCGACTTTCTCGCATGACAGCTTAATGCCGCTTTCGATGCCTTTAAACTGGCTGTTGAAGTCGTCAAGCCAGGCCTCGGCCAGTTCTTGCATTGCCTGCAGGTTCTCCTTTGGCAGTGTGAGCACCACCTCGGCCTTGTAGGGAATGACATTGCGGACCTTGCCGCCATGCCATGAGGCAAGGCGGGCATCGAGCTCTTCTACGGCCTCGCGTACCAGGCGTACCATCAGCTTGTTGGCATTGGCACGGCCTTCGTTGATTTCCAGTCCGCTATGACCGCTGCGCAGACCTTTCAGAGTAACACAGACGGCAACGTCCTCAGGGTCGGTCTCTACCTCCTGATAGTCGAGTGTGGCAGTGATGTCTATACCTCCGGCAGAGCCGATGACGAACTTTCCCCATGTCTCAGAGTCCAGATTGAGAAGGATGTCGCCTTGGAGCTCGTGTTCAGGCAGGTCGTTAGCTCCATACATGCCCGTCTCTTCGTCGCGAGTGATAAGTGCCTCTACGGGACCATGCTTTAGGGTCTTGTCCTCCATGACAGCCATGATGGCAGCGACGCCCAGACCGTTGTCTGCACCAAGGGTGGTACCTTTAGCCTTTACCCACCCCTCGTCTATCCAGGGACGGATAGGGTCGGTCTCGAAGTTGTGCTTCGACTCGGTGTCGCGCTCTGGCACCATGTCCATGTGGGCCTGCAGGGTGACACACTGACGGTTTTCCATGCCCTCAGAGGCAGGCTTGCGCATGACGATGTTGCCTGCGGGGTCTTGGAAAACCTCCACGCCGGCCTGCTTTCCGAAGTCAAGCAGGAATTGTTGAATCTTCTCGAGATGTCCGCTTGGACGTGGTACTTGTGTGAGTGCATAGAAATTCTTCCATATACTCTTCGGGTTCAAGTTCTGAATTTCGTTCATTGTATTGAAGTTTTAGGGTTTGTTTTTATTCTGGTGAAGCTCAAAGCCATCCAGGCGTATATGCCTAAGACAACCACCAATAAGGTCTGGACGGTGTGAACGATGAGCACGAAATAGAGCGCTTTCTCGTCCTGCACGCCATAGAGAATGAGCATGGTCTTGACTGCAAAATGCCAGGGACCTGCACCGTTTGGGGTAGGCACGATGACGGCTATGGAGCCAACGATAAACGTAACCAGCGCACACCCCAGACCCAGGTGACTGGTGAAGTCGAAGCAAAAGAAGGTGAGGTAATAGTGCAGGAAGTAGCTCGACCAGATGGCCAGCGTAAAGATGACGAAGAGCGGTATGTTGCGTACAGCCTTCAGCGAGACGACCCCCTGCCAGATGCCTCGTATTGTTGCGCGTACCTTATTATATACTGACAGCTTGCGCAGCAAGAAGTGTAGCAGGATGAGGATGGCTGCGACACATGTGGCTACGACGAAATAGCCTGTCATGGAGAAACGCTCCAGTATGCTCTGCAGATTGGTGCCCGTCTTGCGGAAGAACGAGCCAAAGGTACTCATCTCAAGTAAGAAAACAATGGCCGTGATGCCCATGACGAGTAGTGAGTCGATGGCTCTTTCGGTAACCACTGTGCCTAATGCCTTTGGAAACGATATGTTATCGTAGCGCTTCAGTACGCCACAGCGTGTGAACTCACCGATGCGAGGTATGACGAGCGAGACGGCATAGCTGAGAAAGATGCTATGTACGCTGACAGAAGCCCTTGGGCGTTCGCCTATAGGCTCAAGAGTCTGTCGCCAACGCCAGCCACGAAATGCCTGTGCCAGGATGCCGAACGGAAACGATAGCAGCATCCACGTCCAGTCCATCTCCTCGGTGGCAACGTGGACGATGGTCTGCCAGTCTTCGCCGCGATACATCCAATAGAGTATGGCGCCTCCAAGCACCAGAGGCATGAGAATTTTGAGGATGATGCTTCTTATTTTCATTACGTCTGCAAAGGTACTAATTTTTTCTTTGACATAGGTCAACGATATGCGGAAAAGTTTGATAGAAGTCAAAGAATGGGCCTTTTTCGTGCGATAGTTGTCATTTTGCGCTTGCCATGTCGAGAATAGTTACTACCTTTGCATCGTCAAAAGGGACATAGAGATGTTCTGAATGACAATATAGATTAAGGATAACATAAAGATTGAGAAAGGAAAAAGTTATGATGTTAGCAATGTTTTCAGTGGCCGTTCTGGCCGTAGCAGCCGTTGAGGCTATGTACATTTGCAAGAATGCAAACGTACTTTTAAAGTAAAAAACAACAAATTAGAGAAATAACCAGAGCCGCAGACGTCATGTCTGCGGTTTTTTTTGTGCCTTTGTAAGAATTTGCAGGGTTTATATCATTGCTTCGTTTACAACCAATTCCCTCGGCAGTTTGATAACCTTCAAACGCTCATACCAGATACGTGAAGACCCGGCAAAGTGTTTCTGTGTATGTCCGCTGATGATGTAGTAACTGGCCATATACTCATCCATCATCTCCAGGAACGCTTTTTTGATACGCGAACACTTTTCGTTGATGGCATTATCAAGTGGGTTCACCAGATGGTCAACACTCTCTTTAATTTTCTCCTTGTCCATCATCTTTGCTGTGGCCATATAGTAATGCGTCAGTTCCTCCCGATAGTCATTCAACCTCTTGAACTCGATACCTTCAGAATGTGACAGAAACAACAGATAAACCGCCTTGTGCACGGGTTGTAACTCTATTTCTTTGTTGCCAAAGTCCACCAATAAGAACCTGTAATCCTTCGTTATCCTCAGTCGGCTTAACTTAGCCCGTGCCGCCTCTATGCGTAGTTCTTCGAGCAAAGGTGCACCGATGGCCCGCAGCAGCAAGTCCTTGCGACCTGCTGCAACCAGCTCTTTTACCGACGAAGCAAGCTCAACAGCGATTTCTTCAGGTGCTCTTTCCATCATCTGCTGGCTATTCTTCTGTTTCGTTTATGATGTTTGACAGCCAATTCCTGACTTTATCACCAATTGTGGGTTGAGGCTTCGGTTCTTCCTCTATCACAGGTGGCTCCGGCTCTGGAGCAGGCTCAACTACAAAATCAGGCTCTGGTGTCGGTTCTTCTGTTTCCTTTTTGACAGGTCTGTATAATTGCGGAATCAGGCTCTCGTAGTAAGCATCATCTTTCAGCGATTCGTCTATATCCTGGCTTTCTTCCATTCCTGTGGCAAGTATCGTCACCTTGGCATCCTCGCCAATGCTGTTATCGCTCGATATGCCCCAGATGACCTCGATATAAGGATCCAGACTGTCAAAGAAATCGTCAATCTCCTGCATTTCGGGTACCATAATGGGTGCATCCTCGCTGGAATAGATATTGAACAGAATCCGTTTAGCCTTGCTAATGTCACTTCCATAGAGTAGCGGCGAGTGCAAAGCATTCTGTATAGCTCGCTCTACACGTTTTTCCCCACTGGCCCGTCCCATCGCCATGATGGCTCCGCCACCGTCGCGCATCGTTGTTTCCACATCGCGGAAGTCAAGGTCAATCCCTCCATTACTGTTCACGGTTATCAGTTCCGATATGCCCATCACAGCATCTTTCAGGATGTTGTCTGCCCGTGCAAATGATTCCTTTACAGAGATAGGTGTATCGGCATAGACATCACACAGTCGCTCGTTGTTGATGATGAGCAGTGCATCTACATTTTTCCGCATCTCGTCCACACCCTTCAGTGCACGGATAATCTTCTGCTTCTTCTCAAAGCGGAAAGGGATAGTCACAATTCCGATGGTCAGCATTCCCATCTTTCGTGCTACACTGGCCACCACAGGTGCAGAACCGGTTCCAGTTCCACCGCCCATACTGGCAGTGATGAACACCATCTTCGTACCGTCGCTCAGCAAATGTTCGATGTCAGCAATGTTCTTCTCTGCCTCTGACCGTCCGATTTCTGGTTTGCCTCCCGCACCCAGTCCCTCGCCAAGGAGTATCTTGACAGGCACAGGAGATGGTGCCAGCGACTTACTATCCGTATTACATACCGCCAATGTCACGCCAGAAATCTTTTCATCATACATGTTCCTGACGGCATTACATCCACCACCGCCCACACCAATCACCTTGATGATACCCTGCATCTTGTCCTCTACAGGCCCGAAGTCCAATAAATTGTCCATATTCACGGCTTTAATTCTGATTTGGATGCAAAGGTACTTGTTTTTTATGGAATCACCAAGCGTTCGCAAGCCTTGTGAAAACGATATTTCACGCCCATATCACCATATTTTGAGGAATGCAATCTCCTCGACTTGCCTTTTATTTACGGTCATTCTGCGTTAATCTTCGAAAATTGCTCGCTTGTTACAATCTTTTTTCGTATCTTTTCCTTTGGAGAAGTTACTTTGTCTCGGAAAAGCTCAAATAAATTTGGCTTTTCCCTCGACTTTTCGTATCTTTGCACCGTAGTAAGTAAAGCAGAAAAGCATGAAGCAAGTACGTCCAAAGAAGAACCTGGGCCAGCACTTCCTGACCGATCTCTCCATCGCCCGTCGTATAGCTGATACGGTAGATGCATGTCCTCAACTGCCTGTGTTGGAGGTAGGTCCTGGAATGGGTGTGATGACACAATATCTGGTGGAGAAACCGCGGCCATTGAAGGTGGTTGAGATTGATCGTGAGTCGGTAGCCTATCTGAACGAGCACTTTCCCAAGCTGCGCGAAAACATTCTTGGCGAGGACTTTCTCAGAATGGATTTGTCGAAGGTCTTCGACGGTGGACAGTTCGTGCTAACGGGTAACTATCCGTATGACATTTCGTCGCAGATATTCTTTAAGATGATTGACAACCGCGACTTGATACCCTGTTGTACAGGCATGATTCAGCATGAGGTGGCCTTGCGCATGGCCTCGAAGCCTGGCAACAAGGCCTATGGCATACTGTCGGTGCTCATCCAGGCATGGTACGATGTGGAATATCTGTTCATGGTGGACGAGACGGTATTTAATCCGCCTCCCAAAGTGAAGAGTGCCGTCATTCGTATGACACGCAACAAGACTCAGTGCCTCGGATGTGATGAGGAGCTGTTCAAGCGTGTAGTGAAAACTGTCTTTAACCAGCGGCGTAAGATGTTGCGAGTCTCGCTGAAGCAGTTGTTGTCTGACTCCCAGCTCTCAGCTCTCAACTCCCACCTCTCAACTCCCACCTCTCACCTCTCACTCACCCTCCGTCCCGAACAGCTGTCTATTGCCCAGTTTGTTAGCTTAACCAATGGAGTGGAAAAAGTGCTGTGCTCGGCCACAATTTAGGTGTGTTCGCACACAATTGCTTGATGTAGGTCAAGAATAAGGCCCTTTTTTTAGGAAAAGAGGGCCTTAATGGTATAACATAGCAAAAATCATCGTACCTTTGCATCGTCTTCAAGAAAGTATTGGTTTAAAGGTAAAAGATTGAAAAAGGAAAATCGACAATAGGTTAGGTTCGATTAAGGTAAAAGAAAGAAGATTGTTATTAAGGATAACACAGACGTCGTGAGGACGTTTTTCATAAGGATTAGGTTTTTAGTTATTGATAGTAGTTTGGAGATGCAGCACTCGGGTAGAATCCTGTGTGCTGCATCTTTTTTTACTTTTTCCTCATCCAGCCACCATGGAAAAGTCGGATGAGGAAAATTAAACCGCGGAAGGTGAGTTCGATGGCCATTGCTGTCCACACACCGGGGAGACCGTAGGTTCCAGCCAAAATGGCAGCGAGGGTAAGACGTACACCCCACATCGAGAGCAGACTCATGGCTGCTGGTTTTAGTGTGTCGCCGGCTCCTACAAAGATGCCGTTACAGACGATGGCTGCAGCAAACATAGGCTCTGCAAAGGCTTCTATGCGCAAACAGTCAGAGCCTACGGCAATGATGTCGTCGACAGGGGTCAGCACCATCATCAGTTCAGGGGCAAAACCCCACATGAGAACACCCATCACCGTCATGACGAGCATACCGAGAACTACTGACGTACGGGCAAACGAACGGGTGAGCACCTGTTGGCCTGCACCGAAGCTCTGGCCTACCAGAGTGGTGGCAGCCTCGGCAATGCCATAGCCGGGCATATAGCAGAGGCTTTCTACGGTGATGCCCAATGAGTGGGCAGCGATGGCGATGGTGCCTAAGGGGGCTACGATGAGTGTGCTGACAACTTGGGCACCGCCCATCAGCAGATGTTGTAGTCCCATGGGGGCACCTATCTTGACGGCAATGTTCACCACATCTTTACAGGGGCGGAAACTCTGCCAGCTGTTATCTCTTTTTTCTTTCCTCTTAAAAATTCCCAGTATGTCAGAGCGTACTAATAGGAAATAGAGCATGAGTGCGGCAGTGATGAGCATAGAGACGCCCGTTCCGATGGCTGCACCGGCTACGCCCATGCCAAGGATATATATGAAGAGGTAGTTGAAGACTACATCCATGCCGCACATCAGGATGTTGAGTGCCGAGGGTATCTTCATGTTGCCAGAGCACTTGAGCATAGAGCCTGCCAGTCCTTCCATTTGGAAAAAGATGCCGAAAGCGGAGAAGATGGCAAAGTAAAGGGTGGCATCGTGGGCTATCTCCTCTGTGCCTCCGAGCCAGAAAGGAAGAAAGGGACTAGCCAAGAGGGCTGCCAGCGTGGTGAGAAGTGCCCAAAGGAGGCTGCAGACGAGTGACTGTCGTAACACACGTCGGGCACGTTCGAAGTCGTTGGCTCCAATGGCATGTGCCACCTGCACAGAGAAACCCATGTTGACAGCCGAGGCCAGTCCGCCCATCATCCATCCGGTGGTCTCTACCAGTCCGATGGCTGCCGAGGCTCTTGCACCGAGGTGCCCCACCATGGAAGCGTCGATGAAGAACATCACGGTGGCGGAGATTTGGGCGAGAATAGACGGGATACTCAGGCTGATTATCAGCCTGAGTTTCTCGCCTTGTGTCATTTCGCGACCCTCACGAATGTAGGACAGGAGGTCGGTGCCTTCTTTTTTCAAGATTATTTAGGATTTCGTCGTTTCGATGTTCTGATATTTCGATGTTTCGATGTTTCGAAGTTTCGAAGTTTCGATGTTCCGATGTTTCGAAGTTTCGAGATTTCGATGATTCGAAGCCTCGATACCTCAAGGCTTTGTTTATTCTGCCTCGAGGTATAGTACGCGGCTGGACCAGTCGCTCTTCTTCGACCATTCGGGTTCGTTGCGGTAGGGCACATCGATGCCGTGCGACATCAGATAGGCTCCGCTGAACGATTTGCCTTCTACATCGAGTGGCTTGAGATCAATGCGGTTGAGCTCGTGTACCTTATACATCCGTGTGGGGTTTAGTCCCGCCATCTTGATACGGGGAAGGTGCTCGTTCTGGAACGACTCCGTTTTCCACCAGTACCATACGGCTTTGGTTTGCTCGTCGTTGACGTACATCAGCGAGGCGAGACCCTTCTTGTCGTATGGTGACATCAGTCGGTAGATGTTGCCAAACTGTACTATGGGACGTATCTGTTTGTACTCGGCAATAGCCTTGCGGCATAGCTCTTTTTCGTCGTCGGTCATGTTCTTGGGTTGTATCTCCATACCCAGACGGCCCGACATTGCCACGTCAATACGGTATTTCAGCGCTGTGGTGCGGAACACGGTGTGGTTGGGTGTTGCCGAGATGTGGCTTGCCATTGCAATGGCCGGGAAGAAATAGCTGGTACCCCACTGCATATAGATGCGCTGCAGGGCATCGGTGTTGTCGCTGACCCAGAACTCATCGAAGTAGGGCAGTACCCCCCAGTTGGCACGACCGCCGCCTGAGGCACAGGCTTGTATGGTGACATCAGGATACTTGGCACGTATGCGCTGGCACACCTTCTCCAATCCGCGATGATATTCTATATAGAGGTGGCTCTGGTCGTTCATGGTGAGATACTGTGAGCCATGGTTCATGATGGCCATGTTGGCATCCCACTTGATATAGTCTATCTCGGGGTATTTGGACATAAGATTGTCGACAACACTGAATACAAAGTCTTGTACCTTGGGGTTGCCCAAGTCGAGTACCACCTGCGTGCCTCCACGTCCCAAGACGGCATCGCGTTTCGGAGCCTTTACAATCCATTCAGGATGGGCTTCGTAGAGTTCTGACGTGGTGTTTGCCATTTCGGGCTCTATCCAGATGCCGAACTTTATACCGTTCTTCTTCGCATCGCGCAGCAGTCCCTCAATGCCCTCGGGCAGCTTGTTGCGGTCTACTACCCAGTCGCCCAGGCTGGAGTTGTCTGTCTTGCGTGGGTATTTGTCGCCAAACCAGCCATCGTCCATCACGAAGAGTTCTCCGCCCATGGAGGCTATGTCCTTCATCATCTGGTCCATACCCTGCTGGTTGATGTCAAAATAGACACCCTCCCACGAGTTGAGCAGTATCTTACGTTCCTTGTTTCCATGCTGTAGGCGGTATTTGCGTCCCCACTTGTGGAAATTGCGCGACACGCCGCTGAGTCCTTTCTCCGAGTAGCTCAGTGCAAGTGCCGGGGTCTTGAAGGTCTCGCCGCGCTTGAGGTGGTATTCCGAGTTGTCCTCGTTAATGCCAGCGAAGAAGTAATGGTAGTCGGTATCGTCGGTGACCACCTTCAGGCGATAGTTGCCCGAGTAGCAGATGGCCGCTCCGATGACGGCTCCAGTGTTCTCCTGTCCCTTGCCGTCAAGCGAGAACATCACCTCTCCATGGTCAGTATGCGAGTTGCGGGTTCCGTCTTTGTTGACGATAACCTTCTGTCCTGCCGTCAGCGGTTCTTCCACCAACTGTGCTTCGTTGGCCCACGATCCGTAGAAATGGCTCAACCATACATTGCCGCGACGGATGGGCAGCATGGCCGAGGCATAGGTGGTCAGGTTGACGATACCTTTCTCGTTGTTGGTAATCTCGGTCCATACCTCTATCATGTCCTCCTCGACGAAGGCCTTGTAATTCAGCGTTACCTGAATGGGGTAGACAGGGTCTTTCATCGTGATGCAAGTGACAAAGTTGCCTTCGCCTACGACTTCGCCCCGTTCCCAATAGTCAGCCACGAGGGCGGTCGACATGTTGCCATCGCTATGGCGCATGGCCAGTGCGGCCTCGGCAGGTGTGTTCAATCCGTAGGCAGGGTAGGCTTCCATGCGGCCAAAGACAGCAGGGTGTTGCAGATGCCCGAGTTCCTGCTGGCTTAGTTTCTTGCCGTAATAAACATATCTGGGTTGCTGTCCCTTTTCCACCTCCAGCACCAGACTGGTGTTCTTGGTTTCCACTACCACCTGCTCAGCCAGTGTCGGTAGCGTTGACAAACATAGCAGTGCTGCAATGATTAGTTTGCGTTTCATAATTGTTCTTAATGTTTTTAGTCGTTTATGCTTTGTTGAATTTCTCCTTTGGGCGCTTGCAACGCGGACATTTCCAATCCTCGGGCAGGTCCTCGAAGGCTACGCCATCGTGTTCTGCCGGGTCGTACACATATCCGCAGATGGAGCAGACGTACTTGCCTGAAGCCTCCGTCTTGCTGAAGTCTACCTCGGCCAGTGTTGTCGGATAAGGGTTGTCCAGGTCTATCACACGTTTTGCCTCCAGGTTCTCATAGCCCTGTGGTGTGTGGGTGCCACAGTACACGGTGGGGTGGTTGCGTACGAACTCTCTGATACGGTCTTGTGTTTGGCGGGCAGCGGGCATGTCGTCAAAGACTACCGAGAGCTTGTCTTCATAGAGGGCTTCGTCAACGTACGTGATGTCGCCGTGAAGCATATAGAACAATCCTTCGTTCTCGACGATGATAATGCTGTTGCCACGTGTATGACCAGTAGCCTTGATGAGATAGATGCCCTCGGCTATCTTCTGACTTTCAGGGAAGTTGTAGTAGGCCCCGTCGGTAAAGCTGACAGGAACCAAATTGTTCAGACCCTCGAGTTCTGCGGCCCCGAGCTCGTCCTTGTTCACATAAACCTTGGCATTCGGAAACGACTTCAGCTCACCCGAATGGTCAGCATGACGGTGCGTTAGCAGAATCTTTGTCACCTGTTCGGGCTTGTAGCCTAAGGCAGCGAAAGCCTCCATGTACGTACAGATGTCCTTTCCGGTATAAGCCAGCGAGTTCTCGTCAGGCACTTCCTCGGGTGTACCGGCAGGGAGTCCGGTATCTACAAGAATCACCTCATTGCCAGTGTCTATAAGATAATTCTGCAAACTGCCCCGATAGCGGATATCCTTGTCAAACTTCTCCATACCCTCTTCGCCACCGAAGGCAAAGGGCTGGGTGTAGAACCCGTCTTTTCTGAATTTAACAGCTTTGATTTCCATTGTTAGTATTCTTTTTAGGTTTATTGCCTACAAAAGTACACATTTTTTAGGAGAATCAGCAACATCAAGTTATATTTAAGATTTATTTGCTACTTCGCAGGAGCTTAAACTTATTGGGGCACAACTTTGCAACAGACAAACCTGGGCTCCCCTCACGGTTTGTCGGGACTTTCATTGGGGCAAAGCAGGACTTTCATCGGACGAAAGTGTTGTTTTGCCTTAGTTGAAGCAGTGTCTTCCCCTCGGCTCGCTTGCGTCAGTGAATATTGTGATGCATCTAATCAGGTGGCAGCCAAATGGTATCATAAAATTTGAAAAAACCGCTCTAAGCTCCTGCTTGCCGATTTTGCTTTCCGATTCGGCATTTTCACGAATTTCCCGCAGAACCCGCAAACCCGCAGCGCTGCGGGTAACAGACGATGAGGTGGGCGGGGTGGTGCTATTTTATATGTAATTTATTTATTATCAATAAGATAACTATTTTTATAGAACTTTTCGGCCTTCGCGTTGCATGTTCACGCAGCGCTGCGGGTTTGCGGGTTCTGCGGGAAATTTCCCCTTGCAGCCTGCCACCGACGATAGCAGCCTGCTGACATATAGCGAGACCATTTCTGACAAAATACTGACAGAATCGCTCCCTGTGCTGCTTGGCGTGGCCGTGCTCACACCAATGCTCGCAGTTGTCAGTTCGTCTTACGTTTTATAAAGATATCGTAGTCTTCGTTGTATGCGGGCGACTGGATGGACAGCAGGTTGAGCAC
>Ga0326511_10003858_pt1 | contig 12024 bp, 10 predicted proteins | sample 0_2496_0518_D_FD_203701 | JGI IMG/M metagenome (GOLD analysis project Ga0326511, IMG submission 203701) | Bovine rumen microbial communities from UC Davis, California, United States - 0_2496_0518 | ecosystem: Host-associated > Mammals > Digestive system > Stomach > Rumen | place: USA...
ACAGCAGTCAATAACATGACCACCGGTGTCAATCTCGAGATGTTAAAGGGTAACATTATCCCGGCAACAGAAGAGATGATCAAGCTTGGTACGAAGCTGAAAGAAGGAACTGGTATTCTGGACTTTATCATCGGAAGAACCGATCTTGGTAACTTCGGTGAAAGACTAGCAGCTTTCGGTACGGGTATTGCCAGCTTTGCTTCTAGCATCGTTAATGTTCAGATCGATCATATCGACGGTATGACGGCAGCTATGGAGCGGCTTGCAGCTCTGAATGCTTCAGAAAATCTGACAACCAGTAATCTTGGGACGTTCTCCTCGAGTATTAACGCTCTTGGGGCGGCTATTGCTCAGTTCTATACGGACTCTGGCGCAGCTGATCCGACTCAGCTTGGAACAATCATTGGCCAGATCACTAACCTGCATAATCTTCTGCTTATTCTTGCTGGCAGTGATTATTCAGGAATTAGTAATTTCGCAGAAGCGTTGGAGAAACTTGGACAGGCGAGCGCTCAGTCCTTTATCGATTCCTTTACAGAGTCTGCTACTCAGGCAACAGAAGCGGCTACAGCGTTCGTTAACGGCTTCTTGACCACGATCGATGGACTTAAGAAAGAGTTTGAGAAACGTGGCGCAACGGCTGTTCTGGATTTCTGTGTCGGTATCAACAGCAACCAGGGATTCCTGGAAGGCGCTGGTAAGAGCTTCGTTACAAAGATTGGCAAAGGCGTAGACTCAAAGAAAGACGAAACCCAGAAGATTGGAGGACGTGTTGTTCTGGAGTTCTGCGTTGGCGTTAATAGTAATGATGGTTTCCTTAACGGCGCCGGTATTCACATAGTCACTAAGGCTATTGATGGCATCAAAGAAGAAATCTATCGGTTCTATGACCAAGGTGAGTATTCTGCAGAAGGTTATGCTAGAGGTATTAGAGATAATGCCAGAGAAGCGGCCGAGGAAGCAGCACAGATGGTACGAGATGCAGCTCAAGCAGCCGCAGACGCACAGCGATCGGCTTCGCCTTCGAAGGTCTACATGGGTCTGGGTAAGGATGGCATCGATGGTTATATTCTTGGCTTCGTTAAGAATACTTCCAGAGTCGTAAAGGCTGTAGGAAGCGTTGGCAAAGCCGGTATATCCGCGATGCAGAAGACCATTGACAAGACTCTCAGCCTTGTTGATGGAAATCTGGATTACGAGCCGACTATTACGCCCGTTATGGACCTGAGTGAGCTTACATTTGGAGTTCGACAGGCTAATCTGCTTCTGAGTGATATTCATACTGATGATCTGGCGGCTTCAACAGCAGCTAGCATCGCGAACGCTCACAACGAAGCTATTGCGGTTAAGACTGCCCAGCCTGCTAACTACTCTAGGGATATTGCTGAGCTTATCGATAACACCAGTAAGATCATTTCTGCCGTCAAACAGAATCGTTACGCGGTTATTGACGGAGACGAAGCTTTTAGGTTCTTCGATAGAAGGCTTGGAATGGCTTAAAACGCGATTAGGAGCCTCTTTCTTCATAAGGGAGAGGCTCTTTTCATTCGGGAGAGTAACATGAGATATTTTAAACTCGAAAACTCTAAAGGCGAGATCTTAGACATTACTACAAAGTCTATATTTTTCCATGACATTGGAGGTCTCGGCTATGAGGAAGAAAACGACTTTATACGTGTAGGCTCTGTGTGGCGTCTAAACGCAAGGGAATACTCTCAGATCCCGATTACAGGAAAAATGTGTTTCACAGAGCATGGGGACACAACTCCATATCAGAAATTTAACAGATTCAAATCGTTCGTAGATTACTCACCGTTAATCATGCACTACTATCCGTATGGTTTGGATGGCCTCTTATATAAGAAGAGAGTACGCGCGTCCAAACTCAACAAAGGTGAGGTCAATGAGTACGGTGTAATTGATGAGGACATCGATTTTACTCCGTATACTCCATGGTATGAAATTGTTACCGGGCAAACCAGTGAGATAGATGTTGATGAACGCGGATGGATTTGGGGAGATGGTGATGAGAACCCTCCGTTAGTATTTGAGCCCACAGAAGGACAAGTTGCTAGGCCGGCTAGGTTTAGAGGCGAATTCCGTATGCTGATCGACTTATACAGCAGCACAGATAACGAAAGCCCAGTAAAGATTACAATAATCGGGCCTGCCGCGGATCCGTCTTGGACTCAGTATGTGGATGACGAGTATATTTCCTCTGGAGGCTTTGACAGCACTGCTAATTTTAGTCTTGCTGAAGGAGAAAAGCTGGTTATCGATAACACTACTGGAGAATACTCTATGACCGTAATATCTGAAGGCGGTCAGGAGCGTAATGTATATTCTCTTAGGAGCTTTGATCTGGACTGTTTCTTTACATTAAGGCGCGGTAAGAATACGTTTGCCGTCACGTCAGCAGACAGCCTTCCGGTCAAGACAATGATAGAAGGATACGTGTATTATGCGACAGTATAGGGTTGATATTTTCGACAGAAAGCTTAATTTTCTGGTCAACGATGTTGTTACATTATCCAGGATCGATGATGACTATATTTCATCTAAGGCTAATACGCTTGAAATACATCCAACATCGTTAGTCAGCGCTGGCGACTTTATACTCTTAAAGAACGACTTAACCGATTTCTTCGGCGTTATAACGGATGTAGCTCCTGGTGAACACCGAACTTCGATTACTTATAAGTCGTTTATTACTATATTTGACGAAACATTTCTTTTCGATACAAAGAAACAGGGCGCATCGACCGCGTCCCATCCGACCTTAGAGCAAACCATAAAAGATTACATCACGTCCCTGTATATTACAACAACGGATACTTACCAAAGGCTTCCTATAACAGTTTCTATTGCTTCTGGTACGCAAACAAGCAAATGGAGTCTCGGTATTACACCGGATACAGAAGGCGGACGTTACTCGATAATTCATCTATATAGTGTACTCATAGTTGAAGCTCTTAAGAAGTATGGCGTCGGTATATCTGTTACACCGAATTTCTCCAGCAAAACCATAAATCTTGTTATCGGTAAACGGTCCGCTAACTTTAATATTGACGGCAATCTAAAAAATGTTACGGTCGCAACGCTGAAATACAACGATAAGCCCACTGGAGTTAATAAGCTTACCGTACACAATACGGAAGATTACAGTCAAAGTATTACTTTCTATGTTCATCCGGACAGATCCTGGGATACTGAGAACACAAATCGAATAAGCCCGGTTTCTAAACAGGTAACCGGAACAGCGCCCGATCAGGAGTATGAGGATCCAGATGAGGGGTTTGCGGTGTCTGCGGTCGATTCAGCATATTCGATCCTAGAAGGTCAGCAGTGGGATAATCTGATCGAATTGGAGGTAAGCCCTACTGACAAGAATATTCAGCCTCTCGATATGGAGGTTGGTCAAACTGTAACTCTGATGTACAAAGACGGCAAATACAAGAGCATATTGACTGGAAAGATCATAGAACCCGAGCTTATTACTTTGCTCTTTGGTTCAGAGAGGATCGAATACTCTAAAAGATTAAGATAATTGGAGGAAACTAGTATGGCTGTTACAGCTGAAATTAAAGTATTTCCCGGAAAGGAGATGAAAGCCCTTGATATGGCGGAAGCGCTGGAAGGTGCTTTCATTGCTTATACCTGTATTCTTCAGGGATGCTATGTAAGCCTGAACAACGGTAAGCTCACTGTTTCTTCCGGGAGCATCATGATTAGAGGGCGGGTCGCAACTGTTACGGGCGGGGAAATAGATGAATACCCGTCGGTGAGCTCTACAAGTAGTTTGCGCTTGCTTGCAGTTTGTGATCTTGCTGCCGATACACCGTTCTATATTCGCCTGTTCAGTCAGAGCGAGTATGAAGCGCTGGTCGCCAGAAGAGACAGTATAACAGACTTTAATAGCGGAAATGGCGTTTGGTATATGCAGCTCGGAATTGCCACATTTAATCCGGCATCAAACCAGATTACCGCCTGGTCTCCTAGCCCCGATAGTGATATTCGCCAGCAGAATAGAGATCGCTACATCGCTCTTATGGACAAGATTACTAGCAACGACACATCGGTCCGTAGTCTTATTACGTCTAACGTTAATACTATAAACAATAAGGCTAATGCCTCTCACACGTTGCTCACCCAGAAGATCAATGCATGGACTACGTATTTAATCAAGCGATCGTTCGCTTCTTGGAAGTTCGTGCACGAAGAGTTTACAGTTCCTAGTTTTACCATTGCCGCTGGAGCCAGGGTCGCCTGTTCATTTCCGGCTATAAGAGGTACGAGCTTTTCTGCTACTGGAACAAACGCCAGGACGGAAGTAAGGCCTTCGTGGTCTAGTTTTACTCAGACTTATACAACCTTATCTGACGGTACGAAGATCCCATTGAACGTTGACGAGGCCCGCGTCAGATACGTTGCAAGCGGAATCGAATCTGTTTTTCCAAGAAATGCCGCCTACCAGTCTAAAGGAAAGAACGCTACTAACTGCGTAATAGCCGGATGGGCATTAAATGGGGAGGACTATAACAGACGGTGCTACATTTACGTTAGAAACATAGGCAGCGCTGAGGCGATTATAGATCTTACTGTTAAATTATTATTCGTAAGGAGGGGTTAAATGGCTATTGAAAATGTTCAAAAGGTCATAACGCTGGACGTTTACGACCACAATTCAACCCCCTCTACAATTAAAACCATTGCCTTCGATAATGATACACGTTATGTAGCGGCTGAAATCCGTAATGAAGGGCAGTGGCTGGATATAGGTCCTGACTCGGATGTTCGGCTTACAATAATTCGTCCTGATAAGGTTGGAGTGTCTATTTCAGGCGAACCTTATCAGTTCGAATATTCGCACAGCGATGGGAATATAGATCCCGAAACCGGCCAAGAGATTATTGTCACAGATACTTATTATGGCGCTTACGCGGAGCTTACGCAGGCCGCCATATCTGTCGCTGGTGTGATCTACGCACAATTCAAAATCACAAGTGGAAGTCAGATCCTTCGTACCGAGATATTCCAAATTAACAACGGAAGAGCGCTTGACGTAGAACCCGATTCTTGGGCTGGCGAGTATGACCGTTACGATGTTATCGGGACCGAGCTTCTTGAGCGAATGGAGGCTGCTGAGACTAAAGCAAACCAGGCTTCCAGCGACATTCGTGACTATGCGGATCGAATCGCTACGGCAGAAGCAAAAGTAGACGATGCGTGCACAATCACAGCCGTTGGATCGACGCTTACCATAGTCACAAGCGGTTCAAGTAATGGAGGTTAACTATGCCGGAAAGAATATTTAATACTTTAAGTGTTGACGGCGACGACTCCAAGCTGGACGCCTCCCTTATTGCGAATATGGGCAACAATGCAGAATTCAGCACCGTGAAGCATGCGGTATCGGTGTCACACATCATTCAGACGGCTACAGGAAACCCTGCATATTTCGACAACGGCGCCGACAATCTTCCTATGAAATCGGTTACCATTACTATTACAGCCGTACAGGAAGGCGATGGCGATCCTAGTCCTGGCAACATCCGGCCTATTAGCGGTCGAGAAGTCGTTACTCTTAATCATAGCGATATTGACACGCTGGAACCGACTGCATATTCCATCGATCTGTCAACGGCCGGAACTGTTTATGGCGGAACGCTCGACGTTATTAGTGGGACATTGACCATAACTCACGGTTATCTTGACAGTTATAACGGCGAAGATCTTCCTGGCGCATGGATTTCTGATAGAGACGTCTACACAGAAGGAACGGTCCCGTCGTTTGGAGCTCAGGTTGTATACGAATTGCTTATTCCAAACTATTATGTGCTTACGGCTTTAGAAATTAAATCCATCGCTGGAGTAAATAATGTTTGGAGTGATGCCGGTGACGTAACTTGCGAGTACTGTGTCGATGTTAACAGTTATGCCGCTAGCGAGAAGGCCGATTACAACGAACAGTTGGGCGCGTTAGACACTAGACTTACAGACTTAGAGCAGGAAGTAGAGGCGTCAGAACGCAGAAAAGGTATAGCGACCGGTTATTCCACGACTTCAAAAGCGCTTTCGGCGGACTATACGATCATTCCAATAGGAGCTGATTACATTATAGGTTCTAACTTCTCGAGAGTAAGTGATGGTGGCTATCGTGCAAACAAAGCTGGTACAGTGGCCGTATCCGCAGGATGCTTCGTTAGCGGTTTCAATACTGGCGATTTAATCCAAGCCTGCATTGGAAAGTACAGCGGAGGATGGCAATATACGTCCACGAATCATTTTATAAGCGCCAATGATACAAGCGGTTCTTGTGACATAATTCCGCACATCGTAGACGTGTCCGTAGGAGACATTATATATCTTAGGGCTAGAAATACAACGGCAGCTAGAGGAAACGTAACCTCCGCAAGGCTGTTCATCGAATATATCTAGAAAGTTAAGAAAGGAGGACGCTATGTCTTTATTTTGGCATGTGCCTGGGTTCTCTTCCTATAAGAATGATACTCAGGAAGGAGATGCCCAGTTCTTTAAAGACAAGGATGACGCAACAGGTAAATCGCGTTTTCTTGTCATTGACGGTGGAACGCCTACTTATGCGAATATTCTCATTAAAGATTTGAAGATGTTCGGGGCTCATGCCGATGGCTCTGAGATGAGATTGGCTCTGTCTCACAGCCATTACGATCACATTAAAGGCCTGCGCATCCTCATTAATCATAAAACGAGCGGAAAGTACACCTTTAATATTACAACCCTGTATTGCTACGATCCAGCTTCGCTTAAGAGCGGTCTTCGTGACAACAAAGGCTCTGGCTATGTCCGTAGCGATATTCAGGCTCTTGAGGATACAATTGCAGAAGCCAAAGCCAGAGGTATCAAGATTGTATATTTGAAGAACAAGCAGAAGGTCGTTTGGGGCGATATTAAGTTCCAGAACTTCCGTATGCAGCCCAGTAGAGTTGAGAACGATGACGACCGCGGCTGGAGTTACATGAATGACGGTTCTCTTTGCTTCTGGTTCTGGGAGCAAAGTTATCTGACTACTGGCGATGGACCCGAAAGAATGGATAGACTGTGCGATTTGTACGATATTCATCCTACTATGATCAAAGCTCCTCATCACGGTAACAACTTTATTCGTAAGTGTGCTACCTGGATGAAGAATCACGGCACTTGGCTGTACTGGGATAACGATCTGTCCAAGGGTATTACTGATTTCCTGGAGACCGGAAGAGAAGATGCGATCGGCGTTGGCATGACTGTGATGAATGTTGTCGGTGCTATCAATGGCATATTCCTGAATGGCAAGGCCGTTATCTACAAAGGAAGCAAAATCTACCGTTACAATATCAGCCATGCAGGACAGATCAAATTGACTGAGGCCAATGCCGCGTTCATTAGAAGGGTTATCAAAGGTGACTTCGGTAACGGCGATACAAGAACAACCTATGTACTTTGCTACAATCACAACCCCGGAAGCGTGCAGAAACAGACTACCGCTGTGGTGAATCTTGCTAAGGATATTCTGTCTGGCAAGAAAGACTATGGTAAAGACAAAGCCCGCATCGCTAAGATCGACAAGGAACTTGGTAAGGGCTACGGACAGTTGGTTCAGGACTATATTAACGTCCTGGCCGGAGTGAGGAAGAGCGTATGAGCATGAACGGATGCGATTTAGCTAGTTATCAGTGGGATGCCGAGCCCGCAAAGATGACTACTACGCAATTTATGATCATTAAGGCAACTCAGGGCACTTGGTACGTGAATCCATATTTTGAGAAGCAGTACCGAGAGGCTAAGGCTGCCGGGAAGCTCCTTGGTATATACCACTATTTCGAAGGTGGGCCGATCAAGGAAGCTGATTTCTTTGTTAAGACAGTTGGCAGTAGAATTGGCGAATGCATTCTGGCGATCGATCACGAAGGCAAGTCCAATTCTATATTTAACACGAGCCAGGAAGTCGAATACGTCAACAAATTCTGCGAAGAGGTCTACCGATTAACAAAGGTCAGGCCTCTTGTATATATGTCCAAGGGCGTAACAAGGCGCAGAGACTGGTCTAAGGTTTCCACGAAATGCAGGCTCTGGTGTGCACAGTACGGGTCCAACAATCCTACTAACTACCAGACAGAGCCCTGGACTGATTCTTACGGTTTTGGCTCATGGGAGAAGGATACCATCAGGCAGTATTCTTCTCACGGCAGGATTCGAGGTTATTCCAAGAACATTGACATCAACTTGGCATATTTGACCAAGGAAGAGTGGATGGAGCTGGCCATGGGCGACCGCAACAAAGAGACTCCTATTATGGCGGCTAAGACGCAAACTAAATGGTCTGATTATATTTACAAGACGACTTCTCCTGTTAAGATCTCCAATTCCGGCAGCGACGAACACGGCAACTACAAGAACGGACAGGCAGGAGACCAGACGGGCCGTGAGTGGTATATTCGCGACTGGTATAACCGTCCCTGGAACTGCGTGCTGAGGCATCCCTTGGCTGAGGTTAGAGCATGCTTGGCGACTCTTGCGGTCAAAGCGGCTCAGAACGACAACATTGGATATGACCAGTACCAGAGAGATTCTTACGGCAATGCACTTAAGGACGCGGACTATGATCCCAGTAAGATCACTAAGAAGGTCGAATCTGACTGCTCCAAGGGAGTGATTGACAACGCCAGAGCTACTGGTTATATTCTCGGGATCGATGCACTTAAGAAGCTTGAAGCCACCTATACCGGCAACATGAGAGCTGGATTTAGCAAGGCAGGTTTCCAGGTTCTTACAGCGAGCCGGTTCCTTACAAGCGGAGACTATCTTCTTGCTGGCGATATTCTGCTTAACGATGCTCACCACACCTGCACCGTAATCACTAATGGAATAAAGTCTGGTAACGAAGCTGCTCAGACAGTAAGTGTAACAATGGAGGAATGGGAGATGCTTCCACTTTTAAAGAGAACTTCTAAGGGTAAAGCCGTTGAGCACCTGCAGTGGATGCTGAACCGTGCTTCCTATAAGAATAAGAAAGAAATTGATGAAGACGGCAGCTTTGGATGGTACACCACAGGAAGAGTTGTCGACTTCCAGAATGCGAACAATCTTGAGCCTGACGGAATCGTCGGTCCTAAGACCTGGAAGAAGCTTTACGATAACGTATTCTAAATTTTCCCCGGGTGGGATTTTTCTGAGAAAGGTTCAAAATGTATGTGAATTATAATACGGGAGGTAATTATGGCATATTCTATTGATGCTAAAAACAATATTACCCTCGTCCGCGGGGATTACTTTCCGTGTATGATAAATATGACCAAAGACGACGAGCCGTTCACACCTATGAGCGGCTCACTTCGTTTTGCTGTAAAAAAGAGATACACGGATACGGACGATAAAGTGCTCATAGTTAAGCCGATTCCTCTTGATACTTTGCTACTTGAGCTGGAAAGCAAAGACACGAAAGATTTGAAATTCGGTGATTATGTGTACGACATCGAATACCAGGATGAAGAGGGTCGACCTGATACCTTTATCCGAGCGAAATTTATTCTGGCGGAGGAGGTCTATTAAATGAATGGCAGCCTGATTGCTCCCGGAACCATTTCAGGTTCGCTATCGGCCACCGGAACTCTAACCGGGAATCTTTCTTCACCGTTAGCACTTTCGGGAGGATTAACAATTCCAAAAGAGATCAAACGATCGAATAACTATGAAGAGCTTCAAAATCTGCCGCAAATTGAGGGTGTTACCTTAATAGGCAATAAGTCATTTGCGCAACTTAACATGTCGCGAATAACTAACTCAGAACTTGAAGATCTACTAACATGAGGGTTTAAAAATGTCAAAATTCTTAGATGATGACGGTCTGCTTTATTTGTGGCAGAAAATTAAAGCGAAATTTGCAACTACAAACGATCTCGGCAATAAGGTAGACAAAGTTGATGGGAAAGGTCTTTCTACCAATGACTATACGACTGCCGAGAAGAGCAAGTTGGCTGCGTTTGGCGATGCTTCTACTTATGCATTGAAAAGCGATATTACGAACATGTACAAGTACAAAGGATCTGTGGCAACTATATCTTTGCTTCCGTCTACAGGTCAGACCGTTGGCGATGTATACAATGTAGAGTCCAACGGCATGAACTATGCTTGGAACGGTACAGAATGGGACGCTCTTGGCGAGATATTTACAATTACGTCGATCTCCAACAGCGATATTGACACGATCGTAGCATCATAAGGGGTGGAGCCTGCATGAGCAAATTCTTAGATCAAGCTGGATTGTCATATTTTTGGCAAAAGCTTTCAACGTTGCTGAGCGGTAAGTTGGGGACAAGCGAAACTGCCCACAAAACGGCGTCTATCCCAATGGGGCAAGTAGACAGTACAAGTACCGCAAAGGCATTTACCGCTACTGTAGACGGAATCACAGAACTTCGTGATGGTATCTGTATGTGGCTGATGAATGGCGTGGTCACATCCACTAGTGGCTTTACAATTAATATTAATAATTTAGGAGCCAAACCCGTTTACAGCAGTCTTGCTGCCGCTTCCCGTTCTACAACCATTTTTAATATCGACTATACCATGCTCTTTGTATACAACGAAACAAGAGTAAGCGGTGGCTGCTGGGATATTGTCTATGGGTACGATTCCGACACAAACACTATCGGATATCAGGTTAGGCACAACTCTAAAACAGGAAATGCATCTGCTAAGACAAGCGGATATAGATTACTGTTTACCGGAGATGAAGACACGCTAGTTCCGGCGAACACTTCTACTAGCATGAACGTTATAACAACAAAAGCTGTAAACCAAACTCCAATAGACCCTTTCGGACCCATTTACTATTATGGTGCAGCGACGACTATAAACGCTGGGAGTCCGTTCGGAGACGCATCGCTTTGGCAACAGCATACTATCAGTCTTGGATATTCATTTAATACCACAGTCGGTGCGCTGACGTTAAGTTATCCCAAAGCAGTCTACATCAAGGCAGCCCCGACAAGCGATGGCAAAGCAATCATTGATGCTGGCACTCCTTATGTTCAGACACTTCCGACTACGGCAGACGGTAAGATTTATATTTATCTTGGCCAAGCATACTCGGCAACAAATGTGGAGTTAGACTTGCATCACCCTGTATATGAATATAAGAATGGCAAGATTCAACTGTATACAGGGAACCCGACAGCAACAGTGCAGGATGGATCACTTACAGAAGCAAAGTTTTCTGACAGTCTAAAACTTAAAACGATCAAGGATTATGTCACGCCTGAAATGTTTGGTGCAAAAGGTGACGGTGTGACGGATGATACGACCGCAATACAAAGCGCAGTGGATAGTGGGAAAGATGTGTTTTTGTCTCAAGGCACATATTTGATTGGCGGCACAGTTGTCATACAGAATGATGTTGTTCTGTTTGGTTGTGGATTTAATTCAGCGTTAAAAATCACTGGCAAAATCACAACAGATAATGCAAAGCATAATATCAATTTGCATGATTTTACAGTTTTCGCCAGTAAAAGCAATGGTAATGCGGTTGAAATTATTGCTACGAACAATGCGCTTGCTGACAACACACTGAACATTACTGGCGTTTACTTTGAATTTGATAATACTGTTACAAATTCAACAGCAACTATGTTGTATTTGTATGGCGTAAGAGAATCAATGATTTCAAACTGCGTGTTTTTTGGTTCTGATTACCATTATCCAAGTGGCTCAATAGGACTAAAGGCAGAAGCTGATTCGACGCACCTTACAATGAACATAAATATATCTGGATGTGCATTTTCTTATTTAGGTGATGCGATATATTTAAATGGTTCAGAAGGAAACAGAATATATTTGGCTGGATTCCGGATCATTAATAATACTATCATTGGTTGTGGTTATGGGGTAAGAACATACTATTTTGATACACCAATGATCAGCAATAACATGATAGATTATTGTGAATATCCAATTTATTGCGAATCGTCCACAGGTATAACCATTGACAATAACTATATTCAGACG